>ENA-OZED01000789-OZED01000789.1-human-gut-metagenome-genome-assembly--contig:-NODE-789-length-12595-cov-5.803987_pt1 | contig 12595 bp, 8 predicted proteins | sample MGYA00245066_ERZ653605 | MGnify/ENA primary metagenome ERZ653605 (study PRJEB26926, sample SAMN06165079) | human gut metagenome | biome: ENVO:00009003; feature: ENVO:2100002; material: ENVO:00002003...
ATTGCTTACCCTCCTCCGATAATAAAGGCGCCTATTTTAAAAAAAATTCCAAATGATTCGAGATAGATGTTCATTCTTTCTTTTCTCCTCCTTTCTTGTTTGTTCTCTTTTCTTTGCCGTATTGGCTGGGACTTACGTTAAAATGCTTCTTGAATACTTCCCGGAAGTATTTCGCATCGCTGAAACCAGTCATTTCTGCAACTTCAGTTATGCTGTATTTCTGCTCTTTCAGTAATTGTGCGGCACGTTTCAGACGTATCAATCGGATATAGTCTGCCGGAGCCTGGTCGGTCAGGGCTTTTATTTTATTATAGAAGCTGGTACGACTCATATTCAGTAATGAACAGAGCATTTCCACATTGAGTGCACCGTTATCCATATTTTCTTCCACATGCTTCTTGACGGAAGAAATGAATTTCCAGTCAAGGTCGGTGGAACAATTGGTACAAGTTGTGGCATCTTCATCATCATTCAGTTCCAGATTAGCATATTTATGTCGCAGCAAAGAGCGATTCGTCAGGATGTTGGATATCGTAGCACGGAGAATACCTATATTGAAAGGCTTCACAATATACTCATCTGCTCCGGTCTTCAATCCTTCAATGATGTTGCGGTCATTGTTCAGTGCTGTGAGCAAAATGATGGGGATGTGAGAGGTTTCAATATCATTCTTTAAGACATGACACAATTCGTCTCCACGCATTTCCGGCATCATGATATCCGAAATAATCATGTTAGGCATATATTCCTTGACTATTTCGAGTGCTTGTTTGCCATCGCTGCATACTTGTATGTTATAGTCGTCCGACAGTGTATTGCGGAGATATTCCCTCAACTCATCATTATCCTCCACAATCAGGATTTTCGGAAGATCACTGTTTTGCTGTTGTTTCTGTTTAGTTGCATCATAAGCAATGTTTGGCGTAACATTCTTAGGCACTCCCGATTCAGCATAAGCAACTTTCTCACTTCCCGGTTTCGGACTGTGAATAGCTTTTCGATAAGGTTTTTCACCTTTTGGGAATGTGACTTTAATACAGGAGCCTTTTCCTTCCGTGCTTGTAAAGTTGATTTTGCCTTTATGCAGGTGAACAAGTTTCCATACCAGTAACAATCCGATACCACTACCCGTTACTTTCGAGTTGATGGCGTTACTACCCCGGAAGTGTATTTTAAAGAGCTTTTTCTGTTCTGAGGACGGAATACCGATACCCGTATCCTTTACTTCCACACTCCAATAGTCTTCTGTTTCTGCTGTATAGATATGTACGCTTCCACCTTCTGGTGTATACTTCAAGGCATTGGATATCAGATTTTTCAGAATCGAATCCATCTTATCCTTGTCAAGCCAGGTATTCATGTAGCGGAAATTACTTTCATAAGTCAGGCTGATACGTTTTACGTCGGCATAAGCCCGGAAAGCATTGATCATTTCCTCCATGTAGGTGCTCAACTCATATTCGGATACATATAGGGCACTGGAATAAGTGTCTGCACGTTCGAAGTTAATAAGATTGGTCGTCAGTCGCAACAGGGCGTTCACATTTCGTATGGCAGTATTCATATTGCTTCGTCCGCTCGGTGTCAGATTTTCCTTTTCACTGAGTTCTTCCAGTGGCGCTTTGATCAGTGTCAACGGAGTACGAATATCATGCGCTGTATTGATGAAGAAACGTATTTTCTCATCCGAAGCCTTACACTGTTTGCGCAGGATAATGACACGCAATGTGATAATGACAATTGCGGCTATCACGGCGGCATAAAGTATTAATGCCCATATGCTGAGCCATAAGGGCTGTTCTATCATGATTTCCATGTCACGCTCTTCAAGAACGATTCGTCGGTCTTCACTGGAGATGGCACGTACCCGTAATGTATATTTTCCGGGATTCAAATTTGTGAACCGGATCATGCAATCTTTCTCAGGACGGCTCCATCCGTCATAGAAACCTTCCAGTTTCCAGGAATACAGAATCAATGACGGATAATCGTAGTTGATAGAAGATATCCGTAGAGAGAATATGTTCTGATTGTATTTCAGCTTTAACACTTGAGTTTCATCTATGTCCACTTCCAGCGGTGAACCCTCATCGCCGGGGTAAACGGTTTGATAGAATACGCGCAAATCGCTGAATATCATTTTGAACTCATAATTGCGTGGAATCATCATATCTTTGTGGAACTCTATTGCTCCGTCCGTACTTCCAAGAATGAAGTTTCCGTTTTTTCGCAGTACGCCTGATGTTGAATTAAAATGATCACTCTTCAGTCCCTGTTCTTTAGTCCAGTTATGAAATATCTTTCCAGCCGGGTAATAGCTTGTCAGACTGTTTTCCGTACTCAGCAGGACACTTTTGTTTCCGTCCGGAAGAATGGTATATATGTTATTGGAAATCAGCGGGCAGTTGTCTTTGTGGAAATGCTCAAACGACTTTCGCTGATGGTTATAAATGAGTAATCCGGAGTTGCTGGTCCCGATGTACAGCAAACTGTCTGGTGTCTGATAAAGCGCGTTAATGTAGAAAGACTCTATCGGCATCGATATACACTGATACTTGCCGGTTTCTTTGTCCAGCAGATACAGTCCTGTGGCAGTACCTATCCACATGTGTTGCGCATCCTTCTCCTTAATATCCGTAATTCCGCTAAGTCCCGGATAAGCACGTATATTTTTACGGTTGAAGTCTATTTGCTTTAAATTGTAATAGCCACCGGACCAGATACTGCCATCGGAAGTTTTTATGATAGAGCGTATGTACTTATCCGGACGGATATCACAATCGCCAAATGTAGAAGGAGTAAAGAACTCCACTTTCATCTGTTTTTTATTGATTTGGTAGATGCCCGAAGTGTATCCACCTGCCCAGATGATGCCGGGTGATACCTCGCACAAAGAAATGAAAACATGGTTTTTGGTTACGTTACCATTGTCAAACACGCTGAGGAATGAGTGCCATTGTTTTGTTTTGGTAGAGTAGAGGCTGATACCGTTATTGGTAGCAAACCAAAGATCACCTTCGTGATCTTCGATGATGGCATTTACCTGATCGTTGACGAGCGATTGCTTGTTGCCAATAGAATGTTTGATCCATTCATAACTGGCATATTGATTGTTGCGTACTGTGATGCCGATAGGGTAATTGGCTATCCAGATGCGTTCATCATCTACATAGAAGTCGTAAATACTGTTGCCGTTCATGGCATTATAGCTATTGTAATCCGCCACGATGTAGGGGGCGCACTCATAGGTATCCACATTCATTTTATATATACCGGCACCATCTGTAGCTATCAATATTTCTTTGTCATTGAAGGCTTTGATACGTGTAATGCTGACATCCTGCAAACCGACATTCAGCTCTACAGTTTGATGAATATTCATATCGTACAGATAAATGCCTTTCTGGAATGTACCGATGAATAGTTTGCGGTTTGCTTTATGGAAATATAACTCGTTGACTTGCATCTTCAGTTTATCAAGCCAGTTGCATGGAGAAAGGTTGAGAACGTCGTCTTTTAATTCGGCATGATGTATACCGACGTCTGTACCGATGAAATAATGGTCAGGGTCGATTTGCTCGATATCCGTAATACTTTCTCCGATATGGTTTTTGATAATGGTGGTTTTTTCAGTATTCGTATCGTAGAGATACAATGCTTCTTCGTTACAGAGCCATACAATATTGTTGCTGTCAATAAATCCATAGCTTATGGGAGTCGGATTTCCTTTTACCACTTCATCAGGTAGCTTATATACAAGTTGAAAGCGATCATGTTTGGCATCATAGCGGAATACTCTTCCTTTTTTGCCTATCTCCCACAGTGTTCCATCCACACCAACATATAGCCAACTCAGATTGAGCATGGAGTTAACTTCTATTTCGCTGTCTATAAGTCGGTATTGCTTGAAATTTTTTCCGTCATAGCGGTCAATGCCATTGTGCGTAAGAAACCACATATATCCTTTCGGCCCTTTCTGAATAGCATATATCCTACGATTGCTCAAGCCATCTTCCACGCCGAGATATTTATAAGTTTGGGCGATGCAGAAGGAGGAAATGTATGTGAATAAAAAGAAAATGATAAATTTTCTCATAACAGTTACGGTCGTTCGTTATTGGGGGTATTTGTGAAATTAACGCAAAAATATGCATTTTGTTTGATAAAAGCAACACGAAAGCAAGAAGAATAGTGTTCGATTCCTCGCATTGTTTAGACGACAACAGGCGCAAGTTGTATATTATAACCTGCGCCTGTGCTTCACTTATAGATTGTAGTCAGAACTACTTAACCTTTTCTTCTACCCATTTACGTGCATTGACGAAGGCTTCCATCCATGGAGTGATCTGGTCGCTGTGCAGGCGGTCGGCAGGATAACAACCGTTCTGCCACGGGAAGATAGAGCGCTCCAGGTGAGGCATGATAGCCAGATGGCGCCCGTCGGCACTTGCTATGGCTGCTATGGAGTAGTCGGAGCCATTCGGATTGGCAGGATACTCGTCATAACTATATTTGGCTACCACATTATATTTATCTTCGTCATAAGGCAAAGAGAATTTTCCTTCTCCGTGAGCTACCCATATACCGAGTTTGCTGCCACTCAGAGAGCCGAACATTACGCTGCGGTTGGTAGGAATGGTAAGTCCCAGGAATCTCGATTCGAATTTATGAGATTCATTATGCAGCATTTTACCGTTTTTCTTATGTTCGGGATTGATGAGGTTCAATTCCATCATCAACTGGCAACCATTACAAACACCCAATGAAAGCGTATCTTCGCGTGCATAATACTTGTCGAGTGCTTCTTTAGCTTTCGGATTGAAGAGGAAAGCTCCTGCCCAACCTTTGGCAGAACCCAGTACGTCTGAGTTGGAGAAACCACCACAATAAACAATCAGGTTCACGTCTTCCAGTGTCTCACGTCCGCTGATGAGGTCGGTCATGGTGACGTCTTTCACATCAAAGCCTGCCAGATACAGGGAGTAAGCCATTTCGCGCTCACCGTTTGTTCCTTTTTCGCGGATGATTGCTGCGCGGATGCCTGTCGGTGTACGGCGGTTCGGGTCGATACCATATTGAGAGAATTTACCTTTGAAGCCGGGCATGAAAGCGAATTCCAGTGGCTGCATCTTGTAGTTCTCGAAACGCTTCTTGGCGCAACCGTTCATAGATTGCTTGCGGTCGAGCAGGTAAGAAGTAGAATACCAAACATCACGCATATAGTCGATACCGAACTGATAAGTAGCATCATCTTTAGATACGAGGATGTGGCGTTCGTCGGTCGGCTTACCAATCTTCACAAAACCTACTCCGGCATCTTCCAATATTTGTTTTACTTCTTCCTTATGCTTGTCGCTTACCTGGATAACAATACCCGGGTTCTCGGCAAACAGGAGTTTCACGAGGTCGTGTTCCTTCATCTTGTCGAGATTGATTTCCATACCACCTTCTACATTGGCGAAGCACATTTCGAGTAAGGTAGTAATCAGACCACCGGCAGAAATATCGTGCCCGGCAAGAATCAGTCCTTTGTTCACCAGTTCCTGAACGGCAAGGAAAGCATCGCGGAAATATTCGGCATCTTGTACAGTGGGTACTTCGTCGCCAATCTTGCCCAATGATTGCGCAAAGGCAGAGCCACCCAGTTTCAATGTATCAAAACTGAAGTCGATATGATAAATCGTTGTCTTTTCGTTGTTGACAAGTACGGGAGAAACCACTTTCTTCACATCAGAAACTTCACCGCCTGCGGAAACGATTACGGTTCCCGGAGAGATTACTTTGCTACCGTCGGGATACTTCTGAGTCATGGATAGAGAGTCTTTTCCGGTAGGCACATTGATTTGCAGTGCACAGCAGAAGTCGCTCAATGCTTTTACAGCGGTGTAGAGACGTGCATCTTCACCTTCCTGTGAGCGGCAAGGCCACATCCAGTTGGCGGAGAGGGAGATGCTGTCCATTCCTTCAGCCATCGGAGCCCATACCAGGTTGGTCAGTGCTTCGCTGACGGAAAGTACTGAACCTGCTGCCGGATCTGCCAGTGCAGCTTGCGGAGCATGTCCCAGTGAAGTAGCGATACCTTTCTCACCACGATAGTCGAGAGCAACTACGCCACAGTCACTTAGCGGTAATTGCAATTCACCCTGACATTGTTGGCGGGCAATCTTGCCGGTTACCGAGCGGTCTACCTTATTGGTCAACCAGTCTTTGCAGGCAACAGCTTCCAACTGCAATACATTCGTCAGATATTCGTGCAACTTGGATTGTTCGTATTTAGGCATTTCGTAGTGGCGTTCCACAGTTTTGTCCACCATGTAAGTTTTGGGAGACGAGCCGAACATCTGTTCTACGGCAAGATCAAACGGACGTACACCGTCAGCTTGTTGGAAAGCGAAGCGATGGTCACCGGTAGTTTCACCTACCACATACATTGGGGCACGCTCACGTTCAGCCACTTTACGTACATGCTCGATAGCTTCTTCTTCAATCAGCAATCCCATACGTTCCTGGCTTTCGTTGGCGATAATTTCTTTGGCAGACAAGGTTTTGTCACCTACGGGCAATTTACTCATGTCTATCACGCCACCACATTCTTCCACCAATTCGGAGAGACAGTTTACGTGTCCGGCTGAACCATGGTCGTGGATGGATACCACCGGATTGTTGTCTTCTTCGCAGAGGGCACGTACCACGTTGTAGGCACGTTTCTGCATTTCTGCATTGGCGCGCTGTACGGCGTTCAACTCAATACCGCTGCTGTAGCGTCCGGTATCTACTGAAGATACGGAACCGCCACCCAAGCCGATACGGTAATTATCACCACCAATCACGACTACTTTGTTACCGGCTTCGGGAGCACCTTTCAGGCAGTCACGTTTCGTACCGTAACCGACACCGCCGGCAAGCATGATTACTTTGTCGTAACCGTAAACTTCGTCGTTTTCCTTATGTTCGAAAGTCAGTACAGAACCACAGATCAGCGGTTGGCCGAACTTGTTGCCGAAGTCACTGGCACCATTGGATGCTTTGATTAGAATCTGTTCGGGAGTCTGATACAGCCATTGGCGTACCGGAAGGATTTCTTCCCAGGGACGATCTTCGTCTGTACGGGGATATGAAGTCATGTAAACGGCAGTTCCGGCAATTGGCCAGGAACCTTTACCACCGCCCATACGGTCACGAATCTCTCCACCTGTACCGGTAGATGCACCGTTGAACGGTTCTACGGTAGTCGGGAAGTTGTGTGTTTCAGCCTTCAGTGAGATAACACTCTTGATATCTTTCACCTGGAAGTAGTCGGGTTTTGAGTGGTCTGCCGGAGCAAACTGTTCAATTACCGGACCTTCGGCAAAAGCTACATTATCTTTATAAGCTGAAATGATTTTATTCGGATTTTCCTGTGTAGTCTTCTTAATCATTTGGAAGAGGGAAGACTCTTGTTCTACACCGTCGATGATGAATGTCCCGCCGAAGATTTTGTGGCGGCAGTGTTCGGAATTGATCTGGGCGAAACCGAATACTTCGGAGTCGGTCAGTTTACGTCCAAGGTCTTGTTCTACTTTCTTGAGGTAGTCCATCTCTTCTTTAGAGAGTGCCAGACCTTCTTTTTCGTTGTAAGCTTCCAGATCTTCGATATGGACGATCGGTTCCGGCTTACGGTTGGTGGTGAATACTTCCTGATCCAGTCCCTTGTACATGCGTTGCAGCATCGGGTCGCGGTCAGCGTTTTCGTCCTTTACGGGGAAATACTCTTCGATGCGTGAGATACCGCTCAAGCCCATATTCTGGGTGATTTCCACAGCATTTGTACTCCAAGGAGTAATCATTTCGCGGCGCGGACCAACGAAATGTCCTTTCAGGTTTTCTTCACTTTCGGGGGTGGCTTCTCCAAAAAGCCAGCAGAGTTTGTCGCTTTCTGCCTGGGTGAGTGCGTGGTCACATTCTACGGCCATCACGCTCTTGGATGGGGTTCTGAAAAAAAGAATCATACTGATATTTTTGATTTTTCGTTCTTTGGCGCAAAGATACATAAAATCGTTGGTGCAGAGAAAGAAAAGGAATAAAAAATAGAAGGGTGTCAAAAGTAAAGTATTGAGTGTTTTATGATAATCGGTCGAAAAAACGTTAACACAATTGGTTCGTCTCATAAAAAAGTACGATATTTGCAGCCATGATTGAGATAAGGACCATATTCGATATATTATGGAAGGGTTTTATTATTGGGGTAGTTGTGTCTGCGCCATTAGGACCCGTGGGTGTGTTGTGCATCCAGCGTACGTTGAATAAGGGGCGTTGGTATGGTTTCATAACAGGTCTGGGAGCCTCGTTGAGTGACATTGCTTACGCCTTGCTGACAGGGTACGGAATGAGCTTCGTATTCGATTACGTAAATAAAAATATCTTTTATTTGCAGTTGTTCGGAAGCATCATGCTGTTAGCGTTTGGCATTTATACGTTTCGCAGTAATCCCGTCCAGTCCATCCGTCCCGTCTCAACCAACAAAGGCTCTTATTTTCATAACTTCATTACCGCCTTTGCCGTCACATTATCCAATCCACTTATTATATTCCTCTTTATCGGCCTCTTTGCACGCTTTGCCTTCGTCAGTGAGGGGGTATTGGTGTTTGAAGCGGTCACCGGATACCTGGCTATTGCGCTGGGGGCGTTGGCGTGGTGGTTTGGCATTACTTACTTTGTAAATAAAGTCCGTACGCAATTCAACCTGCGCGGCATCTGGATATTGAATCGTATCATCGGAGGCATTGTCATTGTCGTGTCTGTGTTTGGGTTGGTGTTTACGTTGATGGGCGAGTCACTTTACTGAGCAGAAACATAGAATCATGAAGATAGCGCAACAACTGAAAGCGAAAAATATCGCGGAATACCTTATATATATGTGGCAAGTGGAAGATTTGATACGTGCCAATGAGTGCGATATCGATAAGATCCGCGAAAACATTATCTCCCGTTATGCGGAAGAAGAACATCCGGCACTCGAAGAATGGTATGGTAATCTGGTAGACATGATGCGTACAGAAGGAGTGAAGGAAAAGGGACATCTGCAAATCAATCGTAATGTAATAGTGAATTTGACGGAATTGCACGTAGAACTGCTGGCATCACCGAAATATCCTTATTATAGTGCGGCTTATTTCAAAGCATTGCCTTTCATCGTAGAACTTCGTCAGAAGAGTGGGAAGCAGGAGGAGCCGGAACTGGAAACCTGTTTTGAGGCTTTGTATGGTGTTTTATTGCTGCGTTTGCAGAAGAAAGAAGTCACGGAGGGAACCGCAAAGGCGATAGAGACTATCAGCAGTTTCATTTCTTTGCTTGCCAATTATTACGAAAAGGACAAGAAAGGGGAGTTGAAACTGGATGAATAACCGGAATAACTTTCGAAGATAGTAAATTGTAAATAATAGATAAAGCATGAGAGTATTAGTAACCGGAGCCAACGGACAACTTGGCAACGAGATGCAAGTTCTTGCAAAAGAGAATCCGCAACACACTTATTTTTTTACTGATGTACAGGAGTTGGATATCTGTGACGAACAAGCTGTACAGGCTTGCATTGCAGAGAATCAGATTGATGTTGTAGTGAATTGTGCTGCTTACACAGCAGTTGACAAAGCGGAAGATAATGAAGAATTGTGCCGCAAACTGAATCAGGAAGCTCCGGGAATACTGGCACGTGCTGCTCAGGCCCATGGTGCTGCTATGATACAGGTTTCTACGGATTATGTTTTTGATGGAACAGCGCATATACCTTATAAAGAAGATTGCGAACCCTGTCCTAATTCTGTTTACGGCTTTACCAAGCTGGGTGGAGAAAAGGAGGTTATGCAGAATTGTGAGAAAGCGATGGTAATTCGTACAGCATGGTTATACTCTATTTATGGAAATAACTTTGTGAAAACGATGATTCGTCTGGGACGTGAGCGTGAGTCTTTAGGTGTGGTTTTTGATCAGATTGGTACGCCGACGTATGCAAATGATCTGGCACAAGCTATCTATGCTGCCATTAATCAGGGTATTGTACCGGGTATTTATCATTTCAGTGATGAAGGCGTATGTTCATGGTATGATTTTACGGTGGCTATACATCGCATTGCGGATATCACGACATGCAAGGTGAGTCCCTTACATACGGATGAGTATCCGGCAAAGGCACCGCGTCCGCATTATTCCGTATTGGATAAGACGAAGATTAAAAAGACTTTCGGCATTGAAGTACCTCATTGGGAAGAGAGCTTGAAAGTATGTATTGAAAAACTGAATGCCCAATAATAATATCATACCAAATTTTATATATGGCCAATAATAACGAAATTGAGAGGAGAAGAACCTTTGCGATTATCGCGCATCCGGATGCCGGTAAAACATCTTTGACTGAAAAGCTATTGCTTTTTGGTGGACAGATCCAAGTGGCAGGTGCTGTAAAGAGCAATAAGATAAAGAAAACCGCTACATCGGACTGGATGGATATAGAGAAGCAACGTGGTATCTCTGTAACCACCTCTGTGATGGAGTTCGACTATAAAGAGTATAAGATTAATATCCTCGATACTCCCGGTCACCAGGATTTCGCTGAAGACACATATCGTACGTTGACTGCTGTAGATAGCGTTATCATCGTTGTAGATGGTGCCAAAGGTGTGGAAACACAGACGCGTAAGTTGATGGAAGTGTGCCGTATGCGTAATACGCCGGTCATTATATTCATCAATAAGATGGACCGTGAGGCCAAAGATCCTTTCGATTTGTTGGATGAGCTGGAGGAAGAGCTTGCCATTCATGTACGTCCGTTGACCTGGCCTATCGAAAGTGGTGTGCGCTTTAAGGGAGTTTATAACATCTACGAAAACAATCTGAATCTTTTCCAGCCTTCCAAGCAAGTGGTGACGGAAAAGGTGGAAGTAGATATCAATACCGAAGAACTGGATAAGCAAATCGGTGCGCAATTGGCTGATAAGTTGCGTGGTGAGTTGGAATTGATAGATGGAGTTTATCCTGAATTTGATAAAGAAGAATATCTGAAGGGCGAACTGGCACCTGTATTCTTTGGTTCAGCTCTGAATAACTTTGGTGTGCAAGAGTTGCTGGATTGCTTTGTAGAGATAGCTCCAAGCCCTCGTCCTGTACAGGCGGAAGAACGTGAAGTGGAACCGGAAGAGCCTAAATTCACCGGATTTGTCTTTAAGATTACGGCGAATATCGACCCGAATCATCGTTCTTGTATCGCATTCTGTAAGATTTGCTCAGGTAAATTTACACGTAATGCTCCATACCTGCATGTGCGTCATGGAAAGACGATGCGTTTTTCTTCGCCCACACAGTTCATGGCACAGCGTAAGACGACTGTTGACGAGGCTTGGGCGGGTGATATCATCGGTTTGCCGGACAATGGTTCTTTTAAGATCGGTGATACGCTGACAGAAGGAGAAATGCTTCATTTCCGTGGTCTGCCGAGTTTCTCACCGGAGATGTTCAAGTATATCGAGAATGCTGACCCGATGAAACAGAAACAGCTTGCCAAAGGTATCGATCAGTTGATGGACGAAGGTGTGGCACAGTTGTTTGTCAACCAGTTCAACGGCCGGAAGATTATCGGTACGGTAGGGCAGTTGCAGTTTGAGGTTATCCAGTATCGCCTGGAGAATGAATATAGTGCGAAGTGCCGTTGGGAGCCGTTGAGCCTTTATAAGGCTTGCTGGATAGAGAGCGATAATCTTGAAGAACTGGAAGCATTCAAGAAGCGTAAGTATCAGTATATGGCGAAAGACCGTGAGGGGAGGGATGTCTTCTTGGCGGATAGCGGATATGTTCTGCAAATGGCTCAGATGGACTTCAAGAATATAAAATTCCACTTTACAAGCGAGTTCTGATTCGTATTCTGAATTGGGATTGAGAGATACAGGGATGCAAAGGGTAGAAACTTTGTATCCCTGTATTTTTTGTATATACTGTAAGTCTTCCCTCCCTTTTATAGACATCCTTGCATACTTTTTAATGAATGACCGACTGGAGTGGTTCGTTTATTAATAAGTACCTTTGCCGTAATAAAGTAAGGAGATTCCACGCATCAGGAAATAAGATTTTATATAAGGTATGAACTTCTTGCAAATGTTGAGAGCTATCCGGAAGAGGGGGAGCCGTATTGTGGCATGTGGAGATGAGATGGGAAGTTGTTTCAGCCGTAATGCGGATGAATAAATGAACTGGATCAAGATATATTGGTAATCAGTTCTATGGTAGGCGTTAATATCTTTATGGTTTCCATGCAATCCCTCCGCTTGAAGGGAGAACATGGAAACTTTCGTTTTAGCATCTTTTAGTGTTATTTTTCTATTTTATTTCATTGATAATCCGTAATTTCGGACGATTTTTTGTAAAACAGACCGAATAACTAATAATTTATAATATGGAAAATCTCAACACAGCGCTTTTGCTGATGGTGGTAGGTATGACGACAGTGTTCGCTATCCTGCTGATTGTAATCTACTTAGGTAAAGGACTTATTCTTCTGGTAAACAAGTACGCCCCTGAAGCTGTCTCTTATACACATCTGACGCTGCCGACGAACTCTAGGGTGTAG
>ENA-OZED01000830-OZED01000830.1-human-gut-metagenome-genome-assembly--contig:-NODE-830-length-12193-cov-18.271050_pt1 | contig 12193 bp, 10 predicted proteins | sample MGYA00245066_ERZ653605 | MGnify/ENA primary metagenome ERZ653605 (study PRJEB26926, sample SAMN06165079) | human gut metagenome | biome: ENVO:00009003; feature: ENVO:2100002; material: ENVO:00002003...
CATTGAGTTTGGGCGGAATTATTCTGCTTGTGGTATCCTCCATTGTTTTGCTGCGCTCACCAGAGGCACTTGCAAGACAAAGTTTCCCGGATGGTGACTATAAAATATATTTGGATTCAAAGTTGCCAGAACAAGAAGTTATGGCAGCAGGAAATCCACTGAATGAGGAATTAAAGCAGGAAATTTTGGCTATTGAGGGTGTAACCGATGTGATTGCAAAAAGGCAAAGTCTTTTTGTAAATTATAGCATCAACGGAATTGAGGATGGTGGTATGTGTGACATACTGACTGAACAAAATTATTCTGCGGTTGAAGCTGCATTGATAGAGGGAACCATGCCGCCGGATGCACACAGCATCATAATTGATTCCCATACAAGTGACCGTGATAATATAGGAGTAGGAGAAACGGTTGAACTTACTTCCGGGAAATCAACCATTCCAGTTACTATATCCGGGGTGTTTAACAATGCTCTAGATAATGGACATGGAACACATCACTTTGACGGTGCATTGGAATTTGCACCGGAAGCATTATTCCACGAACTGCACCCGGAAATCACCTCCTTTGATTATTCATGGAGCATTGTAAGTAATCCAAAAAAAGCGGATCATGTGAGGGATGAATTAAAAAATATTATATCCGCTCATGCGGATATTGCATTAGATGATATTAACACTGTAATTGAATATGAAAAAATGATAAATTCTATTGTTTTTGGAAGTATGGAAGCGTTTTCATGGGTGGTATTCCTCTTTGGTGTTATAAACCTTATCAATACGACCCTCTCTAACCAGATGTCCAGAAAACAGGAAAACAGTGTTTTGCGTTCCATTGGCCTGACCCAAAAGCAGCTATGTAAAATGAACATTTGCGAGGGGCTGTGCTATGCGTTCTTTGCAACATTGGCAACTCTGATCGTTGGGCTTCCTGTTTCCATTTTTGCTTGTAGCAAATTTAGTGTAGAGGCTTTTGCCGGAAATGTAGTGCCTTACAAATTCCCAGTTTTGGAAATGGGTCTGTTCATTCTGGTATTGTTTGGAATGGAACTGATCTTGTCTGTATGGACAATCCGCAGGCAGAAAAAACAATCTCTGATTGAACAAATGCGGGCAATGGAATAAGAGAAAAATGCTTTTGCTTAAAAGTGTGGAACATTTCGGCAAAAGCATTTTTTATGGAAAACATTTTTTCCTGAAAGAAAATAGGATATAATCAATCTATGCTTTGGAATGACGAACATCAGAAAAACGATATTTAGGACATTTCTGTAACATTTGAGGTTTAAAATAGGGACAAGTTTAGAAGATGGGAAAGGAAGAATCTGGATTGAGGAAAATTTTAATTGTAGAAGATGACAAAGTATTAAATAAAACGCTGGCTTATAATCTTACTGCAGATGGTTATGAAGTAACCTCTGCATACAGTTTTCAGGATGCAGTAGAACGATTGAAAAAGAGTGAATTTGATATTGCTCTGTTGGATATTAATCTGCCGGATGGGAACGGTCTGCATTTATGTGATGAGATCAGAGGAAGAGGGCAGCATACCTATATTATGTTTATCACAGCAAATGATAAAGTCCAGCTAATAAATGTCAATAGTTAAATGAGAAAAAATCTATTTTATTTTCTGACTAAAAAAGGGCGGACTTTCCCCTTGGTGAAAATATCGTTTTTTGAAAGATATTGATTCATTGGGTTTATAGTATTTTATGCAGCTATGTCGCATTTAGCAGAATTGTATTGTTTGATATGCTCCTGAGGAGCAATGATTTTGAATGGTTTGTTATCTCTGAGTATTGCAAATATCATATTGCATACCTTATGTGAAACAGCTCCCATTGCTACGAGCTTTGGTTTTGAGTCACATTTTTTGAGGTAGTACTCACGAAGAACTGGATTTTTAGCTTCTCTATTACGGGAGATACTGATGCTTTGTAAGGTTAACGTGTGAATAACACGTCTAGCTATGGCAGAACCACGCTTAGACATTTGAACCTTGGTGCCTTCAAATTTACCGGATTGCTTTACTGCTGGATCAAGACCAAAATAAGCGAAAAGTTGTTTGGGCTTTGAAAATGCTGAAAAGTCACCGATCTCACCCATAATGGATACAGCAGACAAGAAACCAGCACCTTTGAAAGTTTCAATCAAATGAATCTGCTTGACAAAGTCAGAATCTTCATTAGCATCAACAAGCTCGTGGAGTGATTCAAGAATGCTGTTGATTTCTTCATCATATTTACGTATGAAGCTGATATAAAGGCGAATACGCTTGATGTTGCTGTCTATGATGTAACCAAACTGATTTGCATCAGTTGCCGCCTGAATTATGGCATTATACTTATTTTGAGCATATGTAAGCCCAAATCGAGCTGTGGATTTGATGATATCAATAATCTCTTGCTTGTCTGCTTTAAGAAAAGCTGATGGAGAGGTATAAGTCTCCAATAATGTAAGAGAAGTGTTGATAGTAACCTTGGAAAAGATGCCAAGATACTGTGGAAACGCCATGCGTAATTCACCCTGAAGCTTATTCACATAGGCACTGCGATTATCCATTAAATCGTAGTATTCACGGCATAGGTTACGGCAGTTTAGAGCAAGATCTGAAGGCATAAGTGAAACCTTTAAATCAGGTTTCAAACCAACCAAAGCAGCTTTTTTAGAATCAAAACGATCATTATGTACTTTTCGTATGTTGATATTTGTGCTATTCTTAGTGATGATAGGATTAATAACCGAGCAGTTAAAACCCTTATCACGAAGATAGCAGAAGAGTGGGTAATGATAAATTCCCGTGGATTCGAGGAAAATGCGACTTTCCAAAGAATACAACTCTTCTGCTTCTTTTATTTTAGAAACAGCGGTTGTAAGGGAATCAATACTGTTATGTAGGATTTTGTAAGGTTTTCCTACGAATTGTTGGTTTGGAAGTGCTATAGACATCCAGGAGAAATCAGCACCGACATCAATACCAACAGAGATGAATAGTTCATCAAGATTAAAAATAACTTTGTTTGACATGAGCAATAGCCCCTTTCTGATAGGAATCCATTTCCAATCTGGCAGGTACACAACCTAGCGTGTTATTCGGGTATGGCCTTCAGGCTCCCAACCAGCTAAAACATAAAACCCTGTCGAATGGACTAATTGACTTTATTGCAGGTATCAGTCACAGAAGTGACTTCCCAAGGAGGTGAACATTCTTTGTCCTATCCTAAGAGATAATACCTTATGTTTTATCTGGTGTCTATCAGGAACCGTCAGACATGATAATTATTATGGATAACATCTGATGAAGGAAGAATCCCTTCTTTTGTTATCTGATTTACAGAAACTTATTAACCAAGTAGTCTTGATTGACTACACCATTATTATACTAGAAGGTGATATGCTGAAAGGCTATGAAGCCGGATGCACAGATTATATTACAAAACCATTTTCAGTGATGGTTCTCTGCAAAAAGGTAGCCGCTGTTTTTGCAAATATGGAATTGCGGACACCAAAGCATGACGTATTTGAGGATGAAATTTTGAAAATTGACTTCTCCGAGCAGAGTGCAGTTTTGGAGGGAAAGGTGATAGAGTTTACACCAAAAGAATACCGTACCTTATTTTTATTTGTAAAAAATCCGCACATTATATTAACGAAGCGGCAACTGATTGAGAAATTGTGGGATATTGATGGGGATTTTATAGATGAGCATACGCTTACTACTATCATCAGCCGCATTCGCAAAAAGATTGAAACAGATGAGCGAAAATATATTAAAACTGCTTACGGAATGGGGTATCAATGGATAGGCGGTGAAGCACGATGAAATTACAGAATTTATCAACCAGAACTTTTCTGCGGCTGATCGTGGGAAGTGCTTCTCTGACCTCGATTCTTTTGTTGTTCATCCTTTATGCCTTTACAAAAGATATAAAGGTGATACTTGGCGGTTTCAGTGTGATGATTCTTCTATTTTTCTGGGGTGTAATCTTTTTGCATTATTTTCAAAAGAAACTATCGGTATTTACAGATGGGCTATGTCGGACATTAGATGAAATGATGGATAGTACCGTTCGGCCGCAAATAAATTATGAAGCGGAAACGCTGTTAGCGCGCATCAGCCATCGCCTGGAAAGGCTCTATCATGTGATGCAGGAAACCAGGCATAAAGTAGAAGAAGAAAAAGCAGAATTACAGTCTTTGGTGTCGGATATTTCGCATCAGACCAAAACACCGATAGCAAATCTAAAAATGCTCAACGACACGATGCTGACCAGAAAGATTACTGAGGAGACACGTGAGGAATTTTTACATGCTACTGCCAGCCAGTTAGATAAACTTGATTTTTTGATTCAGGGAATGGTGAAAACGTCACGATTAGAAACGGGTGTGATCACCCTGGAAAAGAAAGAAGCTGCTATTGCAGATACACTGGTTGATGCGATCAATGGGGTTCTTGCTCCTATGGAAAGAAAACATCTTCATTTATCTGTAGACTGTCCTGAAAATTTAACAGTTTCACATGACAGCCGCTGGACTTCGGAGGCTTTGTTTAATCTTTTAGATAATGCAGTAAAATATACACCGGAAGGCGGTAATATTCACGTAACGGTACAGGACTGGGAGATGTATCTGGAAATTGCCGTAACGGATACGGGAAGGGGTATTCCGGAAAGTGTCCAGGCAACTATTTTCAAACGATTTTATCGGGAAGAAGCTGTACATGATGTGGATGGGATTGGAATAGGATTATACTTGGCACGTGAGATTATCACTATGCAGGGTGGCTACATCACAGTTGAATCAGAAGTGGGAAAAGGCTCAACGTTCTCTATATTTCTTCCCCAACGATAACAATATGGCGGTCTGTTTATTCAGGCTGCCTTTTTTTAAAATATTTTAGAAAAAAGAATTTTAGGACATTTCTGCAACATTTGGGAGTTAGGATAATGGCGAAAGGAGTGAATGGATATGACTTTACCATTTGAAAATGATAATATGAAAATCACTAAAAAATTAGCCCAAAATAGCTTGAAATCAAATAAGAATCGAAATATAGCAGCTATTTTTGCTATTATTCTTACAACGATGTTGCTTGCTTCTCTATTTACGATTGGCACAAACATTGCTAATGCATTGAGAATGCAGAATGTACGCACTATGGGATCCGATGGTCATGTGGCAATAAAATATATTGACGATAATATTTATAATGAGTTGAAATGTGACCCATCCATTAAAAAAATAAGTTATGGGATGGTTATTGCAGATAAAATTGGAAACCCAGAATTAGAAGAACGACAGATTGAAGCATGGTATATGGATAAGATTGGCTTAGAATTTGCGAACTGTGTGCCAACAGCGGGAAAAATTCCAGTTGCCGAAAATGAAATTTTAATAGATACGAAAACATTAGATGCTTTAGGTTTACCACATGAGATTGGAACAGAAGTTTCTTTGAAGGTTCAACGAAAGGGCAATGAATGTCAAGAAAATTTTATTCTTTCCGGGTATTATGAATCTGATCCTTTATTAAATATCGGGAGAATTTTTGTGTCTGAAAAATATAAGCAAGCTCATTCTTCAGAACTTATCAATACTTATACTACTGATGGTTCTTTAGCAGGAACAGTGAGTAACTATGTTATGTTCAAAAATGCATTTGATTTGTCTGGAAAATTGGATAGTCTTATAACAGAACATGGATATCAATGGTCGGAAAACATACAGAACCCAAAGGCAACGAATATTATTGAAGCTAGCATAAGTCCTGCATATCAAAGCAATGGAATTGTGGATGATCCGATTATGTTGTTGTCTTTCAGTGTTGCCATTGCATTTCTTGTGTTTACGGGGTATCTGCTAATTTATAATATTTTTCAAATTTCAGTAATTCAGGAAATTCATTTTTATGGACAGCTAAAGGCTCTAGGTACAACCAGACGACAGTTAAGGCACTATATATCCATACAGGCGACTTCCCTTTCTTTAGTGGGGATTCCGATGGGGATTTTGCTGGGGTATTTATTTGGAGGTGTACTAACTCCGATGGTGCTAAAAGGCATAGAGGTTAATTCCGATATAAAGGTATCGAATCATGCAAATCCAATTATTTTTATTGGTGCAATTGTTTTCTCTGCAATAACGGTATGGATTAGTACCTATAAACCGGGAAAGGCCGCGGCTAATGTATCACCTATGGAGGCATTGCGGTTTAATGATGTATCTGGAAGCGCAAAAAAAGAGAAAAACTCTACAAATGGTGGAAAAATATATCGTATGGCATGGTCTAATTTGTGGAGAAATCGTAAACGGACAATTCTTTCCGTTGTTTCTATGGTGTTGGGGCTTGTGTTATTTAATACAGTATTTACATTTTCACAGAGTTTGGATGTAAATAAATATATTTCTGGAAAGTTGAACAGTGATTTTTTGGTTGCTAACAGCAATTATTTTAGTATGCAGTATTATTGGAAAAATGCTGGAATACAAAATGAATTGTTAACTGGAATTGAAATGCAGAATGGATTTGAAAACGGTGGACGAATTTATTATGCAAGACCCTATGATGGAGATATGAATCGATTAGAGGGATTCAGTGTTCAGAGCTCTAATCCGTCTAACTATTCCATACACACAGATGGTTACCCACGTGCAGATGTATATGGTATAGAGTCTTTTATCAGTTCGAATTTGAATGTTTTGGATGGTGAGCTTGATCTTGAAACATTTGAAACTGGTGATTATTTCATCCAAGGAATTTTGGATGATGAATTGACAACAGAGTTTCAAATTGGAGATAAAATCAATCTCAACTACTATAATGAGAAAACAGGCACATATGAAACCAAGGAATATACCCTGATGGCAAAAGTAAGAGCAGATTATTCTAACACAAGCAGGACAACTACAGGACTCACGTTCTATTTGCCAAAAGATGAGTATTTATCAACGGTACAGGATCATTCTATCATGACCTATGCTTTTAACAGCACAGATGAAAGCGAACAGCAATTCGAAAATATATTGACCAGTTTTGGAGAACAAACCGGCGAATTGGAATTTGAATCTAAAAAACAGCTTGCAGAAGAATTTGCTGGAATGACGCAAAGTTTAACAATTGTAGGAATGGCACTAAGCCTGTTGGTCGGTTTTGTCGGTGTAGTCAATTATGCTAATTCTCTGATAACAAGTATTATCGTCCGCAAACGGGAACTGTCTATGTTGCAAAGTATAGGAATGAGTGGGCAACAACTTAAATTGTTATTGATTTTAGAGGGATTATACTATGTGATAGGAACCGTAATTGGAACGCTGGTCTTAAGTATCATTATTTCCTTTGGAATCATGCGACCGATTATAAATTCTTTAACATGGTTCCAGTTTGATTTTACAATCGTACCATTACTGGCAGCATATCCGATTTTGCTAATGCTTGCAATCATTATACCACTTGCAACATACCGTACTATGGCAAAAGAAAGCATAGTGAAAAGATTACGCACAGAATAAATAGTATAGAAAATAACTTTTACATATAAGAAGAGTTTTAGGACATTTCTACAACATTTGACCGTTACTATATACTCATCAAATAAAGAAAGGAAGTAGTGATTATGACAATTTTACAGACAAAGGATTTAAAAAAATATTATGGTACAGAACCTAATATAACTCGTGCTTTAGATGGTATAAATTTTTCTGTTGAGCAAGGAGAATTTGTAGCAGTGGTAGGAACTTCGGGTTCTGGAAAATCTACGATGCTTCATATGATGGGAGGATTGGATACACCAACATCAGGAAGTGTGGTCGTAGCAGGGAAGGAACTGGCTAAGATGAATGATGAGCAACTCACTATTTTTCGCAGGAGGAATATCGGTTTTATCTTCCAAAATTACAATCTGGTTCCGATTTTAAATGTTTATGAAAACATTGTCCTTCCGGTAGAGTTAGATGGAGATACCGTAGATCAGAAATTTATGGATGAAGTTGTTACTATGCTGGGATTGGAAGATAAGCTGAAAAGTATGCCGAATAATCTCTCGGGAGGACAACAGCAGAGAGTTGCGATTGCAAGGGCTTTGGTTGCAAAACCTGCAATTGTGCTTGCCGATGAACCTACAGGCGGTGCAAAGTTAGTACGAAGATGATCATAAAAAATGAATGTCCATGCTTCCATCCTCATACACCAGCACCGATTCAACAAACGACTTCCAGAAAGTGTTCTTTTCCCGATCCGAAAATGTATGATATACGGCTTCCCAATCTTCCGACAGCAGCTTCTTCACACTGTCAAGGCTTCGCATAGGTGCAGCAGTCGAACACTTTTGAAGTTCTTCGATCTGCGCCTTGAACTTGTCATATTCACTTCTGTACGCTTCCTTGTCGATCAGGTCATCCATAAACAAATCATACAGCTTCTTCATTTTGCGTTCTATCTTTGCAATTTCAGTGACAGGATTCTTCTGAACTGTGCTGGCAGCAGTCACTTCGTACTTCGCGATATAATCAGACAGAGCAGGACGGATGTGCGCAAGCATGTATTCTTCAAGATCAGCTTCACGATATGTTTTGCCGCGATCGCACAGCTTTGATTGCGCCTTGAAATTGCAACGATAATTCTTGTACATCTTTTCAGAGCCGTCAGCCATCCTTCTGTATGTGACAGTACCGCACATATAATGATTGCAGGACGAACAGATCAGAAGACCTGAAAAAATATAGAATTGCTGTGTGTGCCTGATCCGAACATTCCTGATTGCAAGTTTCTGGATGCGCTCAAAACGTTCAGGACTGATTGTCGCAGGACAGAAGTCAGGATCATCACGATACTGACCTTTGAAAAGCGGATTCTTCAGGTATCGCGCAACTGTATCATAGCAGACACGAATATTATACTTTTCCTGAAGAAAAAGCTGTGTGTCACGCTTACTGCATGTAGCTTCAAAGCGGTCAAACATATCAAGCGCAAAGCAGTTCCATTCAGGATCAATGATGACATGCTTTTCCGCATCCAGTTTCAGACCGCGCGGAAGGCTGCCTGACACATAGGTTTTATTCTTCAGCTTATAAGCAAACACATCTTTGATTCGGTCGGAATCACGATCACATTCATCCTGTGCGACAGACAGACGGATGTTGATGTGCAGTCGTCCGTTCGTGGTTGTAGTATCATAGTTTTCTGTGACAGCCTTCCATTGCACGCCGTTGGCTTCAAGTATTTCCTGAATCTTGTGATAGTCCCCGATATTTCTAAACCAGCGATCCAGCTTCGTGAATATGATCAGGTCGAAGTCGTGAGCCTTCACGCCGTTCAACAACCTGACAAACTCTTTTCGCTTGTTGAACCTCTTTCTTGCGGTCAGGGCTTCATCAATGAATGTGTCAACAAGTATCATCCGATTCACTTTGATGAAATCTTCAAGAATCAGATCTTGTGCTTCAAGCGTATCGCCGTGAAGCACCTGATCATCGTGGCTGCATCTGATATATTTAACTACACGAAGCCCGAAAAGTTGTGGGTTTGGAGTAAAAAAAGACATATAAAAACCTTCTTTCTGGTAGCGAAAGAAGGCTTGATATGATAGAATGTAAAAGGACATAATATCATCGTGGGCGGTCTTCCGCGATATATTTTGTTTCAATGTTTCGCAAGGGAAGTCGCTGGTCACGGCTTCCTTTTTTATTTGTATAGAGTGCCTGAAGCGTGTACATAATCAAAACTAGGAGGATGACGCAATGGAAATCCTAACGTGGCAGGCACGAACAGACAGACACTTGACTTTGAAGCAGCTGGAAGCCCTGACAGGAATCAGCAAGTCAACGCTGAACACGATTGAAAACGGCATCACATCGCCAACACTGCGCCAGCTTGAAGCGATAGCAGCTGCACTTGATGTCAAGATCACTGATCTGTTTGATTCTGAATATAAATGATAAACTGTGCGCCGACAATGCTTCTGACGCTTATTTCCTGATATATGGAAATAACTGGAAGCGGTCTTTTATTCCAATAATTTCCATGATACAATCCCGACAAGAGAAGGGAGGGAAGCCGATGATCCGAAAGAGAATCAACACGCTTCTGAATAAGTTGTCGGATGCACAGCTGAAGCGCATATATAAATACATAAAGTATGTATACATACACGGATAAAGTAAAAGGAAGTAGGACTGGTCAGGTCACTGCTTCCTTTTGTTTTGCTTAAATTCTTTATATGCTTTATGACGCTTGAAACCAAAATATAAAAGCGGCGCAGCAATCACAATACACACAGGATTGAAAGCAACGAAGAAACCTAATAGCATAAAAATACCGAAGCCGATCAGAATATTTCCACTTTTAGGAATTGGAACAACTTCAACAGGCTTTTGATCTTCATGCTTAATAATATTATCAACCGAACGATAAACGCCAGTCGCATACACAGGAACTTCAGGAACATCGCCGAAGATTTTATAAAAGCAGAATAGTGTTGCTTTTGCATCGTCAAGCGCATTGTGCCAGCTGTCTTCGCTATATGAATAATATTCTGCACATGTCTTCAGCTTTTGCCATTTATATTCGTTGTAACGCTTTTGCCCATAAATTTCAGCAAATGCAAGCATTACATCAACGACAATAGAATTTTCTTTTGCATGATATTCAATGCCAGAATTAAATATAAAAGGCAAATCGAAGCCGTGAATGTTATAACCGACAATCATGTCTGCATTTTCTAAAATGCGTTGAATAGTATGTGCATAATATAAAAGCGGCTTACAGTCTTTTACCATTGAAGGGCTTATGTGGTTTACTTTTTCAGCATCAGTCCAGCATTCGTGATGAACAGGCTTCACATATTCACTGAAAAGGATTGCACCAGAGCCGTCAACAATAGAAAGCTGAAGAATTTCATCGTCATAGTGATTCAGTCCTGTTGTTTCTGTATCAAGACAAATAATGTTCAATAGATCACTTCCTTTATTCAGTTTTATCCCAACCAACCTTCTTGACTAGCTGCTTCATATATTCTTTGATTCGCTCACGGCTTCCAGCTGGTAAAGACACATACATTTCAACAAGTGCCTTGTCAAAATCGTTCAAATCATACTGCGCACACAATTCATCAACGATTGTCTGCGGAAGGTCGTCAAACATTTCCCCTTCGCCATACATTAAATAATCATAATTCACATTGTATTCACGACAGATAGAAATTGCCATCTGATCAGTTAAGTTGTTCACACCTTTTTCGATTCTGGAAATAGTGGTTTTTGTTACACCTAACTTTTCCCCGAACTTTTCAAGAGTTAAACCAAGTGATTTTCGCACTTCGTTGACGCGTTCGCCATTTGTCATATTTATTCCACCTTTCTGTATATTTGCTTTTCTGATTGTAGAATAACACGACAGCAAGCAAAGGTCAATAAAAAAGTTACCGTAAGCAACAAAAAACTGTTGACAAAGTGACTGTAAGCATCTATACTGTAACTGTAAGCAACAGAAGAAAGCAGGAAAGAACGGATGAAGCGAGAGGGCGGCACGCAAGTGACATGGCGGTCAGGCTGTAGGATAACAGACAGAGCGTGTGCAGAATAAACATGATCCGTCAAAGTAGTTGAAGAAAGCAGGAACATCAGGGCAAGAAAGCACAGTGTACCGCACTATTTGAAGAAAGCGGATAGGTTGAGCCAAACAACACTTTACCCCTAAAACAAGAAGATGTTAAGCGGAAGAATCAATCGCGCGAGATGACACAGCACTTTTGTTTCTTACACAAAAAAGGACAAGAAGGGAGCAGAAAACATGAACATGATCGCGACAGTAGCAACAAAGGAAAAAGCGTGGCAGCTTGCAGACAAACTTTTCCCAACAGATTACAGCAGAAACGAACCTGACAGCCTTCGCGCTGGCTATCCAATATTTAACACAACATCAACAGACAGCAAATACAAAGGCTTCCACATATCAGACCTGAACGCAGCACTTGAATTGAATATGGGAGCAGAAACAATCAGGATCAATATTTCAGAATATGAAACAAAGCCAGCACTTGAAAAAGCGGACAAAACAGTGGATCGAGAAGCAGAGATCAAGGACAACTTCGACAAGCTGCTTCAGTATGTGAGCGACAAAAGAAAGTCAGCAGAACTTCACGAAAGACAGAAATACAACTATTACTGTGACAGACAGGCTGGTTGCTGGAACTGGA
>ENA-OZED01000849-OZED01000849.1-human-gut-metagenome-genome-assembly--contig:-NODE-849-length-11939-cov-4.608886_pt1 | contig 11939 bp, 10 predicted proteins | sample MGYA00245066_ERZ653605 | MGnify/ENA primary metagenome ERZ653605 (study PRJEB26926, sample SAMN06165079) | human gut metagenome | biome: ENVO:00009003; feature: ENVO:2100002; material: ENVO:00002003...
ATCTACACCCTAGAGTTCGTCGGCAGCGTCAGATGTGTATAAGAGACAGCCTCCACGGTGGAGGAACTGTTAAGCCTGTCCCAGGAGGAGTTTGAGAGCTTCCGAGCCGCCGTGTCCCCTATTCCCACTCTAGGCGAGGCCTTCGCCTCTCTGACTCAGGACGGTCTCCGCCAGCTGACGGACGGGATCGGCCAGCTGCAAACCACGGTAGATTCCCTGCCCGGCACCATTGCAGACGCTCAGGCCAGAATCACGGAAATCGATACCGAGCTGCAAAATATCAAGACCCGCCAGGCCACCCTGGCGGCCATGAGGCCTCAGCTGGAGGAGCAGCTGAAAGCCGCCCAGGACGGCTACGAGCAGCTGGAAAGCGGCAAGCTGACAGCAGGCAGCGAATTTGCCCAGGCCAGCGCCCAGATCGTATCCGGCCAAAGCCAGCTGGACACCGCCAAGGCGGAATTTGAGCAGGCCAGAGACCAGGCTCTGGAAAAAGCCGATATTTCCGGCGTGGTCACCCAGGAAATGATCAGCCAGATCCTAACGGCCCAGAACTTCAATATGCCCGCCGGCTATCTGGATTCTGAAAGCGGGCGGCAGTATCTGGTAAAGGTCGGAGAGCAGTACAGCAGCATCGAGGAGCTTCAGAACAGCGTACTGTTTTCCATCGGCACGGAGGGCATAGGCGACATCCGTCTTTCCGACGTAGCCTCTGTGGAGCAGTCCAGCAACGCTGGGGAAGCCTATGCCAAGGTCAACGGCAATGAGGGCGTGGTTCTGTCCTTTCAAAAGCAGTCCGCCGCGTCCACAGCTACCGTATCTCAGCGGATCAACGAGGCCATTGGGAAGCTTCAGTCGGAAAACCCCGATTTACATATTATCCCTCTGATGGATCAAGGGGACTATATTAATATGATCATCCAGTCGGTGCTGCAAAACCTGATCCTAGGCGGTATTCTGGCGATCCTGGTGCTGGCCCTGTTCCTGCGGGATGTCAAGCCCACGGTGATTATCGCCTTCTCCATTCCCATCAGCGTACTGTTCGCCATGGTGCTGATGTACTTCACCGACATTACCTTAAACATTATCTCCTTGTCCGGCCTCGCCTTGGGGGTCGGTATGCTGGTGGATAACAGCATCGTGGTCATCGAGAATATCTACCGGCTGCGAAATCAGGGGGTACCGGCGGCAAAGGCCGCTGTCAAGGGAGCCACCCAGGTGGCGGGAGCCATTTTCGCCTCCACCTTGACCACCATCTGCGTATTTCTCCCCATCGTGTTCACCCAGGGCATCTCCAGAGAGCTGTTCACCGACATGGGACTGACCATCGCTTATTCCCTGCTGGCCAGCCTGATTGTGGCCCTCACCCTGGTGCCCGCCATGGGCTCCACCATGCTGCGGAAAACCAAGGAGAAGAAGCACCGCTGGTTCGAAGGCTTTACCAACGGCTACGAAAGGGTGCTGCGGTTCTCCTTAAAGCATAAAATTGTGGTCATCGCCGGCGTACTGGCGCTGCTGGTATTCGCTGCCTTTGAAGCGGTAAACATGGGCACCGCCTTCATGCCGGAGATGGATTCCCCCCAGATGATGGCCACCATGGAAATGCCCAAGGAGGCTACCCAGCAGGAAAGCTATGCTATGGCCGACGAGGTCATGAGCCGGATCGGCGACCTGGACGATGTGGAAACCGTAGGCGCGATCTCCGGCGGAATGTTCATGAGCTCGTCCTCCTCCGGCAGCACCTACAGCTTCTATATTTTATTGAAGGAAAACGGCCGCACCCGCTCCAACGCCCAAATGGCGGAATTAATCACCGGAGCTACCCAGGATCTGGACTGTGAGCTCAGCGTTTCCACCTCCACCATGGATATGTCCGCGCTGGGCGGCAGCGGAATCTCCCTGGAGGTCAAAGGGGACGACGTGGATACCCTGAACGATATCTCCCAGGATCTGGTGGAGATGCTCAGCGGAATCGAGGGCGCCACCGAGGTGACCGGAGGCATCACCGAGGGGGATATGGAAACCCGGATCGCAGTGGATAAAAACAAGGCCATGGAGCACGGCCTGACCGTGGCCCAGGTCTATCAGGAAATCGCCGCCGCTCTGCAGACGGAAGCCACCGCTACCACTCTGACCATCGGCTCGGATGACCTGCCGGTGATCGTGGTAAAAAGCCCGGAGGATGCTCTGACCCGGGAAGGCCTGATGTCCCATGAGATTTCCGTTACCAACCAGCAGACCGGGGAAACAGAAGCCGTTCCCCTCCATGAGATCGCCGAGGCCCAGGATGCGGAAAGCGTCAGCTCCATTAACCGGGAAAACCAGGTGCGGTATATGACCGTCACCGCCGGCGTGGATAACGACCATAATATCGGCCTGGTGAGCCGTGAGCTGGAGGAAAAGCTGGCGGCCTACGAGGTGCCCGAGGGCTACACCGTAGAGATCCAGGGCGAAACCGAAACCATCAACTCCGCCATGAACGACCTGATTCTGATGATCGTTCTGGCCGTGGTGTTTATCTATCTGATTATGGTGGCCCAGTTCCAGAGCCTTTTGTCTCCCTTTATCGTCATGTTTACCATTCCTCTGGCCTTCACCGGCGGCCTTCTGGCTTTGTGGCTCACCGGCAGCCCCATTTCCATTATCGCCATGCTGGGCTTTTTAATGCTGGCCGGCGTGGTGGTCAACAACGGCATTGTATTTGTGGACTATGTGAACCAGCTGCGGCTGGAGGGGGTGGACAAAAAGGATGCCTTGATCCAGACCGGCCGCACCCGCCTGCGTCCCATTCTGATGACCGCCCTGACCACCATTTTAGCTATGGTCACCATGGCTCTGGGCCTGGGAGACGGTGCGGAAATGACCCAGCCCATGGCTATCGTCACCATTGGCGGCCTCACCTACGCCACCCTGCTGACCTTGCTTGTGGTGCCGGTGCTTTACGACGTATTCCATAAAAGGCCCATGAAGAAAGTAGATTTGGAGGATGATTTATCGTGAGCGGTCCCGAGGAGAAAAAAGCAGTGAACAGCCCTCAGGATAAGAAAACGGCGGTTTTAGAGGCTGTCATCAGCCTGGTAATGGAGGGAAAAAGCCTGGAAGCCCTGACCGTATCGGAAACCGCGGCCCGGGCGGGCATTGGAAAGGGAACTGTATACGAGTATTTCCCCTCTAAGGAGGCTATGACCGCCGCCGCAGTGTGCTATTACATGCGCCGGGAGCTCACCGCCCTCCAGGGCCTGATCCCTCTGGATCGGGGCTTTCGGATCGCGGCGGAGTCCTCTATGACCACCGTGGCGGAAGCGGTTCAGAGCAGGCTTTCCTTTTTTCATATGGTTTCCGGTTTTTCCTGCTTCGAAATGAAGCGCTGCCTCGAGGGTCAGGAGCCCGCAGAGGAAATCCGCAATGTCGTCCAGGAGCAGATCCGCCGGATTTTGGCGCTTGGGGCAGAGGAAGGGCTGATCTCCGGAGGCTTCTCCGAGGAATACCAGACCATGTGCTTTTTAGGCGCCGTAGGCTCCTATCTGGCATCCCTGCAGGCTCAGCTTCTGCCTGAGCCCCAGGCCAGAGCCTATGCCTATCAAATGCTGATCCGTTCGCTGTCGGCTGCCAGCCCCGCGGAAGCCCCCGCGCTTTAAATTAAAATCATGTATGATGCTCCAAGCACTGCCGGAAACATTGCCTTGCGTACCCTGTAAGGGCGTCGAACCGGACCCCAGGGCCGCTGAAACTCCGCTGTTCCAATTCTTTGGACTGCCGGCGCGCAAAGGGTAAGGCTCCCTCTGGCTTCATCCGTCTGTTTTATCAGTCTCTCCATCGTTATCTTACCCGCTTTGTCCTTGAAAGAAGGCTGCTTCCGCAAGGCGCTTTGGCAGCCGCTGCGGCCAATTCCCCTGAATAAATTCTGACGCTTTTTCCGGCGGGTCGCGGAGCGTCTCTGTCAAAAGTGGAATTTCTAAATGAAATTTTGGAATTCCACTTTCTTTTTCCTCCGAACCTAAGTATAATAAAAAAGATAAAACGTTTTTTAAGGCGTTTTATCTTTTGAAATCAGTCTGTTTAAAAATTTGAAAAAGAAGCTATTGGGAGGTAAAAAAATGTTAGCCACTTTAAACCAGGTATTGAAAATCGCTGAAGAAAAGCAGTACGCTATCGCCGCGTTCAACACGCCCACCCTGGAAAGCCTGCAGGCCGCCGTCGATAAGGCAGAGGAGCATCAGGTACCCGTCATTGTGGCCCACGCTCAGCTTCACGAGCCGGTCACTCCCCTTTCTGTTATCGGCCCTGTCATGGTCGCCTTGGCGAAAAGGGCGTCGGTTCCCGTATGCGTCCACCTGGATCACGGCGAGACTCTGGACTATTTAAAGCAGGCTCTGGAGCTGGGCTTCACCTCCGTAATGTACGACGGCTCCGCCCTGCCCTATGAGGAGAACGTGGCTAACACCAAAAAGGCCGTAGCGATGGCCAGAGAATACGGCGCCAATGTGGAAGCGGAAATTGGAAGCCTGGGAAAAGCGGAGGGCGCCGGCATGGCTCACGAAAACGATCCCGCCACTTATACCGACCCATCCCTGGCGGAGCAGTTCGTCAAGGATACGGGCGTAGACGCTCTGGCCTGTTCCTTCGGCACCGCCCACGGTATTTACACCGCCAAGCCTAAGCTGGATTTTCCCAGAATCGAGAAGATCCACCAGCTCACCGGTGTGCCGCTGGTAATGCACGGAGGCTCCGGCGTCAGCCCTGAGGACTACGTGGAAGCCATCAAGCGCGGCGTACGGAAAATCAATTATTACACCTATATGGCTCGGGAGGGTACAAACGCCGCCAAGGCTTACCTGAAGGATCATCCCGACGTGATTTATTATCATGACATCGCCTGCGCTGCCAGAGACGCTATGAAAAACGATGTAGAAAAGGCCATGAGTGTATTTTACGGCCTAAAAAAATAAGAGAAATCTTAAAAAGCTTTCAGCTGTCTTTGCTAAGACTGGAAAATGGGGAAAGCCCCTTTAAGAGCTTTCTCCATTCAGCTTCTTAGGGGGCTTTAAAAAGCCCGGAATTTTCGCGGGCGGCTCTTTTCCCGCGATTGACTGGATTCTTCGACGGACAGCCGCCTCTTTCACAGCAGTCTTTTCGCTTCGAGAGCCTTACGATGTATGCCGGTCCCGTTCGCTTGGGCCGCGAAGGCCTTATTCTGCCTGCCGTTCGGCCGGAAGCTCCGTCAAGCCGGAGAGCCGTTGTCCTCCGCCGCGGAGAAAGAGAAACCTTGACAAGAACGAAAGGTCTTTTCTCCTCCCTCAATCTCCTATAGCCTTCTGTCTTCACCCGCACGGCAGGCGGGTTTCAGCCTCAAACAACTGCGCGCTTATTTGAGACAGCCTAAAGCCTAATACCGAATAAATATCCCCCGGCAAAGCCGGGGGTATTTCTTATGCGGGCGAAGCCCTATGTTACCAGCCACGCCTCATGCGGCGTTGGTACGGCTTGCCATTTGCATAGGCCCTCCTACCCACACCGGTATCAGTCCGTCACCTTTTCCTTCTCATATAGCTGCCATCCCTTATATTTACACTTTTTTCTTTTGCCTAATTATATTTCATCAGCAATCTTTACTTCTATCTCACAACTTCCTAAACTGTTTCTGCCACTTCATTCTTGAATGGCCTCCCTCTGTTTTGTAGTTTGCTGTTGCCAGACCGCACTTTTATTCTAAAGCAAAAGGAGTTTTTTATCTGCCTCATCGCCCTAGGCTCTTTTGTACCACTCGCCCAGCGAGTGGCTTTCGATATACAAAAAACGCCTAAAGCCTCAGTAGGCTTTAGGCGTTTTTTGTATCCATCAGCCCCGGAAGCACCAGGGTCAACCGGCTATATCAGTCTTTATTTTCTCAGCGGCTTCCTCCGGCGTGCGCCTCCCCACATCTAATTTCCAGGTATCCAGGCTTTGATAGAGAGGCAGCCTCTTTCTGCTCCGCTCCAGCACATCTGGGTGACGGCGCCCCCGGCGGATATCCTTTTCCAGCCGCTGTATTAAAATCTCCTCCGAGCATACCAGGGAGTAGGAATACAGGGTAAACGCCGTTCCCGTCAGCCGGGACAAAAGCTCGTCGATGATCTCCTGCTGGTGCATGACCCAGGAAAAAATCACATATTCCGTTTGGGAACATCTTAGAAAGTTTCCCAGCAGATGGGCGATGTTATCCATTGCCATGGCCTTTGTCTCCTCAGTGACCTCAAAGGGATTTAAATTCCAGCACCAATCCCCATCCAGCCATACCGACGGCATCAGCCTTTGATGAAGCGCCCTGCATACCGAGCTTTTTCCCACGCCCATGGTACCGCCCACTAAAATCAATTTCTTCATGGCTTATTCTCCGATAATTTTCACCAGGACGTGCTTCTCCCGCCTGCCGTCGAACTCATAGTAAAAAATCTGCTCCCAGGTGCCAAAATCCAGGCGCCCTCCGGTTACGGCCACCACGGCTTCCCTTCCCATCACCGACCGCTTCAGATGGGCGTCGGCGTTGTCCTCATAGCCATTATGGCGGTACTGGTCGTAGGGCTTTTCCGGCGCCAGCTTTTCCAGCCAAGCCTCCAGGTCCCGGTGAAGTCCAGGCTCATCATCGTTGATAAATACACTGGCCGTAATATTCATGGCGTTGACCAAAACCAGTCCCTCCTGGACGCCGCTTTCTTCCAGCGCTTTCTCAACCTCGCCTGTGATGTTTACCAGGCCTCTGCGGCTCGGCACACGGAACCACAGCTCCTTACGGTAGGATTTCACAGCATCGCTTCCTTTCCTTTATTTTCTCGCAGCTCTTTACGGCACAGTTCTGTGTAAACCAGCCTTCCCTCGATCCGCTCCGACTTCATCAGACTGACGGCGGCGGCTTTGGTTTTTACCGGCTCCAACCGGTTTTTCAGCGTGTAAAAAGGGATTTCCGGCTTTTCTACCGCCTGCCGGGCTAAAGTCAGGTGCGGACGGTACGGCCGGTCCTCAACCGCAATCCCCTTGCCTGCCAGAGCGTTTTTCAGTTCCAAATACAGGTTTTGCAGCGGTAAGGAGGGCTCTATTCCGGCCCAGTAAAGATCTCCGCCGTCTCGTTGAAATCTGCCCAGGCCCTGGATTTCCAGAGGAAAGGGGCTGGTACGGATTTCCTCCATAGCCTCCCGCACTTTTCCCGCCTCTCGGAGTTCTCCCAGAAACACCAGCGTCAAATGAAGATTCTCCCGCCGGGTGAGCCGGCTTGTCCGGGTGCTCCGCCGAATCAGCTCCATTGCCTCGCAGAGCCTGTCCTTTACAGGCTCCTCGAATAAAATTGCCAGAAAAAGCCGCATAACGCTCGCCCCTTCCATTGTTGCAGCTTACGTTTTTATATTTATTTTTATTGACAGCAGCTTTGCCATGGAAACCTAAGCGAGGCTATTATACCACAGTTCCCGTCCCAGAGGTAGGGATTTCTGCCGTATTTTGCCGTAAAAATTCTCGTTATCCCCGCCGCGGCTCGTTGCTTTTCCAGCGGGCGTCTTGTATAATGAGCGTAACAGCGGGCAGTTTCGATTCCCTGTTAAAATATGTATGGCAATAGGAGGGTCAGCTTATGAAAACAACCAAATGGGCCGTGGTCGGCCCTGGATTTATCGCCGGGCGGTTTGCTCAGGGAATGCTTGAGGCTCCCGGCGCCGAACGAACCGCAGTGGTTTCCCGCAGCGAGAAAAACGGCAGAGCCTATGCGGAAAAATACGGGTTTGCTTCTTCTTATACCGATTTTAAAAAAATGCTCCGGGAGTCCAAGCCTGACGTGGTGTATATCGCCACGCCGAACGACACCCATATGGATTATGTGTCCGCGGCTCTGAACGCCGGGGTTGCAGTGCTGTGTGAAAAGCCTATGGCGGATAACGTCGCCCAAACGGAAGAAATGATCCGGCTGGCTGAGAAAAACCACACCTTTTTGATGGAAGCCATGTGGACCCGGTGCTTTCCTGCGGTACGGCAGGCCCGCCAGTGGCTTCAGGAGGGAAAAATCGGGCAGGTGCTCACCGTTCACTCCTTTCACTCCTTTTTGGCCGACCCAAAGGACTGGCAGCTTTGGAAGGCCTCTCTGGCCCACACCGGAGGCGCGGTGCGGGACGTAGGCGTTTATGCGCTGGGCATGGCCTTTCTGGCGTTTCCCCAGGGGCCGGAAAAAATCATGTCCTGCTGCCGCACCAACGGAGAGGTGGACATCCACGCGGATATGCTGCTGCAATACGGCGATGGCAAGGCCGCCTTTTTGAGTGCCGGCTTTGATATGGAGGGCAACGCCACCACTACGATCTTTGGGGAAAAGGGGCGTATCACCCTGGGGCCGAATCTGTGCTGTCCCAGCCAGCTTCAGTTTATCCCCAACCAGGGCGAACCGGAAAGCGTCGAGCTTCCTTATCCGGCCACCGGGATGCAGTTTGAGGTGCTCCGGGTGCAGGAATGCCTGGCGCAGGGACTGCTGGAATGTCCTGATTTCACCTGGGAGGAAAGCCTGAAAATCTGCGGCGTGATCGACCAGCTTCGCAGGGAGTGGGGAATCCGCTACGCCTCCGACCGGTAACCGGCGGCCATCCTGTCAAGGCGGAAGCTGAAAGGGCACCGGCGCTTGAGCGCCGGTGCCCTTTTGCGGTCTTTTTCCAGGATAGCCCTAAAAGCCAAGGAAACATAAATTTTTCTGCCTTGCACAATCCCGCGCCGTCGCCGCCGGCGATGTTCCCTCTTCTGCGGGAAAGCCTCGCTACGCCATCTCCGTTTTAACGGAGGCAAAGCCCTCGGTCCGCTGCCGGCGGAACTTGCTGATCACCAGAGCCACGGAAAAAACAGCGGCGGCGAAGCCGATTTGAATGGCCATGGAAATGAAAACCGGGCTCAGGGCCTGGCTGTCGAAGCGGACCAGGCCGGAGATGGCTTCCACCGCGTGGTTATACCAGTAGGAAGGCGTGTAGCGGGCTACCTGAAGCACACTGTCTCCCAAAAGCTCCAGAGGGACAAAGGAGCCGCCGAGGAAGCTGAGCCCCAAGGAGATAAAGTTGGCGGCGATATTCTGCCCGCCCCCGTCCTTGACAAAGTTTCCCAGCAGGAAGGCCACGCTAAGGCAGACAAACAGATAGCATATGCTGTTGAGCAGGATCAGCAGGACCAGCCTGACATCCGTTCCCTGGATACGGCCGCCGTAAAACAGGAACGCCATGGCGCACAGCACCAGCCATGCCACCCCGCCCAGGCATACGTTGTATAAGGCCAGCTGAAGATTTACATGACGCAGCTTGATCGGGGCGCACAGGTTTCTCATCCGCAGGTCCGGCTTGTTGAACACCATCATCACCGTGGTGACCGCCAGAATCAAAACCGCCATCATGATATAGGGTAAGGTTCTGAAATACACCTGAAAGCTCTCATCGATTGGCTCGCTTTCCAGGAAGCTTTTCTTTTCTACCTCCGCCTGCACCGAAGCATCCGCCTTCACCGCCTCTAAAAGCTCCTCCTCAGACAGCTCCGGCGCCGCCTGCCGGTACGCTCTGGCGGCGCTTAAATACCGGTTCACCAGCAGATCGGCGTAACGCCCCTCGGCCGAGGTAAACCGGGTATTTTTCTCCAGAGTGCCTCCGCCCTGGGAAAAGTCCTTTGCGAAGCCCTGGGGGATGATCAGAATATAATCCACCGCGTCAAAAAAGCGGGCGTCCTGAAGGGCTTCCCGGTCATCCTCCAGCTTCACCATATCCGCATATCCCGCCAGGAAATCCTCCAGCCCTCTGACCAGCGCCGATTCCCCATCCCGGTTGACAATGGCCGCCGAGGGCCTGACCGCCTCAAAGCTGAGGCTTTGGCTGGTATTGTTGAAAGCGGTAAGCATTACGGCCAGCACGGCGAAAATCCCCAAATACACGCCCAAGGAAACCAGATGCCGTTTTGTCACCTTGGCGCACAGATTAAATACTTTCATATTTCCGCCTCCTCAAGCAGGCCATGGCGCCTAAGCCGAATATCGCCGCCATAGCGCACAGCACTCCAAGATCCATAAAATACCGGGTGTGGTTATCATAATAATACAAGCAGTAAAACGCATCGGAAATCCTGGCCGCCGGATTAAGCCAGGCCGCCGCCGGCGCGTTCTGCTGAATGGCGTAGCTGATCCCCTCCACCATCAGTCCCGCCAGGAAGCAGCAGGCCAGGCTCAAGGTAATCAAAATCGCGGTTTTGGCCTCCACCTTGATCCTTAAGGCGGCTCCCACCAACGCTCCTAACGAGACGCCTACGATGCTTCCCACCAGCACCGTCAGCAGAAGATAGCCGATCTGGTTTCCGAAATCCAGCCGCAGAACCAAAAGCAGATAACAGAGCAGAACCAGCATGGTGAGCAGATGCACCGCCAGGCTGCCCAGCATATCGGCTGTAATCATCGCCAGCTTTTTTCTGGGCGCCATGGACCTCCTGGCTCCCAGAGCCGATAAATTGGCTTGCAGGTAAAAGGCGCTTGTTAGGCCTTGAAAGCTTCCGTACAGGCATACCATAGCGATCAGCGCGTAAAAATAAGGCAGCTGATGGGACGGCTTCGCATTAGACAGGGAAATTTCCCGGGTAAACTCCTGCTGTCCCATCAAATCGGTGAGCAGCCCTTGCTGAGCTGCCTGAGGATTTCTCTCCAGAATATGGGCGGCGGTCGCGGAAATCTGCAAATACTGGTCCAAAAAGCTTTTTAAAATAGTCTGGTTAAGCCCGTCGTCCCTTACCGTCAGCTTGGGAGCCCCATCCTCTATGGTCAGATATCCCTCCACCCGGCCATCCTCCAGCAGCCGGTCCGCCTCCTCACGGGTTTCCACCCGGGTAAGCTGTAACAGCCTATCCTCCCCTTCTTTGGAAACCTCCTCTAAGGCGGCCTGAAAGCCGGCAGCCTGCCGGTAGGCCTGGTCGGCCACTACCGCGGTTTTCACCGGGGAAAAGGCGTCCGCCGAATCCAGGTTGGAAAAGCAGAAATAAAACAGGGTCGCCAGCATCACGGGAAATAAAAGGGTCCAGAAAATCATTTCCTTATCCCGGAACGCGCATTTGATCCTGGTTACAAATCCAGTGATAAACATGGTGTACCTCCTTAATCCCTCAGCTGCTTGCCCGTAATCTCCAAAAACACGTCGTTTAGAGTGGGCGGCTCGGAGTAAATCCTGCCGAATGGGATTTCCCTCTGCTTCAGGTAATCCAGCAGGGTGATTAGATTATGTCCGCCGCTTTTAAACCGAACCGTCAGAAGGCCCTCCTCATAGCTTACCCCCCGCACGCCGGCAAGCCTCCTGATCTCCGCCAGATTTTCCTGATCCAGCCGGTAAATTTCCGCCGTGACCTTCTCTCCCGCGCCGATCATAGCCTTCAGTTCCTCCTTGGTGCCCACCGCCACCGCCTTGCCCTTATCCATAATCATGATCCGGGTGCAGATCTGCTCCACCTCCTCCATATAATGAGAGGTGTATACCACGGTGGCGCCCTCCCGGTTGAGCTTTTGGATTCCTTCTAAAATGCTGTTCCTGCTCTGGGGATCCACCGCCACGGTAGGCTCGTCTAAAAAGATCAGCTTGGGCTTATGGGCGATGCCGCAGGCGATATTCAGGCGGCGGAGCAGGCCCCCGCTGAGCCGCTTGGGCAGAAACCTCCGGTAATCCTCCAGGCCCACGAACTCAATGGCCTCCTCTACCAGCCGCTGCCTTTGGCGCTTGTCGTCTAGATACAGGCTGCAAAAATAATTAATGTTCTCATAGACCGTCAGCTCATAAAACACCGCTACGTTCTGCATTACCACACCGATTTCCCGCTTCAGGTCATAAGCGTCCGGCCCCATCGGCCTGCCGAACAGCTTAATGGCGCCCCGGCCATATTTCAGCAAGGCAAGCATACAGTCTGTCTCTTATACACATCTCCGAGCCCAC
>ENA-OZED01000850-OZED01000850.1-human-gut-metagenome-genome-assembly--contig:-NODE-850-length-11935-cov-6.142929_pt1 | contig 11935 bp, 9 predicted proteins | sample MGYA00245066_ERZ653605 | MGnify/ENA primary metagenome ERZ653605 (study PRJEB26926, sample SAMN06165079) | human gut metagenome | biome: ENVO:00009003; feature: ENVO:2100002; material: ENVO:00002003...
TCTACACCCTAGAGTTCGTCGGCAGCGTCAGATGTGTATAAGAGACAGAAGAAAACCCTTGCATTTTCTCCCCGATGGGTGTAGAATACTCCCGACAAACAAATACAGGGGAGCTTGTAAACGCAGGCTGAGAGGAAGTTCTCGAACTTCGACCCTTGGAGGCTGTCTTTGGACAGTCTCTGCACCTGATGCGGATAATGCCGCCGTAGGAAGTCATACCCTTTATGATTTTTTGCAGGAGGAGCCGTGCCGGGCCCCTCCTGTTTTTTTGTGCCTCTGCGGAGGTTCCGCAGCCAGCTGAGGGGGAGCGCCCTGAGCCTTGGATGAATGCAGCGATGGGAAGCCGTGTTCCGGCGTGAGAGGAAGCCAGTAAGCTTCGACCGCACCTTCCGTACCTGTTCCCGCCTTGTTGCGGGCACGGGCTGTTTTGTTGCGGGAGCGCCGGTGTTCGTCCTGCGCTGCCGCAGATGGTTGAAAAGGAGCTAATTTATTATGAAAAATCTCTCTGTCAAAAAGCTTGCCCTCGCCGGTATGTTCTGTGCCCTGTGCGTAGTGGGCAGCGTGTTCAGCTTTCCCATGTTCGGCAGCAAGTGTGCCCCGGTGCAGCACATGGTCAACGTGCTGTGCGCCGTTCTGCTGGGGCCCTGGTGGGGCGTGGGCGTAGCCTTTGTGGCTTCCCTGCTGCGCAATCTGCTGGGTCTTGGCAGCCTGATGGCTTTCCCGGGCAGTATGTTCGGCGCACTGCTGTGCGGCCTTGCATACCACAAGACCAAAAACCTGATCGCCACCGTGGTGGGTGAGGTGTTCGGCACCAGCATTCTGGGCGGCCTGTGCGCATGGCCCGTGGCCATCTTCCTGATGGGCAAGAGCGCTGCGGATATCGCTTTCTACGCCTATATCGTGCCCTTCCTCATCTCCACCGCCGTGGGTGCGGTGATCGCCGGTGCTGTGGTGTTCAGCCTGCAGCGCTCCGGCGCTCTGCGCTCCATGCAGAACAGCCTTTCCTGAGCGGAGGTGCCGGGAATGCTCAAAACCGCCTTTGAGAACCTGCGCAGCCGCTGCCCGCTGATCCACAACATCACCAACTATGTCACCGTGAACGACTGCGCCAACATGGTGCTGGCCTGCGGTGCCTCCCCCATCATGGCCGATGATGCCGCCGAGGTGGAGGAGATCACCGCCATCTGCGGCGGACTGAACATCAACATCGGCACGCTGAACAGCCGCACTGTCACCAGTATGCTGCTGGCGGGCAAAAAGGCCAATCAGCTGGGTCACCCTGTGGTGCTGGACCCGGTGGGTGCCGGCGCTTCCCATCTGCGCACCGACACTGCCTTCCGCCTGCTGCGGGAGGTGCAGTTCACAGTGATCCGGGGCAACATCTCGGAGATCAAGACCCTTGCCTCCGGCGCGGGCACCACCAAGGGCGTGGATGCGGACGTAGCCGACAAGGTGACCGAGGAGAACTTGGACAGCGCCGTGGCCTTTGCAAAGGCTTTTGCCGCCCGCACCGGCGCGGTGGTGGCCATTACCGGCGCCATTGACATCGTAGCCGATGCACAAAAAGCCTACTGCATCCGCAACGGCAACGCCATGATGAGCAGCATCACCGGCACAGGCTGTCAGCTTTCTGCCCTGACGGCGGCTTTTGTCACCGCCAACCCCGGCCACCCGCTGGAAGCTGCCGCTGCGGCGGTATGCGCCATGGGTCTGGCGGGTGAGATCGCCCACCAGCGGCTCACCCCGCAGGACGGCAACGCTACCTACCGCAATTACATCATTGATGCCATTTACAACATGACCCCCGAACAGCTGGAGAAAGGCGCAAACTATGAAGTGCGATAAACACACCATGCTCCTGTACGCGGTGACCGACCGCGCATGGGTGGGCGAGCAGACCTTGTATCAGCAGGTGGAAAGTGCCCTGAAGGGCGGTGCCACCTGCGTGCAGCTGCGGGAAAAGCAGCTGGGCGACGCCGATTTTTTGCAGGAGGCCATTCAGATCCACGCCCTGTGCCAGCAGTACGGTGTGCCGCTGTTCATCAACGATAACGTGGAAGTGGCACTGCAGTGCCACGCCGAGGGCATCCATGTGGGGCAGGACGATATGGCCGCCGCACAGGTGCGCCAGCGCGTGGGCGAGGGCGTGATGATTGGCGTTTCTGCCCACACGGTGCAGGAAGCACTGGACGCTGTGGCGCACGGTGCGGACTACCTTGGCGTAGGCGCGGTATTTGCCACCCACACCAAGACGGACGTAAGCGAGATGCCCCGGCAGACCCTGCTGGACATCTGCAACGCCGTGGATGTACCGGTGGTGGCTATTGGCGGCATCCACAAGGAGAACATTCTGCAGCTCAAGGGCACCGGCGTGGACGGCGTGGCGCTGGTAAGTGCCATCTTTGCCGCAAAGGACATCGAGGCCGAGTGCCGGGAGCTGCGCGCCCTTTCGGAGCAGATCATAAAATAAACTATCATCCCGCGGCAAACCGGGGGCACCACCTTGGGCCGCGTTACAAAATTCATGGAGAAAACCAACATGAAAAGCGTATTTTGCGCAGGTGCCGGCATCCAGAGCGTTCTGTTTTTTCTGAATGGCGGCTACTTGCCTGCTGGCCGGGAGCTTTCTCCTCGGACACGAATCGGGCCATTCCATCGCCCGCCCTACTGCCTGCGGCAGCAGGGTCCCACCCCAGCGGACGGTCCTCGGAGAAACTCCCGACCGGCGGTTTGCTCCCACATCACTGTATGACCAGCACCCTGCTGTTCAGAGATAAACTGTCATTTGGAGGAACACAGCGTATGCAGACTTATACCACCCAGATGGATGCCGCCCGCAAGGGCATCATTACCCCGGAGATGGAGATCGTAGCCAAAAAGGAATACCGCACCACCGAGGAGATCCGCCAGTGGGTCGCCGAGGGCAAGGTAGCCATCCCCGCCAACAAGCACCACACCTGCCTGAACCCCGAGGGCGTGGGCTCCATGCTGCGCACCAAGATCAACGTGAACCTTGGCGTCTCCCGCGACTGCAAGGACTACAACATTGAGATGCAGAAGGTGATGAGCGCCGTGAACATGGGCGCAGAAGCCATTATGGATCTGTCCAGCCACGGCAACACCCAGCCCTTCCGCCAGAAGCTGACCCACGAGTGCCCGGTGATGATCGGCACTGTGCCGGTGTATGATTCGGTCATCCACTACCAGCGCGATCTGGCTGAGCTGACTGCACAGGACTTCATCGATGTGGTACGCCTGCACGCAGAGGACGGTGTGGACTTTGTCACCCTGCACTGCGGCATCACCCGCAAGACCATCGAGCAGATCCGCAAGCACAAGCGCAAGATGAACATCGTAAGCCGCGGCGGTTCTCTGGTGTTTGCGTGGATGAGCATGACCGGCAATGAGAACCCCTTCTACGAGCACTTTGACGAGATCTGCGAGATCTGCGCCGAGCACGATGTGACCATCTCTCTGGGCGATGCCTGCCGTCCCGGCTGTCTGGCTGACGCCACCGACGTGTGCCAGATTGAAGAACTGGTGCGTCTGGGCGAGCTGACCAAGCGCGCATGGGCGCACAACGTGCAGGTGATGGTAGAAGGCCCCGGCCATGTGCCCCTGAATCAGGTCGCTGCCAACATGGAGGTGCAGAAGAGCATCTGCATGGGCGCCCCCTTCTATGTGCTGGGACCTCTGGTCACCGATATCGCCCCCGGCTACGACCACATCACCGCTGCCATCGGCGGCGCAGTGGCAGCCGCCAGCGGTGCAGCCTTCCTGTGCTATGTGACCCCCGCCGAGCATCTGGCTCTGCCCAACGTAGATGACGTAAAGCAGGGCATCGTGGCCTCCAAGATCGCCGCTCACGCCGCCGACATCGCCAAGGGCATCCCCCACGCCCGGGACATTGACGACAAGATGGGCGATGCCCGCCGCGTACTGGACTGGGATGCACAGTTCGCCTGCGCGCTGGACCCCGAGACCGCCAAGGCCATCCGCGACGCCCGCCTGCCCGAGGACGACCACAGCGACACCTGCAGCATGTGCGGCAAGTTCTGCGCTGTGCGCAGCATGAACAAGGCGCTGGCCGGTGAATACATCGACATCCTGTAAGCTTTCCCCGCGCTGAAAGGCGCTTCTTCCTCCGGGACTGCTGCACAAACCGTGCAGCAGTCCCTTTTTTGTAGGACGATTTAAAATGCCCTCCGCTTAAGCTCTGGGCACATTCAGCGGAATTATTATTTTGCATTTGCTGCACTGCGTTCAGTTTGGTCAATCTATTCTATCAATTTTTTAGATTTTACAATTCTTCTGTGCTGTACTATAATGAAGTAGTAACTTTATTTCTCAAAAGTACAGGAGGCTGTTTTCTTGATAGTTGATCTGATCGAAGCGTTTTACCGCCTGCTGTGGGGCGATTTATTCACCCTGCCGGTGGCGGGCGGCATTGGCATCTCCTTTATGGTGGTGCTGCTGTTTGCAGCCGGTATCGGCTTTACTCTGCGCACCCGGCTGCTGCCGGTGCGACTGTTCCGGGATATGATCGGCGCAGTGTGTGAAAAAAAGCAGGCTGCGGGCGGGCTTTCCTCTTTCCAGACACTGGTCATCTCCACCGCCACCCGGGTGGGCATGGGCAATCTTGTGGGCGTGGTGGCCGCTGTTTCGGCGGGCGGCGCAGGCGCGGTGTTCTGGATGTGGGTCACTGCGCTGCTGGGTGCTTCCACCTCCTTTGTGGAGTCCACTCTGGCGCAGAAATACCGCGTGCCGGACCCGCTGTACGGCGGCTGGCGCGGCGGCCCGGCCTACTATCTCCATGTGCTGGCCGAGCGCAAACGGGGCAAAAAGCTCAAGCGCTCTGTGTGTGCAGCGCTGTTTGCAGTGTCCGGTCTGATCTGCTGGTGCGGTATCAGCCAAGTCATCTCCAACTCGGTCAGCTCTGCCTTTGAAAACGCCTTTCAGGTCCCGCCGCTGGCCACCACCGTGGTGCTTACCCTGCTGGCAGCGTTGATCGTGCTGCGCAAGAATGCCACCGTGAAAAGCCTTGACTTCATCGTGCCGGTCATGGCGGTGTGCTACTTTGTCATCACGGTGGGCATCGTGGTGCTGAATCTCCGGCAGCTGCCCGCCGTGCTGGCACGCATCTTTGCCGAGGCCTTCGGCCTGCGTCAGGTGGCCGCAGGCGGCTTTGGCGCGGTGCTGATGAACGGTGTCAAGCGCGGGCTGTTCTCCAACGAGGCGGGCAGCGGCTCTGCCCCCTGCGCCGCTGCCGCTGCGGAGTGCGACGACCCGGTAAAGATGGGTCTTGTACAGGCGCTGGGCGTATTGATCGATACCGTGGTCATCTGCAGCTGCACTGCTTTTCTGATGCTGCTGGTGCCGCAGGAGATCACCGCCGGGCTGACCGGCATGAACCTTTTGCAGACCGCCATGCAGTACCATCTGGGCAGCTTTGGCATCGTGTTCATTGCGGTGATCTTAGCACTGTTCAGCTTTTCCACCTTTTTGGGGGTGCTGTACTACGCCCGGGGCAATGTGGCCTACCTGTGCGGCGACAACTGGTGGAGCCAGACCGCCTACAAGCTGCTGGCGCTGGCCATGCTGCTGGTGGGCGGTACACAGGCCTACACCGTGGTGTGGGATCTGGGCGATGTGGGCATCGGGCTGATGACCATCTTCAATATGCTGGCGCTCGTTCCCCTTTCCGGCGAAGCGCTGACCGCTCTGAACGACTACGAAAAGCGCAAGAAAATAAAATAAGATCACAAAAACGGGCTGCTGCACAAAGTTCTGTGCAACAGCCCGTTTTGTAATATGCGAAAGCTTTCAGCTATGCTGCTTCAGGGCGCAGACGGCGATGCTCAGGGCGCTCCATGCGGCCTGATACATTAGCACTGTGGCGATGGAAAGCTGCCAGATGCTGCCCGCATAGGTCAGCAGCACCGCAATGAACACCGAGAAGCACACCGACACCAGCTGCACCGTAGTAGCGCTGGTCTCGGCATTCTGTGCCTGATCTGCGGCCTGCAAGCCGCCGGTCAGGCTGGCAAAGCCCCGGTGGTGGTACAGGCAGCAGTCGGGCTTTTCCGGGGCAGCCTCGGCTGCTTCAATGGCCTGACACTGGTCGCCGTCCAGCACGGTGACCATGCCCTCCGGCAGATGGTAGGCCTCAGTGATGTGCCGTGCCGTCAGGCTGGGATCTTTGCTGGTGACCAGCAGACGGATGTTCTCCCTTTGCAGGGAGGCAAGGCTGCGTGCCACATTGCGGCCGCCCACATAGCGCAGCACGAACATAGCGTGCAGGTTGCCGGACACCGCCAGATACAAAATTTGCAGCTCGCCGTTTTTGGAGTGGCCGTCCTCGTAATCCTGCTCCGGCAGGGTCACACCCTCCTGCTCCATGTAGCGGCGGGTGCCGATGAGGATGCGGTTATTGTCGCACCATGCCGAGAAGCCCAGCCCGGTGTGCTGCTCCAGATCCTTGACCGGGAACAGGATATCGGTGCGGTCCTCGATGATCTGGCTGAACAGCCCGCGCAGGGTGTCGCAGCTTTCGTTCAGCACACTGGCTGCATACAGGATAGCGCGGTCGATGCGACCGCCCTTGAAGATGCGGATATCCTCCAGCGTTACGCTGTCGGCGGTAAACAGGTCATCGGCGTCCAGCTCAATGGTGTCGATGCCGCCCAGCTCCTCAATGGCCGCCCAGCCGGACACCACAGCGCCCACAGCGGCAGCAGCTCTTTGCAGACGCAGCGCCGCCAGACCGGGCACCAGCACCGAGGAAAGGGGTGCGCCCATGCACAGCACGGCAGCCGCCGCAGCCACGGCGCAGTTGATCCCGCCGCCGAACAGCAGGAAGGCTACGCAGCTGAGCACTGCCGCCGCCAGCAGGATACAGGCCACCTTCCGGGCACGGCGCTCGCTGGCGCGCTCGCTGAGGCTCTGCTCCACAAAGTCATTGCTGGCGGTCTGTACCGGGCGGCTCAGCAGCACCCACGGGTCCTTCTGCTCCAGATCCCGGGCGAGGGCGCGGATGAGGTCCTTATCGCGGGTGCGGTAAGCGCCCCGCAGTTCGCCGCTCTCTGCTGCCAGCGCATAGCCGCCCTGCACGGCAGCCAGCATCACCCGACTGCCCACCAGCGCCAGAAACAGCCCCAGCGCAGCCATACCGGTCAGCAGACCGATGCCCTCAGTGCTACGGTAGGCGTTGGCATTCAGCATGGCCACCACCGCCTGCAGCAGCGCTGCCACAGCAGCCAGCGCGGGCATGGTGTCCGCACTGGGACGGCCGCGCAAACCGGTCAGACCGTCCCGCAGCACCGGGTAGCCCACAAACAGGCTGGCGGCAAACAGCAGCAGATTTGCGGCATAGAACGCCGCCGGAGCAGCGTCCGGGTCCAGCACCGAAAGCGGCGGCAGCAGACGCTCTGCCGTCAGCCCAAGGTGCAGCAGCACCACGGCCAGAATGCCCGCCAGCACACACCGCAGAGTCAGTTCTGCAGCCATGTGGTGCAGCTTGTCGGCGGTGGATTCCGGCACAGTTTCCTCGGCAGGAGCAGCCGCTTGCGCTGCCGGTGCGGTCTCCGGCTGTGCCGGAGCCGCAGGGGCGGCAGCTGTCGGTGCGGATACAGAGGCAGCAGTCTCCGCTGCGGGGGTGCCGTCCTGCTCCAGCGGGAGCAGGGGCAGGCTCATAGTATCCTCTTTTTCCGGCTTGCGGGCAGCGGGCTTTTCGTCCTCTGCCGTGCCGAACATCTGGAAAATAGACTTTTTCTCCGGCTTTTTTGGCAGCGTTTCCGGGTCTGCCGGCGCGCTGGCAAACACCACCGGCGGCAACTCCTCGGCGGCGTTCTGTGCAGCCTTTGCCGGGGCTTTCTCCGGCTCTGCCGCAGGCTGTGCAGGCGCGGGCTGCACCTTGGGCTGCGGCGCTACCTGTACGGGCTTTGCGGGCTGCGGGGCAGGCTTTGCCTTGCCGCTCATGCCGTTGAGCATATCCTTCAGCTGCTGCATCTCCCGCTGCTCCAGTTCCTCCTGCGGCAGCAGCGTCTCCGGGGCGTTCTTCGCCTTAGGCTGCTTTTGGGGGGCTGCAACAGGCTGCGGCACCGGCTGGGGCGCGGGCTTTTCCGGCTCCGGCTGCACGGCAGCAGCCGCCTTGGGTGCAGGCACCGGCTCTGCCGGAACTGCCTTGGCAGGCTCTGGGCTGGCGGGCTGCATCGGCATTGCCGGAACAGGGTCTGCGGTACGCAGTTCCAGCGCCATGTCCTCCTGCTCCGGCTGCACCGGCTTTGCATCTGCCCCCAGCAGGATCTCACCGGTGGGGATCTCCAGCACCGGCTGTGCGGGGGCGGGAGCCTGTTCTTTATCGTGGCTGAACAGCTTGCCCAGCAACCCGGCCTTGGGCTTTTCCTCCACCGGGGCAGGCTCGTCCCGGCGGGTCATCTCCTCGGGCAGATCGATCACACTGGTGCTGAAAAAGTTGCGGAACCGCTCTTCTGCCGAGAGCTCCCCCGCCTGCTTGCCCCTGCGTTCATTTGTATTGTTCGGCATCCTTGTCCCTCCCACTGTTCTGGATGGAGTTTACCGCTTGTTTTATTCTTCTACGGCGCGCTGCGACTGGATCTCGTACAGGATGATGCCAGCTGCCACCGAAACGTTATAGCTGTCCACGCCGGTGCCAGGGGCAGCCATATCCAGCCGCACCACGCCGTCACACAGCTTCTTGACCAGCTGGGATACCCCGCTGCCCTCGCTGCCCAGTACCAGCGCGATGGGGCCTGTCAGGTTATTCTTGCGCAGGGACACGCCGTCCATGTCGGCGCAGTAGACAAACACGCCCTGCTCCTTCAGGCGGCGGATGGTCTCGCCGATGTTGGCCACGCGCGCCACCGGCAGACGCTCGGCAGCGCCTGCGCTGGACTTGATGACGGTGGGGGTAACGGATGCACCACCCCGCTTGGGGATGACGATGCCGTGGGCACCGCACAGCAGTGCGCTGCGCATGACTGCGCCCAGATTGTGGGGGTCCTCAATGCCATCGCTCAGCACCAGAAAGGGCGGCTCGCCCTTGGCCTTGGCTGCGGCCAACAGATCCTCCACGGTCGCGTACTCGATCTCGCTGGCAAAGGCCGCCACGCCCTGATGGCTCTCGGTGCCGGTCATCAGGCGCAGCTTGTTAGGGTGCACCCGCTTGACCGTTGCACCGGCCTCCTTGGCCAGTGCCGTATAGTATGCCGCCACTGCCGGGGCCATCCCCTCGGCAATAAGCACGGTGTCCACACCGGAGCCGCTCTTGAGCAGCTCGGTCACCGGGTTTTTGCCGTAGATCAGGCTCTCACTTTTCTGCTGCGGCTGCTCTGCATCGCGGCGCGGACGGCGCGGCTGGTTACGTTCTTCCATCTTTTTATGCTCCTTCCGTTCCGGGCGGGCTGCGCCGCACCGGAACGTTTTATTTTGTTTATGATAATCCAAGATAAAGTATACCATATCTCGCCCGGCTTCGCCACAAATTGCTGGGATTTTATTTTCTGACGCCTAAAATTTTTTCAGTAAAACGCAGCTTCCCCGCCGGACAGGGCAGCTGTAAAAATGTTTTGCCCGCTGCCCGGGCAGCACGGCGCATTTCCGCTGTTTTGCCAAAGCAAAAAGTTTTCCACAAAATGTGTCTATACATTCCGTAAACAGCCTATGATTTTTCCACAAGTTGAAAACTCAGTGGAAAGCGTGTAAAAGTCCAGCCGCAGCGCCTGTTTTTCGGGTGGAATTAAACAATTTCCACTGGGTTTTCAACAGCAAGTTCCCCCATATCCTGGCAAAAGCCTTACAATTTGTAAAATTCAAGTCGGAATTATGACAATTTTTTGAACCAGAAATTGTCCGCTTTTGCAATTTCCTCCAACATCATTTTGACGAATGTTAAAATCTGTTGAAAACCCGCGCCGCTTCCGTACAAGGCGGATGTTGCATTGTATATGGATTTTTGTCGCCAAACCAGAGTATTTCTGCCGCAGCCGCATCAGCCGCTTTGTGCCGTGCCCGTTCCGCAGCAGCTCTGCGCAAGAAAAAGCGCCTGTTCGGATTGATTTTAGGCGCAGTTTGGGGTATACTAACCATGTGGGCTCGTTAAACCATGCACAATGCGGTGTGTGGCAGAGCCGGAACCCCGATAATTTTTGGAGGTAATGAATAATGTTGGTAAATGCAACCGAAATGCTGCTCAAGGCACGCGATGGCCACTACGGTGTGCCGCAGTTCAACATCAATAATCTGGAGTGGACCAAGGCAGTCCTGACCGCCTGCGAGGAAATGAAGAGCCCCGTCATTCTGGGCGTTTCCGAGGGTGCTGGTAAGTACATGACCGGTTTCAAGACCGTTGCCGCCATGGTCAGCGCCATGGTCGATTCCATGGGCATCACCGTTCCCGTTGCTCTGCATCTGGATCACGGCACCTACGAGGGCTGCAAGGCCTGCGTTGAGGCCGGCTTCTCCTCCATCATGTTCGATGGCAGCCACTACTCCATCGAGGAGAACGTGGAAAAGACCAAGGAGCTGGTTGCTCTGGCACACGCTCATGGTATGAGCATCGAGGCCGAGGTCGGCTCCATCGGCGGCGTTGAGGACGGCGTTGTAGGCGCTGGCGAGATTGCTGATCCCGAGGAGTGCGCAAAGATCACCGCTCTGGGCATCGACTTCTTGGCTGCCGGCATCGGCAACATTCACGGCGTCTACCCCGCAAACTGGAAGGGTCTGGACTTCGAGGCTCTGGACCGCATCCACAAGGCCACCAACAACATTCCTCTGGTTCTGCACGGCGGCACCGGCATCCCCGACGAGATGATCGCAAAGGCCATCAGCCTGGGCGTTTCCAAGATCAACATCAACACCGAGTGCCAGCTGGTGTTTGCTGAGGCCACCCGTAAGTACATCGAAGAAGGCAAGGATCAGCAGGGCAAGGGCTTCGACCCCCGCAAGCTGCTGGCTCCCGGCGCAAAGGCCATCGAGGCTAAGTGCAAGGAGAAGATCGAGCTGTTCGGCTGCGCAGGCAAGGGCTAAGCTGAGGCTTGTATCGTAACCGGTACACCACCCAATAAAGTATGCGGCCCCGCTGCACTGTTATGCACAGTGCAGCGGGGCCGCTTTTTATTTTGAAATTCGATAATGCCCCACGATGTCGGTTCGTTTTTCCAGAATGTCCTGTTCGTAAGCTGTCTGCCATGGGTCATTGTGGTGAATGATATAAGGCACTCCGTTTTTATTTCGCCGGTCGGACACGATGCCGATATGTCTTTCAAAGATCACAATATCGCCGCCCTGCCATTCCTCTATTTCTGAGACATCTGTGGTCAGGGCAGCTGCTGTGTGTGCAAAAAACACCTTCAGGTTTCGTACCCGTCGGAAATCTATGTTTGCATCCGGTTCTTCCACCATATAATCCTGTGGCTGCTCCCGGATATCTGCGTCCACAAGCTCTTGTAGATCATATCCCGCATTCTTCAACGCATATGCAACTACATCGGTGCAAACGCCATAACCATCGTCAGGATAACCGGTCTCATAATAGCGGCTTTTGTATTTTGGATGTGTGCTCACATAGGCCAGTGCGCCGTTCAGAATATCCAACTGATCGTCTACGCCGTCATCATCCCGATCTACGCTACTATGAAACTGCGATATCCTGCCCCGATAATCGTCCTCCGGCCGGATTGCCGTGGTGCGCTGATAATGTGTCTGCACATTAAATACGATGCTGCAGAACAGTAAAAGCGCCAGTACCGCTATATAACGCTTTGCTGTATCCTTGCGGGTTCTGTCCGAACGCATATTCTCACCCCTTCCTGCTTTGAGGATACCAACTTTTTCCCTGTTCTGCAACCCCTTGGCATATAGCGCAACAAAAAAGCCCTGAGACTTTCATCTCAGAGCTCTTTGTTAAGTCGGCGAC
>ENA-OZED01000853-OZED01000853.1-human-gut-metagenome-genome-assembly--contig:-NODE-853-length-11906-cov-5.407645_pt1 | contig 11906 bp, 10 predicted proteins | sample MGYA00245066_ERZ653605 | MGnify/ENA primary metagenome ERZ653605 (study PRJEB26926, sample SAMN06165079) | human gut metagenome | biome: ENVO:00009003; feature: ENVO:2100002; material: ENVO:00002003...
CTACACCCTAGAGTCGTCGGCAGCGTCAGATGTGTATAAGAGACAGGGGTAGGACGGGACGGCAAGCTGTTCTGGCTGTATAAGTTTCGTACCATGTGCCCGGACGCCGAGGAGCAGCTGAATGAGCTGCTGAGCCAGAACCAGATGGACGGCCCGGTGTTCAAGATCAAGGGCGACCCCCGCATTACCCGGGTGGGACGTTTTCTGCGCAAGACCAGTCTGGACGAGCTGCCACAGCTGCTCAACGTGCTGCAGGGCGATATGAGCATCGTGGGGCCGCGCCCCGCACTGCCCCGGGAGGTAGAGCTGTACAGCGACTACCAGCGCCAGCGGCTGTACGTCACCCCCGGACTGAGCTGCTACTGGCAAATCGCACCCCACCGTAACGAGATGAGCTTTGACGAGTGGGTGGCGCTGGATATGAAATACATCCAGGAGCGCAGCTTCTGGGTGGACTGGAAGATCATCTTCCTCACCGTCCGCGCCATGCTCATGAAATACGGAGAGTGACAAAAGCGCCTGTTGTGCATCCGCACAACAGGCGCTTTCGTTACGTTTATTTCAGCACTGCACCCAGATTTGCACTGGTGACCATGCGGGCGTAACGGCTCAGCCAGCCGGTCTTGATGTTGGGCTCGGGCGCAACGTACTTTGCCTTGCGCTCGGCCAGCACTGCATCGCTGACCTCCAGCGTGATGGAGGCGTTGGGGATATCAATGGAAATGGTATCCCCTTCTTCGATCAGGCCGATGGGGCCGCCGGAGGCCGCCTCCGGGCTGACATGGCCGATGGCAGCACCGCGGGATGCGCCGGAGAAGCGGCCATCCGTGATGAGGGCCACCGTCTTATCCAGCTTCATGCCTGCCAGCGCAGAGGTGGGGTTGAGCATCTCCCGCATGCCCGGGCCGCCCTTGGGGCCTTCGTAGCGGATGACCACCACATCGCCCGGGACGATCTTGCCCGCGTAGATGGCGGCAATGGCCTCCTCCTCGCTGTTGAACACCCGCGCCGGGCCGGAATGCTGCTGCATCTCCGGGGCGACAGCGCTGCGCTTGACCACACAGCCGTCCGGGGCAATGTTGCCCCACAGGATCTGCAGACCGCCGGTCTCAGAGTAGGGGTTCTCGATGGGACGGATGGCCTTTTCGTTCAGGATATGGGCACCCTTGATATTCTCGCCAAGGGTCTTGCCGGTGACGGTGGGCACATCCAGATCCAGCAGGCCCTTCTTGGCCAGCTCCGCCTGTACTGCCGGGATGCCGCCCGCTGCGTACAGATCCGGCATATGGGTGGGACCTGCCGGTGCCAGATGGCACAGGTTGGGGGTCTTGGCGCTGATCTCGTTGAACAGCTTCAGGTCGATGGGCACACCGGCCTCGTAGGCGATAGCCAGCAGGTGCAGCACCGTGTTGGTGGAGCAGCCCAGTGCCATATCGCAGGTCAGTGCGTTGCGGATGGAGCGCTCGTTGATGATCTGGCGCGCGGTGATGCCCTTGCGCACCATCTCCATCACAGCCATACCGGCGTGCTTTGCCAGCTGCAGGCGCTTGGAGTACACAGCCGGGATGGTGCCGTTGCCGGGCAGGGCGATGCCGATGGCTTCGCACAGGCAGTTCATGCTGTTGGCGGTGTACATACCGGAGCAGCTGCCGCAGCTGGGGCAGCAGTTGCAGGTGCAGTCCTCCAGCTGCTCGTCGGTGATCATACCGGCCTTATAGGCGCCCACGGCCTCGAACATCTTGGAAAGGCTCACTTCCTCGCCGCCGTAGCTGCCGGCCAGCATGGGGCCGCCGGAGCAGACCACGGCGGGCACATCCATGCGCACCGCTGCCATCACCATGCCGGGCACGATCTTATCGCAGTTGGGCACCAGCACAAGGCCGTCCAGCTGGTGTGCCATCAGCATGGTCTCCACGCTGTCGCAGATCAGCTCACGGGAGGCCAGAGAGTACTTCATGCCCACATGACCCATGGCGATGCCGTCGCATACACCGATGGCGGGGATCAGGATGGGCGTACCGCCGGCCATCTGCACACCGGCCTTGACGGCCTCGGCGATCTTATCCAGATTCATGTGTCCGGGCACGATCTCGCTGTAGGCGCTTACCACGCCGATGAGGGGGCGCTCCAGCTCCTCCGGGGTGTAGCCCAGCGCATAAAACAGGCTGCGGTTGGGCGCGCGCTCCGAGCCCTTAGTCACATTGTCACTTCTCATTGCAAATCCTCTTTTCTGATAAAGCCCTCTCCGTCACGGCTGTATCGTGCCACCTCTCCCGAGAGGGAGAGGTTTTCGCGGAGGAGCTATAAGGTTCCCTTTTCAACAAAAACTCCCCCTTTCGGGGGAGCTGACCGCCGAAAAGCGGTCTGAGAGGGTTTTCCTCTTACTTCTTCAGCCAGCTCATCATGCTGCGCAGCTCAGCACCCACCTTCTCGATGGGCAGCTCAGCCTCCATGCGGCGCTTGGCAAGGAAGTGCACCTTGCGGCCGCCCTTGGGGCTCATCTCGGTCAGGAACTCAGAAGCAAAGGTGCCGTCCTGGATCTCGGTCAGAACCTTCTTCATCTCCTTGCGGGTCTCCTCGGTAATCAGGCGCTTGCCGGTGCGGTAGTCGCCGTACTCGGCAGTGTTGGAGATGGAGTAGCGCATCTTGGAGAAGCCGCCCTCGTTGATCAGGTCAACGATCAGCTTCATCTCGTGGCAGGTCTCAAAGTAGGCCATCTCGGGCTCGTAGCCGGCCTCCACCAGCGTATCGAAGCCGGCGTGGATCAGCTCGGAAACACCGCCGCACAGCACGGCCTGCTCGCCGAACAGATCGGTCTCGGTCTCCTCCTTGAAGGTGGTCTGCAGAATGCCTGCACGGCCTGCGCCGATGCCGGAAGCATAAGCCAGTGCGATATCCTTGGCCTTACCGGTGTAGTCCTGCTCCACGCAGATCAGAGAGGGGCAGCCCTCGCCCTCGGTGTACAGGCGGCGCACGATGTGGCCGGGGCCCTTGGGAGCGATCATGATGACGTCCACGTTCTTGGGAGCGGTGATGGTCTTGAAGTGGATGTTGAAGCCGTGTGCAAAGGCCAGTGCCTTGCCCTCGGTCATGTAGGGAGCAACCTGGGTGTTGTAGATATCGGCGCACAGCTCATCGGGCACCAGCATCATGACAACATCGCCGGCCTTGGCAGCCTCTTCCACCTCCATGACCTTGAAGTTGTCATGGGTGGCAGCGAACTCAGAAGCCTTTGCCCAGTGAGCAGAACCCTTGCGCAGGCCGACCACAACGTTGACGCCGCTCTCAGCCAGATTCTCAGAGTGTGCATGACCCTGGCTGCCGAAGCCGATAACAGCGACGGTCTTGCCGTCCAGCACGCCGAGGTTGCAGTCGGAATCGTAGTATTTCTTGATAGCCATAATCGTTAGTCTCCTTTTACCTTTTCTGGTTGGTTTATCTTCCGGTCTTGTATGCTCTGTTCTATCTTTCGCTCACCCTGAGCGGAAAAGCAATGTGATTTATGCCCGTCTTTCGCCCGGCGGGGGCAGCTGGACGGAGCGCACCTCCTGCGGCGGCTTCTGCATATGCTGGTGCATCCCGCCGCGCTCCAGTGCAGTAACGCCGGTGCGGCACTGCTCAAGGATGTTGTAGCCCTCGAACATTTTCAGGAAAGCGTCCAGCTTGTCCGGCCGGCCGATGAGTTCAAACACCATGCTGTCCGGGGAAAGATCAATGATCTTTGCCTTGTAGATGCAGGCGATCTCCCGCAGCTCTGTGCGGTTGTGCACGTCCGATTCCACCTTGAGCAGCAGCAGCTCCCGCTCCAGCGATTTTTCGCTGTCCAGCACGAACACCTGCCGGGTGACTTCCAGACGCTCGGTCTGCAACACCAGCTGCTGCAAAGCCTTTTCATCGCTGGTAATGGTCACTGTGATGCGGCTGACTGCCGGGTCGTTGGTGGCGGACACCGTAAGGCTGTCGATATTGAAGCCGCGGCGGCAGAACAGGCTGGACACCCGGGCCAGAACGCCGCTCTGGTTGTCCACCAGCAGGCTGATGACCCTGCGCTGATCAGATTCCATGATGCTGTGTCCTCCTTATTCCATGATGATGTCGTTGATATCGCCGCCGCCGGGGATCATGGGCAGCACCTTTTCGTCTTTGTCGACGATGCACTCGATCCAAGTGGGGCCTTTCTGCTGCAGGGCGTCTGCAAAGGCTTCCTGAAACTCCGGCAGGTTGGTGCAGCGGTAGCCCTTCAGGCCAAAGCCGTCTGCCAGCTTGACAAAATCGGTCTTGCGGTGGGGGTCGGTCTGGCTGTAACGCTTGCCGTAAAAGCTGGTCTGCCACTGGCGCACCATGCCCAGCACCGAGTTGTTGAAGATGACCGTGATGATGGGCAGCTCGTAGCTGACGGCGGTGCAGGCTTCGTTCAGGTTCATGTGGAAGGAGGCGTCACCGGTAAACATCACCACACGCTGCTGGCGTCCCAGTGCCATCTGGGCACCAATGGCAGCGCCATAGCCAAAGCCCATGGTGCCCAGGCCGCCGCTGGTGATAAAGCCGCGGCTCTTGGTGTGGCGCAGGTACTGCGCCGCCCACATCTGGTGCTGACCCACGTCGGTAACATACACGGCGTCGGGGCCGCACTGGTTGCACACCTCGCCGATGACCTGATGGGGCATCAGCCGGGTGGGGTCAGACACGGGGTGGTAATCCTGTGCCTGCCAGCTCTGGATCATCTTCATCCATTCCGGGTGCTTGGCGGGCTTGATCTGGGGCAGCATGGCGTTCAGTACATAGGCTGCATCGCCCACGATGGAAAGATCCACATCCACGTTCTTGCCCAGCTCGCTGGCGTCAATATCGATCTGGATGATGGTGGCGTTTTTGGCAAAGGTCTTGGGGTTCAGCGCCACGCGGTCGGAAAAGCGGGTACCCACCGCGATGAGCACATCGCACTCTGCCACCGCCCGGTTGGAGGTGTAGCAGCCGTGCATCCCCAGCATCCCCAGATTCATCGGGTCGCCGTAGGGCACAACGCCTGCGGCCATCAGGGTGTAGGTAGCAGGGATCTCCGCCTTGTGCAGCAGATCCCGCAACGGCTGGCAGCTGGCTGCGCTGCGCACGCCGCCGCCAAAGTACACCAGCGGACGCTGTGCGGCGTTGATGAGGTCTGCCGCCCAGTGCACCTGCTCCTCATTATAGGTAGTCACGGTGCGGATGGGCTCCGGCTGCTTGGGGGTGAACTCGCACACCGCTGCGGTCACGTCCTTGGGGATATCCACCAGCACCGGGCCCTTGCGGCCGCTCTGCGCAATGCGGAAGGCCGCCCGCATGGTGTCAGCCAAGTCCTCTACCCGGCGCACCGTGAAGTTATGCTTTGTGATGGGCACCGTAATGCCCTCGATGTACGCTTCCTGAAAGCCGTCCTTGCCGATACTGCTGGTGGGCACGTTGCCGGTAAAGGCCACCATGGGCACCGAGTCCATATAGGCGGTGGCAATGCCGGTGACCAGATTGGTGGCACCCGGGCCGCTGGTAGCCAGCACCACGCCGGTGCGGCCGGTGGCGCGGGCGTAGCCGTCCGCTGCATGGGCTGCGCCCTGCTCGTGGGCGGTAAGCACATGGGTGATGCGGTCGGCATTCTTATACAGCTCGTCGTAAAGGTTCAGCACAGCGCCGCCGGGGTAGCCAAAAAGAGTGTCCACTCCCTGCTCGCACAGGACCTCTACAAAGATCTGAGAACCATTCAACTGCATGGTGTTGCTCCTATTCCTGTTCCACTTCTTATCCATTCCCTCAGGGAGAGCTTTTGAAAAAGAAAAAGCCCTTGTCCCCTGCTTTCTTCAAGAGACAAAGACCTTGTAACATCAAGCTCTCTGCGGTACCACTCTCGTTGGCGTGCTGTGCACACCCTCTCACGGGCTTCCAACAAAGCCCTGCACGGTAACGGCTGCAACCGGCGCTGCTTACAAGGGTTTGCACCCGTTGGGCAGGCTGCTCCGGGATGATTTTCCGCACGAAACGCTGACTGCCTTGCACCAGACGGCAGCTCTCTGAACAGTGGGGATCGTGTGGTACTTTTTCCCATCTGCGCATTTGTTGATGTAAATTATACTATAAACCGGGCTTTTGTCAATCGACAATTTGTAACCTGAATCACCCCAAAGATGAAGCATTTTTAACACCCCTTGCATCCCCGCCTGAACCGCTGTATACTTTTGATATCCGCGTACCTGCGTTTTGTAAGGTATGTGCTATTGGAGAGGAAAAGGGATTGACCTATGAAACTGAGAGAATGGAATGCCCATCTGCATGGGCTTGTTGTGTTCCGCGCCCTGCTGAACGACCCTGTTGTGGCAAAGCTTTTAGACCTGACCGACCGCATGGAGGCGGGCTGCTCCTCCTACGGCCCGGTGTGCGATGCCGTAGCCGCCTTTGAGGCCGCTTTGTTCGAGTACACCACCAACTGGGGCAGCTACCTGAGCAATGCTGTGCTGGAGGCTGAGACCATCTGCGTGCGGCAGGCCGCTGCCGGGCAGCTGGACGCGCTGCTGCAAAGCGCCTTGGACAGCGAGCTGCAGTTTTTGCAGCAGCTGTGCGGGCTGACGCTGGACGAACTGTTCCAGACCGCCTACTCGGAGCAGGCGCAGCGGCCGGAGTTGGCGTTCCTGCCCCGGTGGCAGACCTGTGAGCTTGACCTTGCCGCCGCCTACGCCCAGCGCATGAGCGAGGTGGGCAAAAAGGGCTACGGTATGTTTGCAAAGCACCATGTATTCACGGTGGAGAACGGCCAGCTTGTGCCGGTAAAATACCCCGACCCGCAGCGCCTTTCCGAGCTGCCCGGCTACGAGAAGGAGCGGGAAAAGGTGATCGCCAACACAAAGGCTTTGCTGGCCGGAATGCCCGCCAATAATGTGCTGCTATACGGCGATGCCGGCACCGGCAAATCCAGCGCGGTAAAGGCCATTGCCAACGAGTTTGCGCCCGAGGGACTGCGGCTGGTGGAGGTGAAAAAGAACCAGCTGTACCAGATCCCCGATCTGATGGACAAGCTGGCGGCAAACCCGCTCAAGTTCATCCTGTTCATCGACGATCTGAGCTTTACCGCCAACGACGACAACTTTGCCGCCTTGAAGGCCATCTTGGAGGGCAGCGTAGGCGGACGCGCCCAGAACATTGCGGTGTACGCCACCTCCAACCGCCGCCACCTCATCAAGGAGACTCTCTCAGACCGCACCGGCGATGACATCCATGAAGCCGACACCCGGCAGGAGCTGATGAGCCTTTCCGCCCGGTTCGGCCTGACGGTCACCTTCCAGCGGCCGGAAAAGGCACGGTTCGAGACAATTCTGGAGCAGCTTGCCAAACAGCACAACATTCAGATGCCCACCGAGCAGCTACTGCTCAAGGCCGAGGCCTTTGCCCTGCGTGCCGGCGGCCGCAGCCCCCGGGTGGCCAAGCAATTCATCGAGCAATGCGAGGCCGGTGTGCAGAAGTAAACGCACCAGTTTTAAATGTTATCAAAAAGCGGGACACCAAAGCATCCGCAGATGCTCCGGTGTCCCGCTTTTCTTGTCTTTACTCGCTCAGTCCCGCACGGCGATGCACTCGATCTCCAGCTTTGCGCCCTTGGGGATGGCTGCCACCTGCACGCAGCTGCGGGCGGGGAACGGCTCGGCAAAGGCCTTGGCGTACTCTGCGTTCACTGCGGCAAAATCGTTGATATCGGCCAGAAAGATCACCGTCTTGACCACGTTGTTCATGGAAAGCCCCGCCTCGGCCAGAATCGCCTTCAGATTGGCAAGGCTCTGGGCGGCCTGCTGCTCCACGGTATCGGCCATGGTGCCGGTGGCGGGGTCTACCGGGAGCTGCCCGGACACAAACACCATGTTGCCCAGATCCAGTGCCTGACTATAAGGGCCGATGGCGGCAGGTGCGTTGGCGGTAGATACGACTTTCATAGTATATTTTCTCCTCTATATTACTTTAAGTTTAATGCAAATTCTCTTTTCGCTCAGGCAAACGATGAAGTTTACACCCGCTCGGTGACCAGCTGGAAACCGGCCTTAGTCAGCTCGGTGCGGATCTGCTCGATCTGGGCGGCATCGCGGGTCTCCAGCGTCAGCTTGAGGAAGCAGCTGGAAATGGGCATATTGGGGTCGGAGCCGTCATGCTGCACCGACACCACATTGCTGCCGCAGCGGGATACCACCTCGGCCACCTTTTTCAGCTGGCCGGACTTGTCCTCCAGCGCGATGGTCAGGTTTGCCTTGCGGCCGCTCATGACAAGACCGCGGGTGATGACACGGTTCAGGATGTTCACATCAATGTTGCCGCCGGAGATGACGCAGGCCACCTTTTTGCCCTCCACCGGCAGCTTGTGGAACAGTACTGCTGCCACCGGCACAGCGCCTGCACCCTCGGCCACCAGCTTCTGGTTCTCCATCAGGGAGAGGATGGCCGCCGCCGTCTCGTCCTCGGTCACGGTAACGATATCGTCCACATACTGCTCGCACAGCTGATAGGTCAACTCGCCCGGGGTCTTGACCTGAATGCCGTCCGCAAAGGTGGAAGCAGCTTTCAGGGTCTGGTACTTGTGCTCGTGCAGGCTGCGGTACATACTGGGAGCACCCTCGGCCTGTACGCCGTACACCTTGACCTCCGGGCGCAGGGTCTTGATGGCAAAGGCAATGCCGGAGATCAGTCCGCCGCCGCCCACCGGCACCACCACAGCATCCACATCCGGCAGCTGGTCAAGGATCTCCAAGCCGATGGTACCCTGCCCGGCGATGACCTGCTCGTCATCGTAGGGGTGGATAAAGGTCATGTCGTACTCCTTTTGCAGCTGCACAGCCTTATCGTGGGCCTCGTCGTAGGTGCCGGGCACAAGGCAGACCTCCGCGCCCAGATTTTTGGTGTTTTCCACCTTCATCAGGGGTGCGCCGTCCGGCATACAGACGATGCTGCGGATGCCGCGCCGGGTAGCGGCCAGCGCCACCCCCTGCGCATGGTTGCCCGCAGAGCAGGCAATGACGCCCTTGGCACTCTCCTCCTCAGAAAGCTGGCTGATTTTATAGTAAGCGCCCCGCACCTTAAAGCTGCCGGTGGCCTGCAGGTTCTCGGTCTTAAGGTACAGCTGGCAGTCCTTGGACAGCTTGGGGGCTTCGATGAGGTCGGTCTTGCGCGCCACGTCCTTCAGTACAAAGGCGGCGTGGTAGATCTTATCCAGAGTCAGCATGACAGATACTTCCTTTATTTTTCGTGATGTCATCCAGTATAAGTTACAAAAATTGTTTTGTCAAATGAATTCCATTCACGATAAAAGGCGTAAAAAAGAGAAAGGCAGTGGTAAAGCCACCGCCTTTCTCTTTTTATTCTCATTACCGCCCACGGCCACCGCCGCCGCCATGGCTGGAACCACCGCCCATGCCACCGAAGCCGCCGCCGAAACCGCCGCGCCCGGCACCGCCCCCGAAGGAGCCGCCGCCCATGCCGCCAAAGCCGCCGTAGAAGCCGCCCGGCGGGGGCGGGTTATGCGGGCCGCGCCGCCGTCCACGGGGAGGCCGGGGCCCGCCGAAGCACCACAGCCAGCCGCAGGGGCTGGCAAAAACATAGGCCATCGACCGGATAATGACGATAAGCAACACAACGCTGACCACAAGGGTCAGGATGTCGGTCAGGGTGCTGCCGCCGCTGCTCTGCCCGCCCTGATAGCCGGGCTGCACGGTGCTGCCGTTACCGGTGCCGCCGGAAAGGCTGACTCCGTAAATATCCGCGATGGTATTTGCCACGTTGCGGGCACAGGTGGTCACCGCGCCGTCATAATCCTTTGCGGCGAACTGATCTTCCATGGTCTGGGCGATGGCGCTGGACTGCTTTGCCAGCGTGGTGTTGCGGAAGCCATCGCCGTAGGTCAGGTAGTAGTCACCGTCCGCGTACTGCGCCGACTCCATCACCAGCAGGATCAGAACACCGTTATTGTTGGAGGACGAACCGATGCCCCAGGCGTTGAAAGCCTGTGTGGCGTAATCCTCTGTGGAATCATTGCCCGTGTATTCTACTGTCAGTACACCGATCTGTGCACCGCTGCAGCTGGATTCCAGCTGGGCGTTCAGTTCGGTGATGGTCTGCACGGTGCTGCTGCTCAGCACACCGGCATCGTCCACCACGCACTCGTCCTTAGGCAGGCTGGGCAGCTGGGCAGCAAAGGCCGCCGGGCACAGCACTGCCGCACTGACCACCACGGCCAGCACCAGTGCGCTGATGCGTTTTGCAAAGTTTTTCATGCGAAGGGCTCAACCTCCTTCACGCCGGACAAAGCGCCCAGCACACCGGCCGGGAAGCCGCCGACTTCCTTCTGATATTCATACACCGCCGTATTGTACTGCAAAGTACCAATGATGGTGGCTGCACTGTTGAACTGGCCGTACTGTCCCTGCACCGCACCCATCTTCATGGGGTCTGCGGCCTGCTCCTGCAACTTTGCATACAGCTGGTCGATGGCAGTGCCCAGCGCCTGATCGGCCTGATACAGCGCGTGCATCGTGCTGCCCTGATAATAGGGCAGCGAGGTCAGCGACTGGCTTTTACCGCCGTTCTGCACCGCCTGCAGACAAGCGGAGAAATCGTTCAGCGCCGTCTGTGCAGCCAGCACCTCGGCGCTGTCTGCGCCAAGGGTGTTGGAGGCAGTGGTCAGAATATTCGCCGCCGTATTCTCCCGGGTGGTCAGCTCCTCGCTCAGGTTATAACCGTTGTCGGCGGCGACCCCTGCGGTAAACCACTGGCGGGCGGTGTTGTATTTGCCGCGCAGCTTGGCGCTGCCAAAGCCGAAAAAGGCGGCCAGCATCACCACCACGCTCAAAGCCAGCGCCGCCGCCCGGGTGGAAAGCGCTGCGGGCAGCTTCGCTTCCAGTGCGGCCAGCTTCTGCTGGCGGGGGGTCAACCTTACGGCCTGCTCCGGCTTTGCTTTTTCGCGGTAGCTGCCCGCGTCAAAGCCGCCGGGAGCGGTTTGTTTGTTCTGAGAAAAATCAGCGTTTGCCATTTCAGCTCCGGATCTCCATCATTTTGGTTTTCAGCTCGTCCTCGATGCGGGTCAGCTCCTGCTCGGCGGCAACGCGCTTTGCGCGGCCCTCGCTCTGGATCTTGTTCAGTTCGTCCAGCGTCTCGATCAGGCTCTTGTTGGTCTGCTGCAGGGTCTCGATATCCACGATGCCGCGCTGGCTCTCCTTGGCGGTCTCGATGGTGCCCAGCTTCAGCGCCTCGGCGTTCTTCTTCAGCAGGTCGTTGGTCATGTTGGTCACGGCGCGCTCTGCCTGCATGGCCTGCTGGCTGTGTGCCAGACCCAGCGCCAGCACCATCTGGTTCTTCCACAGGGGGATGGTGTTGACGATGGTGGACTGGATCTTTTCGGCCATCATGGAGTTGTTGTTCTGCAGGAGCCGGATCTGGGGACCCATTTGTAAGCTGATGGTGCGGGTCAGCTCGAGGTCATAGAGCTTTTTCTCGAACCGCTCGCACTGGTCGGCGAGGTCGCGGGCTTTCTGCGCATCCTCGGGCTGGCCGGAGGCCTTGGCCTTATCCATGGCCTGCTGCAGCTCGTTTGCGCGGAAATCGGCCAGCTTTTTCTTGCCGGCGAGGATATACATACTCAGCTCTTTGAAGTAGGCCATGTTCAGATCGTACATCTTATCCAGCATGGCGATGTCCTTGAGCAGCTGCACCTGATGCTTCTCGAGGGCAGACTGGATGGTCTCGACATTCGTCTCGGCCTTGTTGTACTTGGTCTTCATGCTGTCGAGCTGACTGCCCTTTTTCTTGAAGAAGCCGAGGATGCCCTTTTCCTCCTCGGCGGCGTCGAAGCTCTTCAGCTCGCCGATGAGGCCCGTGATCATGCCGCCCACCCCGCCGAGGTCTTTGGT
>ENA-OZED01000867-OZED01000867.1-human-gut-metagenome-genome-assembly--contig:-NODE-867-length-11696-cov-4.860493_pt1 | contig 11696 bp, 15 predicted proteins | sample MGYA00245066_ERZ653605 | MGnify/ENA primary metagenome ERZ653605 (study PRJEB26926, sample SAMN06165079) | human gut metagenome | biome: ENVO:00009003; feature: ENVO:2100002; material: ENVO:00002003...
TCTACACCCTAGAGTTCGTCGGCAGCGTCAGATGTGTATAAGAGACAGGAAAATGGTATGTTCCGTTTGTGAAAATCCGCGGAATATCGGAGCTGCAGATTCCTGATGCCTTTACCTGCACCAGAACCCAGCCGGATGGGATTTCCGGTTTTTCGATGTCTTCCCTTCTTAAATCATTGACTCCATGCAGCTCGTATGCTCTCATTTCGTTTCTCCTTCCACAATCGTACAGAAACGCTCCAGGTCGCTCCTTGTTGTAATCTTAAAGTTCCGCTCATCCCCTGGGATCATCGCCACATCCATTCCATGGCGGTAGGCAATTTCACTCGTTCCCCTTGTGAGGGACAGCTCCTCTTTCGATGCTTCCCGGTTGATCTTCGCGTACGGATGCAGCCGGAAGGCTTCCGGCGCCTGACCGGCAAACAGCGTGCTGCGCTCCAGCAGATGGTCAATTTTCGTTCCGTCGCTGCTCTGATAGATCGTGTCCTTCATCGGCAGCACCGGCATACAGCCCTCATGATCGGCAAGCGCCGCAAGGCAGTCGCCAATCAGCTGTTCGCTCACCAGAGGCCGCACGCCGTCGTGGATGATCACACCGTCGTTCTCCGATACGGAATCCTCCATGCAGACGGTAAGGCCATTATGAATGGATTCCTGCCGCGTATCCCCGGCATCCGCAAAGGCGAGAAATTTCGTAATCCCGTCTTCTTCCATCCATCCGCGGATCTTCTCTCTCCAGGCATCTGCCGCCACGATGACGATTTTCTCAACGGCACTGCTTTTCTGAAACTGCTCCAGCGTATACAGCAGAATCGGTTTCTTTTCCACTTCCAAATACTGCTTCGGAAAATTCCCCATCTGCATTCTCGTTCCGATTCCCCCCGATAGTATGATTGCGTAATTCATCTTAAGCCTTTCCTTTGCTCTTTTTACTCTCTTTTTTTCGCTCTTCTTCCAGCTCTTTTAAAAAGTCTCCCAGTTCTCCGGAGGCGTTCTCCAGCAGGTACGACTTCGTTTTCTGTTCTTTCTCCAGATAGTTTTCCCGGATCTGGCCGTTTGTATGTTCAATCTCGGTGCGCAGATCCCGTGCGGAGAGACGATGCGCGCCCGCTCCCATAATGATGATCTGCTCCAGTCCGTCTGATGTGGCAACTGTCACGTTATGCTTCCGTCCGATTTTATGGACAGTGCGTTCAATATACTGGTCTGCAGTTTCCGCTTCTTTTGCCTCTGCTGCTTTCTTTGCTTCTTCCTGCTCCGCAGCCGGTTCGGTTTCCGGCAGATCGGTCTCTGCTCCGGTTTCTTTTTCCATCTCGCGTGTAGGTTCTTCCATGGTTTCCTCTTTCTTTCTATTTTCTTCGCTCACTGATCATTCCACCTTTCTACTCACCTGTGTCCGGCTTTTTGAAGACGGCGTCCAGTTGAACTTTTAATGTTTTCAGGTTATCTACCACATTTTCGTAATCCATCCGCTTTGGTCCCACGATACCGATTGTTCCGCGCATACCGTTTCCCATATCGTATGTGGTGGTGACCACGCTGCAGTCCCGTAAGGGTTCCATCGAAGATTCATTTCCGATGTATACCTGAATACCGGTATTTTCCTCTCCGTCCTGCTCCTCGGCAGCTCCTTTGATCATATCGACCAGTTTCTGCCGTTCCTCGAATGTGGAGATCAGCTGGCTGGCTTTGCTGCTGTCGGAAAGCTCAGGGTACTTGAAAATGTTGGTTGCGCCGCTGGTGTACACCGGCACATCTTCTTCGCTGACTGCGATGGCTTCCGCTACGGTATCGACCACTTTGCTGATGATGCCGGAGTGGATGCCTGCCTGCTCTTTCATCTTCTTGATCATGCCAAGATTGATTTCTTCAATGGTCAGGCCATTGAGCTGTGTGTTCAGAAGCAGGTTCAGCTTTAATATCTGTTCATCGTTGATGGTCTCGTCGAGGTCGATCATCTGGTTTTTCACCAGGTTGCCTTCTACGACGATGACGGCCAGGAGCTGCTCTTCATTGACTTTTGAGAGCTGGATGAATTTCACTTTATTTCTGTGATATTCCGGTCCTGTAATCAACGTTGCATAGTTGGTAGATGAAGCGAGGACTTTGACAACCTGCTGCAGAACTTTTTCCATTCGGTCTGTTTTTTCAATGACCATGTTTTTGATGTCTGCAACTTCCTGTTCTTTTTCCCGCATCAACTCATCTACATAGAGGCGGTAGCCTTTATCGGAAGGAATGCGTCCTGCGGAAGTGTGGGGCTGTAAGATGTAACCCATCTCTTCCAGATCGGACATTTCATTCCGGATTGTGGCGGAGCTTAAATTCAAATCCGTGTATTTGGAAATCGTTCTTGAGCCGACCGGCTCGCCCGTTTCCAGATACGTCTGGATGATCGCTTTTAATATTTTTCTTTTTCTTTCATCCAATTCTGTATCCACTAAGATAAGCTCCTTCCTGTTGTATAGTCCTGTTAGCACTCGTTTCAGTGGAGTGCTAACATCTATGCTTTTAAGATAGCACTCTGCCTTTTGTTTGTCAACACCTTTTCCCGGTTTTTCTATGAAGAAATTGTGAAAAAAGTATAAACCGTTTTCTTTCTGAAAAGGAATCTGACTTTTCTTTTTTATTGCATTCTACTGTTTCAAAGGCGCTATAGCCGTATGGTAGGATTCTGCCATTTCGATACGACCATTTAGTAGCATTTTCTCAGAGGTGATGAATCATGAAATATCAGAGACTGGAGGATCTGCGCACGGACCACGATCTGACGATCCGCCAGGTTGCCGACTATCTCGGCTGCAACCGCGATGTGTATACCCGATATGAAAAAGGCGTCCGGCAGCTGCCGATCTCCATTGCCATCCGTCTGGCTGAGCTGTATCAGGTCAGTCTGGATTATCTGGTCGGCATCAGCGATGAGAAGCGGCCGTATGGATCCTGACTTTCCGGTGTCTCCGCCGCAGCAAAAGCAGGAGGACAGTTTTTCTTTTCCCTGTCCTCCCTGTTTTGCTTTTTCGTTTACAGATTCTGCAGATATTCCATCATCCGCGTTTCGCTGAGTTTCCATCCGTCCGGCTCCCCGCAGAGATACAGCGTAAAATGCCCGCACGGGACTCCGTTTTCCAGGTGGATGCCGGTATACAGTTCTACAATGAGGAGTTCTTCTGCTTTTTCTTCATATATATTAGTGATCTGATAGATGCGCTCTCCCTTTTCGTCCACCGGCCATTCTTTCTTCAGCACATCCCTCAGACGGCTCTCCTGCCCCTGCGCTTCGTATTCTTCCTCCCGGCTGATCATTTTTTCAAACGCTTCCGGCGTCTCCATCCGTTCCACTATATTCTGGACAAAATCTTCTATTTCTATTCTTTCTGCTTTTCCCATTCGTTCCCCCATTTCTGCCGTACATATTTTTCTGTTTTCTGCACAGGCTGTCTTCACCCGCCGTTTCTCTCTCCCGCCCCATTCTCCAATTTGCGACCATATGATCTGATTTAACTTTGTCCATCCAACCGTTTGGTAGTATGGGTTTGAATCTGAAAGGATGGTACAACGTATGAAATACCAGAGAATTGAAGATATGCGGATCGATCAGGATCTCACCATCAAAGAGATTTCTGCCCTGCTCGAATGCAACCGCGACGTCTATTCCCGCTACGAAAAAGGAATCCGCGACATCCCGATCGACTATGTGATCCAGCTTGCACGGTTCTATGACTGCTCGGTCGACTATCTGCTGGGTGTCTCCAGTAAAAAGAGAAAATTCGGCGATTGATTTTTTTATTGTTGTCTTTTTTATTTTTGTGTTTGCGTTTTGATACGACTGTTTGGTCGTATTTTATATTATAATGGTATTCTTATTTTGCGTCAATTCTGAACAAGAAGGAATCAAAATCGGACGCAAAAAAGCGTGCCGGAAAGTTTTCTGTCGCTTTTCCGGCACGCTTTTTTCATGCTCTTTTCTTCTTTTTTATTTCTGATTTTTTATTCTTCCATGTCATCCAGGCTCTTCTTCAGTGTGATCATTTTGTCACGCAGCTCGGCGGCCATTTCGAAGTTGAGTTCGGCGGCAGCGGCTTTCATCTGTTTCTGTACCTGGCCGATCAGTTTTTCCAGTTCTTCGCGGCTCATGGACTCCGGGTCTTTTTCCATCTTTTCTTCTGTCTTTGCCACTTCTTTCGAAATGCTGATGAGATCGCGGACGGCTTTTTTGATGGTGGTCGGAGTGATGCCGTGTTCTTTGTTGTAGGCCTCCTGCAGGGCACGGCGGCGCTTCGTCTCGTCGATCGCGAGGCGCATGGAATCGGTCATCACATCGGCGTACATGATAACATGGCCCTCGCTGTTTCGCGCGGCACGGCCGATGGTCTGGATCAGGGAGGTTTCGGAACGCAGGAAACCTTCTTTATCGGCATCCAGGATCGCCACGAGTGTGATTTCCGGGATGTCGAGCCCCTCACGCAGAAGGTTGATGCCGACGAGCACATCGAAGACATCGAGACGCATATCACGGATGATCTCGGTCCGTTCCAGGGTGTCGATATCGGAGTGCAGGTAGCGCACGCGGATGCCGGCCTCTTTCATATAGTCGGTCAGATCCTCTGCCATACGCTTCGTCAGCGTCGTCACGAGAACTTTGTTGTGTTTTTCAGTTTCTTTCTTTACTTCCGAAATCAGATCGTCGATCTGTCCCTCCACCGGGCGCACCTCGACATCCGGGTCGAGAAGGCCGGTCGGGCGGATGATCTGTTCGGCGCGCAGCAGCTCGTGGTCTGCCTCGTAGTCGCCCGGCGTGGCAGATACGAAGAGGATCTGATCGATCCGGTCCTCGAACTCGCCGAAGTTCAACGGGCGGTTGTCTTTTGCGGACGGCAGACGGAATCCATAGTCCACCAGCGTCGATTTCCGCGACTGGTCGCCGGCATACATACTGCGGATCTGCGGAACAGTCTTATGCGACTCATCCACGATGATGAGGAAATCATCTCCGAAATAGTCCATCAGTGTGTAGGGCGGCTCGCCTGGCTTTAATCCGGAGAGGTAACGCGAATAGTTTTCGATGCCGGAACAGATGCCGGTTTCTTTGAGCATCTCAATATCGAAATTGGTCCGCTCCTCGATGCGCTGGGCCTCGATCAGTTTTCCCTCGTGCTTGAAGAACTTCACCTGCTCTTCCATATCCTTTTCAATCTCGCCTGTTGCTTTCAGGATCGTGTCCATCGGCACAACATAGTGGGAGGCAGGAAAGATTGCGATATGGTTCAGTTCACATAAGATTTCACCCGTCAGCGTATCGATCTGCACCAGACGGTCAATCTCATCCCCGAAGAACTCGACGCGCACCGCCTTGTCCGTCTCCTCCGCCGGAAAAATCTCCAATACATCACCGCGCACGCGGAACGTACCGCGGTGGAAATCCATATCATTCCGGTCATACTGAATATCAATCAACTGTCGGATCACATCGTCCCGGTCCTTTTCCATTCCCGGGCGGAGCGAAATAATCATCTCCATGTAATCCTTCGGGCTTCCGATTCCATAGATACACGAAACACTGGAAACCACAATGACATCGTTCCGCTCACTCAGTGCAGAAGTCGCGGAAAGCCGCAGCTTATCAATCTCATCGTTCCGCGCAGAGTCCTTCGCAATATACGTATCCGAAGACGGCACGTAAGCCTCCGGCTGGTAGTAGTCGTAGTAGGAGACAAAATATTCCACTGCGTTATCGGGGAACATCTCCTTGAACTCTCCGTACAACTGAGCTGCAAGTGTTTTATTATGAGCGATGACAAGCGTCGGCTTCTGTAATTGCTGAATCACATTTGCCATCGTAAAAGTTTTTCCAGAACCCGTAACCCCTAGTAAAGTCTGGCATTGATTGCCTTCCTTGAACCCTTTCACAAGCTCTGCAATCGCCTGTGGCTGGTCTCCGGTCGGCTTATATGGGGCTTTTAATTTGAACTCATTCATGGTAAATCCCTCCATTTGTGACTTTTACTATGATCATTATCAGCCAAAAATTCGTATCCAGATTCGTAACGAAAAGCTTATTTTATGGTGAATAGATGTCCTTTTCACCTCGTTACGAATAAAAGTCACAAAACTGATTTTTGCGGATAAAACAGCACTCGGAAATACCTGATGATACCAGGCTCCGGTTCTGTCATATTTTTACTGTTTGTTCTTGTAACAGTCCCTATTATATCAGACATTTTTTTGAAAGTATATAGATGAAGGTAAGAAAAAAGTACAAATGTTCGATTCTTATTTGTACTTTTTTCTTTCACTACTATTCTATTTTTTATCATGCTGCGTTGAAATATTCCTCCAGGATTAAGTCTATTTCAATCACTTCTGAATAATCATAATACTGATCTTTCCGCTCTTTTGGAATAACTTCTTCAATAAATGGTTCCAATATATCCAGACAGTCTTCTATGATTTCCTGCGTATCTCCATAAACATCTACTGATATGATTTCCTTGGCATGTCCCAATAAATGCGAAACACCTTTTGAATTAAAGCTATTCTTCAGCAAAATAGTTGCATAGGTATTTCTCAACTGGTGAAAATGAATATCAGGCAAATCCAAGGATTTCAACAAGTCTTTATAGTATTTCTGATGAAAGCCTTTACTCCTTGGATTCCCATATGTAGAACAACAAATATAATTCCAGTCCCGGAACTCTTTTGGTCTGCGTCTGCGGTTCTTCTCATAAGTTTTCCGTTCTTCCAGAATTGCTTCAAATACATAATCCGGTATTGGAAGTTCACGCACACCAGCAGGTGTTTTTGTTTTAATTTCCTGCTTTGTCAGCATCTTAGGTGCACAGTCTTCTGCTTTACTGTTTGGCTTCTTTCCCAACTGACGCTCTACTCTCAACGTCCTGTGAATGTAATCGACATCACTGTATTTCAAACCGTTGATTTCACTTCTTCTGAGCCCCATCAATACAGCAAATAAAATCTGCATATGAATCGGTGTTTCTTTACTTGCCTCAATCAACTGTAGCACCTGCGGAAGTGTCAATGTTTTCTTTTCGTCGATTTTCAGAACACGATACTCTGTCTTTTTTATTTTCTTCGGTAAATTGATTCCCTTCGCAGGATTAGTTGCCAATACATTTTTGTTAAATGCATACTCCAATGATGTTTTCATGATCGTCCTGACATTTTTCGCAACTGATTCGTACTTTTCTGCAACTGTATTATATAATTTTCTGATATAACCCTGATTCAGTGTAGACATATACATTTTTCCAAGCTGTGGAACAATATAATTCCTAATGGCACTTTTGTAAGTTGTATATGTGTCGTCTGTTATTCGGGGACGCATAATATCTTCCAGCCAGAAGATCATAAACTCCTCTACCCGGATTTTCCCATACACAATATAGGTTCCGGTATGTAGCTGTCCAATGACTTCATCACGAAATGCATTGGCTTCTCTTTTGGTCGTGAATCCCGCATGTTGCTGCGTCTTTGTACTTTCGTCTGCAAACGTCAGCAACACACGAAATCCATATCCCTTTTTGATTGTTGTCACCGAATAGACCTTATATTCTACATATTTCTTAAAGTCAAAGGTCTTATGCATGGCTATCCCTCCGTTCCGGTTTGTTGTGGTACAAATGTATTATTTACAAACGCAATAATCTTATCTTGCTCGTCCATAATCTCACAATAATATTCGTAAGTCGTATGAACGGAACTATGACCTAACAGACCAGATATTTTAAACAATGGAACTCCAAGTTCAATTAAAATGGTCGCAAACATATGTCTGAGTCCATGTACGGTGATATTTGCCAATCCATTTCTGTTACAGATTTTCGTAAGTGCCTGATTCATTGCCGTTAATGATCGGGGTTCGCCATTTTCCTGACAACATACATAATCAAAATTCTTGTATTCTATGCCCGGATCAGTTTTTCGCAATTCAATCAACTGCTGTCTGCGTTTTACTTCCTGCATCACCACTTTTGGCACTCTCAATATCCGGTAGCTGTTCTCAGTCTTTGGATTCCTTTCAATAACAGCATATTCCGTAACCGTAAATTCTTTTTCTTTCAGTTTCAGGTTTCCAACAAGCTGTCTGCTAATTCTGACGGTCTGTTTTTCAAAATCAAAATCCTGAAATTTCAATCCAAGAATTTCTCCTTTTCGTAACCCACAAAACAGTCCCAGTAAAATTTCTAGATACCAAGGATTCTTGCTGGCAGCTTCAAGAAAAACTTTCAATTTTTCTTTGCCTAATACCCTTACCTTTGGTTTTGCTCTCGAATATGGCTTTGTCTCAGGCATTGGATTATAGCTTATGAACTTATCTCCTGCTGCATCTTTCATGGCGATGCTCAAAAGCTCCCGCCCTTTATTTCCCGCTGAAGGACAGATTTTTGCGACACGTTCCAGTAGAGCATCTAAATACTCTACTGAAATGTATTTTAATTTGATATCCGCTTCCATACTCGGAAGAATCAGATTATATAAGGTATATGCTCCAACCATTCTTGTGGTTGTCTCAATTCTCGGACTGAAAATATTTTCAAACCAGTATTCCAGATAATCCCCAAGCATCACATCTGTCTTTTGCATTTTTGCAATCTGGAGATTTCTCTGCTTCTTCTGGTATCTTTTTTCATATTCCCAGTAACTTTTCTCTGCTTCTTCCGGCGTTTCAAATCCACCTTTTTTCCCATATTTTGTCGTCAGATCGTCCTGCAGCTCTTTGGTTCTGTGATACCATGATTTTCCTTCAAAAAAGACAACTCTCTTTTCCTTTGACATTGTCTCCTGCTGCGTTTCTTTCTGTTTCATTCGGCTCTCACTCTTTCTCTCTCCTCGTCTCCATTCAGCCACCTATCAAAAGAATTGCATGGGATACGATAAGATCTGCCAATCTTCAACACCCGGAATGGTTTTCTATCATAATAAACATTTTCTATAAATTCATACGCCTTGGAGCGTCCCAGCCCAAGCAAATTCTGAACATCTTCTACTTTATATACTTTCTTTTCCACTTCATTCTCTATCATTGCCATGACGTTATCCTCCTCGTCCTAATCTTTGCGCTTCACTACCGGTAGTTTTTAGCTGTGTAACATCTAAAAACGTTACACCACTAAGATATCCATTTTCGTCTGCATCGTCCAATGTGCGAATTTTCAAATCGCACACTTGACTTTTACGTGTTACTTGTTCTTTCTTCCTATATAATAGTCGTACCCATTCCGGACATTACAGAACATACAAGTATCCTTATATCGCTGTTCTGGATTCACTCGCCGGATATAATGTCCCGGCACATCATAAAAATTGCCTGCACATACTCTGCACAGGCTCACGACTAACGGTTTTTCAATTATCTTCGGTATCCCGGTACTTCTCCTGATTGCTTTATTGATTTTCTCCATTTCAGTGCGGTCTAAGGTACACACATAATTTTCCAACCGTCTTTTATCCAAAGTTCTAAGCTGCTCCAACAGCACTACAGAATCTTTTTCTAACCCTTCCATTTCCGGGACTGCAATGTGTGTTGGCAGTTTCATTTTTTCTTTACTAGTAATTGCTGCCACAATCACTGTCGGACTGTATTTATTTCCTATATTGTTCTGAATCACCAGCACCGGACGATAACCGCCCTGTTCACTTCCAAATACAGGATCAAGGTCGGCGTGATAAATATCCCCACGCTTGACGTTCCTATCTTCCATCTTTGCTATATCTCCTCTCGTCTTTCTAACTGTTGTTATCCCTAAATATGTAAAATACAAGCCTATTTGTCCCCGACGCCCCGACTTGTAATTGGGAAATCATCAGACGGCTGACTGCTAATCAGCTCCACAGGATTTTATCTAAAATAAATATATGGGATTGGGAGTTTTCCTCTCCAGGGATCTCCTGAAGCTGCCCTCACTTGTTGCGGCATCAAAGAAATATTTTGTATACACGACTTTATGACCGGACAGGAGTATCATTATGCCTGTTGTCTGTCATCGCCCTGCCAGAAGCAATCTGACAGTTATAACCAGATATTTTTCGCTCAACAGTCCGGGTAATACAAACTGAAACCAAAAGGAAGTATACGGGTGGGATTTCGCTGTCTTTACCCAGCCTGTGTTATGGCGTATTTGTTAATGTGGCTTACGCTCATCACGATAACAACAGGAATGTGCCTGATGAATGTATATGAATTTGTCAAGGTTCGTCCCGCTCCCCAGTCTTTTCGTGACAAAAGAAGAAACAGGCGGATCAGAATATTTCTCTTTCCACCTGTTTCCTCACTTAAACGCTATTTTTCAACCCACTATCTCAAAATCTTTTTCAAATTTCTGATTGCTGCTTTTACAGACTTTGCTACCATCTGAAAAGAGCAGCCTTCTTCCTGTGCAATCTGCTCATAATTCTTATCTTCAAAATAATACTTCATCAATCGTCTTCTCTGAATTTCCGACAACTGCTGAATTGCACTATGTAAACGTTCCGCTTCCAGTTTATTCAGAACAGTATCCTCTACACCTTCCTCCTTCTGAAATACCCGTTCATATAAACTGGAATCCCAGATTTCTGACTGTTCCAAATGCCTGTCCACAATATTCATATGCGACACGTCCTGCAATTCAAACGTATTAAAAGCCTCATATACATTCTTTCCTATTTCCAAATCCTTGTACTCTTTTTCACCATTACGAAATGAAACATAATATTTTCCGTCCTTCTCATAGATTTCATATGGGTTATATTTATCTTTTCTTCTTTTAGGCTGTCTGCCTTCCATGACCTTTCCTCCAATCTGAATTTTTTTGAATTCAGATCAGTAGGCGGGGCACGAATACGAACAATCGACCTTATTTTGAATTGCTCATTCTCAATATTTAGGTAACAAAAAACGCCCTGACAGATTTCACTCCTATGGACGCATTTAATTCGATATTTTATTACCCTGGATTCATTATTGGCTCTTACCCTAGTTTCAATTCCAACATTTACTAATGAAATTGTTGAGATTTTTTTAATTGAATACCTTCTGTTGAACAGAATTTTTTAGCTGAACTCTTGCTAAGAACCATATTTTCTCCGGTTAGATTCCGGAAAAGAAAATAAGCATACAAATACTGCTCTTTCGGAATCTGTTTTTTTTAACCGAAAGAGATTTGTATGCTTTCTCATTCATCGGGTAATACCCTGTGTTTTTTCTAATGTTACACCCTTTTCACTTTTCAAATTTAGGGTAATACACTAAGTTTATGGAGGTATACAAACATGGATATTCCAAAAACATTATTTGCCACTTTAGTAAAACAAGGGCGTATGGAAATGCATTTAACACAAGAAGCTCTTGCTGAAAAACTCGGAATATCGGCGGCTTATCTTGGAGACCTCGAACGCCATAAAGGCGGTCCCAGTCTGGAATTATTTTGTAAAACCATGCAGACTTTAAATATTTCTGCTGATGACTACGTTTATCCAAATCAGAATAAAAATAATTCTACATATGATCAGATTCTTCGGCTCTTAAATCAGTGCAATGATTATCAGTTACAGGTAATTCTTGCAACTACGACAGCTCTGCTAGATTCTAATCCTTTTATTTCTAACGTAGACACTACTAATGATACAAAATAAAACTTGTAAAATACCGATAAATAGCTGATAATTACCTGTCTCTTATACACATCTCAGAGCCCACG
>ENA-OZED01000883-OZED01000883.1-human-gut-metagenome-genome-assembly--contig:-NODE-883-length-11505-cov-4.946201_pt1 | contig 11505 bp, 10 predicted proteins | sample MGYA00245066_ERZ653605 | MGnify/ENA primary metagenome ERZ653605 (study PRJEB26926, sample SAMN06165079) | human gut metagenome | biome: ENVO:00009003; feature: ENVO:2100002; material: ENVO:00002003...
GGTGACGATGCACCATCATCTGCGGTCAAGCTGCACTTTTTGAGCGGCGTACGCAGTTATGGGAAATAGGGAAATCATTACAAATTGCCGCACAACTAATCCCAGAAAGGGCTGATATGTTTTTTCAGGCGTCATTTTTATGTTATCAATATTCCGCAGAAAAGGGGTGCCCTTCGGCACTTCGGAGCTTAGGACAATATCATCTCTTTGGGTATGCCGAGTGCCGAGATAAATTTAAAGCAGTTGAATATGTTAAAAAGGCTGCGTTATTAGGTAATTCATATGCTCAGATGGACTTGGGACTGTATTATTTCATAGGATTCGGTGTTAAAAAAAATGAGAGTAAGGGTTTATATTGGACAACTCGGGCAGCTCATAATGGCTGCACAGAAGCCATGGAGAGTCTAGGAAGACGTTTTCTTATGGATGGAAAATATGACAAGGCTCATTATTGGCTATCAGAGGGGATAAAGCATAATTATGGAGGATGCTATTATGCTGTTGCACTAGAAAATTTACATGGAATAGGGTGCGAAATTAATATAGAGAAAGGATGGAATTTGCTCTGTTTGGCTGCCGATCACAACTATGGTTTTGCATGTTATTTGTTAGCAGAGGCATATCGTCTGGGAAAATTTAAAAGCATGAAGATTAAACGCGACATGAATTGCTGTGCTTATTATCTTCAAAAAGGTATAAAAGCATTGAATGACGATTGTATGCTCTTGTATGGCCAGTTGCTGTTTGTTGGAACTGAGATTTCTCAAGATATTAGTAAAGGTATACATTATATTCATATGGCAGCTCAAAATGGAAATCCAAAGGCCCAGATTATTATGAGTGGATTGTTTTTTGAAGGAAAGCTGGTAGAAAAAGATGATGTTAAGGCTTTTTATTGGATAAGAAAAGCTGGGACACGAGGAGGAAGACCGGGCTTACGGCAATTAGCATATTTTTATGAAGAAGGAATAGGAGTTGCCAAGGCACCCGATAAAGCAAAAAAAATCTGGGAAATATATGATCAATTAACTCCTGAGGAATCTTCAGAATAATAAAGGATGATAGATTATGCAATTTGAAGACAAGCCTTTAACTTTTCGGTTTAAAATAAGAGAATTAAGAGAAAAATATGGATATACACAAAAGAAAATGAGTGAACTTTTAGGGATTGAACGGTCTACATATACATATTATGAAACCGGAAAAACAGAGCCATCGTTAAGAGTATTAAGAAAAATGGCAGTTGTGTTTCATGTTTCAACAGATTATTTGGTGGATATGAGTGACACGAAAAATTCTATTGAAGAAAAAATGCTGAGCCCTTATTGGCGGAAGAAACACATTCCTGATAATAATTTAAAAAACTAGAATAATAAGACCGTCATTTTTGATCAGTAAAAATGACGGTCTTATGCTTTAATTAAACAACATAAATATACCAAAAATAATGTATTTAATAGATTTATTAAACACATATATTTGGTATATTCCACCTATTTCTATCCGTAAAATAAAAGAGATAGGTGGTGAGATATTTGGAAGCAGATTTCATACGCAATAGAATTACTCAATTAAGACTCCCAAAAGGGGTTTCTGAGTACCAAATGAGTTATGATCTTGGACATAGCCGAAGTTATATGTATAATATTTCGTCTGGCATTGCCTTGCCGCCTATGCTGGAATTTCTTCAAATTTGTGACTATTTTGGGATAACGCCTGCACAATTTTTTGATGAATCATTAGATAATCCTGCATTATTACAAACCGCTATTAATGGATTAAAACAATTAGATGATGATGATTTAAGATTAATCATTTCAAATATCAATAGATTATGCCGTGATAAATAAAAACCACCGTCTCTGTTGCATTAGGAACGGCGGCTTTAGTAGCTTTTAGGATACTTTACTATTTAGAATATCGAGTGCAATTTCATCCTCCGTAAGATCGCTGGAATGATAAATCTTATCGCAGAATGGTTCCAGCGATTTGCCGCAGGTTCCGCCCTTATCCAGCAGGATTCCGGTCACAGTCGCTTTACAAGCGGCTGTTTTTTTGTGAAACTCCTCCGTGAATATTTCAGACAGAGAACACTCTCCATCGGTGATGATGGTAATATCGGCGTTTTCATAACCGTTTTCCATCAATCGAAGCGCTTCCTTCAGCGGGGCTTCAAAATTTGTCCCGCCTCCAAAAAACTGCTCCGCCGCTTTCATCACGTCCTCCGGCGTGTAATGCCCAGGCTCAAATAGGTCGGTTCTGATCCGGTCTGCCGACGCGAAATGCACCATGGCAAATTTCCGCCCATCCTTCGATGCGATGTCTAGGAGAGCCAAAGCCAGCGCCTTAGCCCATCCTGCCACGCTGCGGGTACTGCCGCTTTCGTCGATCAGGACGATCATATCGCCCCGGCCCTTGATGATGGCATCACGCTTGCGGTACTGCATCAGTCGTTTTTGCTCATATCGTCGCATAAACAAAATTTCGGTTTCCGCCATCCCTAAAAGGGCCAGCTCGGACGACAGGCAGTTCGTGATATCATTTCCAGTGGTCAGATCATATTTTTCGCCCCGGCCGTAAGAATAGCTGTTTTTCCGCTTGTCCGCGATCAATTCCCGATATCTGCCGAGCAGACGGGCGATCTCCTGAAGCTGCTTGCTGTTTTTCACATAGTTGAGCAGCGTCTGATTCATCGGTATATTCCGCATTTCTTCGTTGCTGTTGCCCCACGCTTCCATAATGGTATGCGTCTTAAAAGCTTCATGAAGAGCAGCACGCAAAGCGGTATCAATAACCGGCTCCAATGCTTCAGCCCACCGGACGGCAGCTTTTTGAATTTTCGCCGTAAGGCATTCGATCTGTGACAGCTTACGGTTTATCCGGTTATACAGGAACAGCAGCTTTTTCGCGGACGCCGGCGTTTGACTGTTCCGACTGTCATAGATCGCTTGTATAGCTTTTTTCGCCTGCATCGTCAGCTGTTCAATCACATCCAGGTAACGCAGCTCCGGAGTGTCTATTGCAGGAAAGTCACGAACCAGGACATTGCAAAAAGCAGAAACCGCATCATAAGACGGCAATTCCTTATCTTCGCATAAACCTTTTAGTTCGTTAAAATAGTCGCTTCCGACAATTTTTTCAAACAGCGGCTTGCTTAACATGCGCTCCTTCAGTTTCACAGAGTCTTCATCCTTACGACGGAGGATTGGCGAATAGAGCGCGGCAAACAGGTCTTTTGCCAAGCTTTCCATATCCGGTGTATTTCTATCCGAGGAAAAGCGGTTAATTGGCTGTTGCGCAGCAAAGCCTTGGTAGATCAGATCCGTCAGCCGTGTGGTATGCAGCAGTTGGCGGGAATCCGCTTGTTTCCGTGTTAAAAGGTAGTTTTCCAGCCATCTTTCCGCCAGCGGCAGATCTTGTTCCTTTTGGTATCGATCTCTCATAAAGGATATTCCCTCCTTCAGTTATATGGCTTGGTCGTTCACAAAACGACGGGATAGTATGCGGGCGGGATGCCCGCATACCGTTCCGCCTCGGGTTATCCGGGAAACGGAGGAAACTCGTCAAAAGGGAGATCATCGTCTCCCGTGACCTCCGCGGTAGAAAAATCGGGAACGAAATCCTCACTGTTACTAACTGGTGAGGCGGAAGTCTGGCTAGTCTCCTTGTTCTCCTTGCTCTCTCCGAAATACACGTTGTCGGCTTTGATCTCGATTGCCACACGGTTGTTACCGTCTTTGTCGGTATATTTGCGGCTTTCCAGCCGGCCGTCAACGGTAATCAGGGAGCCTTTGGAAAAATACCGCGTGACAAATTCCGCAGTAGAACGCCAGGCTGTCACATCAAAAAAATCGGTTTCCCTGTCGCCGTTTCCGTTCTTGAAATTTCTCTGGCAGGCGATGGAAAAGCTGGTGACGGATATATTGCTTTGGGTAGTCCGCAGCTCCGGGTCATGTGTCAGCCTTCCAGTGATGGTAATTCTGTTCAACATTGTTATTAACCTCTTTCCTTTTTATTTTGCATTTTCAAAACTCATTTGTTCAACTTTGTCCCACAGGTCGGACAATAGTTAAGCGGGTCCGGATCATAAGTCGTGCAGCTAGAAAACATGCCATCGTAGTATGTTTCGTGTACCAAGGCCGCACCGTATTTGAATTCCGTTACACCGCTTCTGCCGTCCCGACCATCTTCGTAGTACTTATCTCTGCTTTTCAACGCGTTGTACCATTCACAAAATGGGCAGTAGGATGAATCGATATATTCCATTGACATTGATATTGATATGTCTCCTTCCCAAAGCACTTAGGCGCTCATCTGTTTGTAGACCTTCAGTTCCTCCAGCGGAACATAGGTAAAAGCAGTTTTCGCATGAGCGTCCTTGCTGATGGTTTCCAGCGTGGAAATCAGCCCATCCACCGAAGCGGCGGCTGCGTCGTTTTCCGCCAGTCCGTCTTTCAGCGAAACGCTTTGTTCGTACAGAGGCAGCAGTTGGCTGCGGAGAGCGAGCAGGGCATGGTTTTTGTCCGCTGCATTTTCAAAATCCTGCTGTACCTGATATGCTTCGGCTAAAATGGCGTCGATCTGATCCCCGAGAGGGTTTTCCGTCAACCGCCGGATCGTTTCGCGGATGATTTCCGACTGTTCCGGTTTGTCCCACAGGTAGTTGACCAGCGCCGCCATATCCGCAGGGATTACGGTATCCCTTCCGCAAAGCCAGGCTTCGGCCTGCACGACCGCCGAATAGTTGAAGTAGGTACGGTCGCTTACCGGGATATCCTTCCGGCGCAGTTCGCACAGGATGTTGTCCGCCAGTTCGTTGATACCGTCCGGTACTTTCACCAGCCGGATCTCCGCCTGCATGGCATACAGCTCTTCCAGAGAAATAACGGCCTGCGCAGACGGCAGCATATTCTGCTGTTTTTGGTGCAGGACCCTCATACGGTTTGCCTTGTCTTCGACATACTTGGTGCAAACCTTGAAGTCGAAGCGATCATACAGCGCCCGCAGCGATTTTTCCTCCGGATTATTGAAGTTTGGAATCTCATTGGAGGCGGAAAAAAAGCTGATAACAGGAATTTTAACCGAAACACCCTCGTTGGTGTAGACATGCTCGTTCAGGGCTTTCAGCAGGCTGTTGAGCAATCCGTCGTTCGCTTTGAAGATTTCATCCAAAAAGCAGATATGGCTTTCCGGTATCTTATTTGCCGTCAGCATCTCCGGTACGCCGCTGTGCAGCTCGGCAAGGCATTTTCGGTAGTCCTCCATTTTCTTTTGCAGCTCGCTGGCCGCCTGGAATTTTCCGCTTTCGGTATCCCTTGCGGCGTCTCCCAGCAGCCGTTCCATGTATCGAATCATTTTCTGATATCCTTCGTCCTTTTCCAGAACAGAATGGGACACATGGCCCGGGACAATGCTGGCAAGGTCCAGCCGTCCGAAGAGCTGTTCCTGGTCGATCCCCTTGCTCATGAGGATATCGAATTGTTTTGCGCCGCTGATATGGGCTCGGAACAGGTCGATAGCCTGGGATTTTGCCTGTCCCGGTTTTCCAAGGACAAACAGGTTTTTCCCTGTCAGCAAAGCCAGGGCGATGGTATGTACCAATTCATTACGTTCGGCAAGCCCCTCGCAGACTTCACTGATTACGGCGTTCATTTTTTGGTTCAGCATAATTTCACTCCTTGAATATGGTTTGGTTTTAATACTCAGATGGGAACAAGACGGTTGTATAGCTTCTGTCCGCTTCTGTAATAATCCAGATTTTTGCGCGAAGCTCCTTGCTGGCATATGCTCCAAGGATTTCATATCCATTTGCTATTGCCGCAGCTTTGGCTCGCTTGTCCGCATTGGAGAGCTCGCCCCTTCTGATATACCGCACGTTGCTGTCAAAGTTCCAAGATTTAATACCATTTGATGTCCTCCTTACGCCGCTTTTGCAGCGGTGGTTTTTGTTTTGGCTTTTTTGGATGCTCCCTTTGGTTTCTTTTCCGGATTTTCTTCCTGGTAAATCCGCGCCGGTCCTCTGGGCGAGATAAAATACCGGCTCCCATTTGCGTTCATAACGGCAAATCCCTGCTGGTCAATCTCCATTTGGACCGGACCGGCCAGTCGGCGCAGGCAGTCGGTCAGCAGCTTGGGCCGGTAATGAAAACCATCTGCCGGCGTCGGAATCGTTCCTGCTGCTTTTACTTGGGAAGCCGAGGAACATCTGCCGGTAATAACCTGGGCGCAGACCTTGTCCGGTTCTATCCGCAGGTTAATACATTTATCATCCTTAGTATCAAAAATGACGGAAAGGCCGGACACCAGTTCATACAGCTGTTTTGCGTCTATGGTCGCCTGATAGCTCCCATGAAAATTGCTCAGCAGCTTGCTGGCTTCCAGATAATTTCCGGTAAACAGCATGGTGGAAAAGAACAGGTCCTCTTTCATGAAAACCGCGACTTTCCCGACAATTCCCACATACAGTTCTTCGTTCGGATTTACAACGCTGTCTAGTACCGTCAGAGCCTTCTCATGCAGGATCATGTCCAGATCGCCGTCAGCACAATGAGGAGAGGCGGTAACGGCTATGCAGCTTCCATCTGTCGCTTCCGCTGTGGCCATGCCGCCGCGAAAACTGATTTTGACGTAAGAAAAACCCGCCCTGTTGTAATCGATGTTGTCGCCGTTCGCCGCAAACACAGTACGCCGGATCAGGGAATTAATCCCCTTGACCTGAATGGTATCCTCCGGGAAAGGAATTTGCAGTTTTGGAAAGCTTTTTGCCGCTAAGCTGGAAATGGTATACTGGCATGAACCTGAACGCAGCGTCACCAGATTCTTTTCAGATTCAAGCTCCACAAATTCATCTGTCAGCAGATAGAGCATTTCCGCAAGGATCGGCTTCAAAATCATGCCGCCGCTCTCTTCAATATGCTCTAGCCGCAGCCGCCGCTGGATATGGGTGCGGATGTCTGTACCCGTTATCGTGAGCATACCGCTGCTTTCGTCCGCTTCAATGAGCAGGCCGCCGAGTTCCGGGATTTCCTTGTTTGGCCGGATGATTTTCAATACGGTTTTGACTGCCTGGTACATCAGCAGCCGGTTTACTGTAAACTTCATGGGATTCCTCCTCGTTATTCCAGCCAAAATTCGGTCTTCATGAAATCTCTCGATTCAAGCATTTTGACTGATCCTTTCGTTACATAAATAGAGTGCGAACGCATATTCAGTTTTTGTGATAGGGTAAGATATAAGGGCGCTGTCTTCATGGCGGACAAGCCGGTATTCCTTCCGGCTCTCCCAATATTCAGGCCGATATCCTTCGCCCACACAGTCGATTACATGCCGGCGCCTTGTTTTCACAGTACCGTCGTAGCGGTATTGCTTTGACAGCACGGCAAGCGCCCGGTTCAACTGAAGCTCCGGCATAGTGTCCCCCCAGCCGAGCAGGGAGGCTTTTCTTTCTTCTTTTTCCTGTTTGGTCCGTTCCTCCTGCTTTTTTCGTTCTTCCAGCCGTTTTGCAGCTTCCAGCGCGCGCCTGTTCTCCAGCTCATCCAGACGGGATTGGCGGATCGCGGCGTATTCCTCCGCTTTTTTAGGCGACCAGCCTTTCACAAACTCGATCAGGGTATTGCCGATAAAGCCGCCGTCCGCCGCCTGCCGGTCCGTTGTTTCGATAAAATGCTCCGGAGAGTCCAGCCCGTTTGCGGTATAGTCCTGCTCCATGTCCTCCACGGTTCTTTCCCCGAAAAAGGAAAGATGCCCGAGATCAAGTCCGGCAGGACAACCGGGAAAGAAGAGGTACAGCCGGCACTGTTCATAGCCCCAGCCTACGATTTCTGTCCGGCTTTTATACAGGTTCCCGGTGATTCGCTGGACCTCGATATATCGGCGGACGGCTGTATTTCCGTCACGCCCGTAGGCCAGCATCCGTTTCTTTTCAAACGGGGTATTGAGTTCTTTCAGCTTCATGTTTTTTCATCCTCCTGCTTTTAGTTTTCACTGTCCCATTCTTCTATCACGCCATACACGTCATCCACATAAAACAGTCCCGCATAAGGGTTGTAGACGGCAGTACACAGCTTATTGCCGAACACCGCCCGGCAATGGTTGATATCCTCAAAAGAGAGAATCAGCACGTCCCGTTTGCTGTTCAGAGAATGGATCATGGCCTGTGCTTGAAATGGGTTTTGCATGGAAAATTCCTCCTTCCAAAAGAAAAAGCCCCCGGATTACGATGCCAGCAGGTCAAAAATGCTGAGTTGGCCTGTATCGTCGGATTTTCCGATGGGTTTTCTTTCTGATGTTTGAAATTGTTTGATAAAGGTAAGCAGCGCCGGGTTTGGCTTGGCCTCCGGTTTTTCCGACGGCGGCGCTGAAGGTTTGGGAGCCGCCTTTTGCGGCTGCCCCGCTTTCTCCTGCCGGTTTCCGTGGATTGCCATTTTTCGGAAGGATTCCGCCAGTTCACCGACATTTTCTTTCAGGCCCGAAACCAGTTCCCTTGCAAGCTGCATGGTCATATCCTCGCAGGACGACATGGCGGCGAGGCCCTCTTCTGAAACGTTGCTTTCGATCACCGTTGCGGCGCTGAGTTTCGACGCCATCAGCCGCAGAGCGCGCTGCTGCATGGTGTCCTGGTAATAGAACATATATACTTCTACCTTCGGCGCCGTCTGGTTGATCCGCCAGCTGCGCCGTGATGCCTGCCGGAAAATATACAGGTTGTAGGCGACGTTATAGAAAATAAGCGTGGTAAACGCATTCAAATCCAAGCCCGTTTCCACTAACATTGGATTGACGATCAGCACCTTGGTATCTTCCTGAATACGCTTGTCTACCCATGCTTCCCGTTTTGTCGTTGGAACCTTCTGATCCAGAACAGCCGTGCGGATTCCTCTTTCCGTCAGCAGCTTATGGAGCTTGCTTTGGGTATCGAGCCGCGTCCAGGCGGTGTAAATGATGACCCGTTCGCCGGAAGCGATTTTCCGATCCACCAGTTCCAAAACATCGTCGTCCTTCGGCTGTGTTTTGTCCGGGGAGCCGGTATCCTGGGGAATAATGAGGGCGTCCTTCTTATCTTTTACCAGTGGGTTATACACCGGCTCATGGCCATACGGCTGATCCGGGTAGGCGGACAGCAGGTTCAGATAAGCCGACATGATACGGTTTCCAATTTGCGGAAACTCCCGGATGATGCGCTTGAATTCCTTTTCCAGCCGTTCATATTCCTCCCACACCTGGTCCGGCATCTGGACCGGCAAGGGGATTTCTTCATAATCCGGCAGTTCCTTTCCCATATCCGCCAGGGATAAAAACACGGCGTTTTCCATCAGGAACCGGGAATACACGATGGGGGAGATACCGGGCAGGCATCTTTCCCGAACTTTGCGTTTGGAGGCCTTGGAGGCGGCGTTGTACTCCGCCACATCCACCTCGTATACGTTTTCCATGACGCCGTACTGTTCGCAGAAACTGCGGGAGTTCCGGTATTCCTGGCCATCCAGCAGCATGAGATGGGATTTTAGCCGGAACAACAGGTAGAAAATGCCCTTGGCATAACCATTTACCAGTGTGGCCGTCATGCCGATAACCTTACCGGCAATCCCGGCAAGCTCCGCCATGGACTGCCCCTGTGCGCTTTCCCCGGAATACTGGTGGAGTTCGTCTACGATCAGCGCGTCGATCCGCCGTATCCTTTTTTTGATGTAAGAAGATAAAGGATAGCGGTCATACGCGCCGCGGGCGGGGAATACGCCCTGGGGGTTGTTTAACACCTCTTCAATTTTGGCGGTATGCTCCTTGCTTTTGCACGACACCAGCGCCTGGTTGGGAAAACGGCGGTGGACATAGCCATACCCACCGATCCGCACCCATTCGTTCCGTTCTGGAGCGAGATCGTTCGGATTGAGCATCTCCCACAGCGGTTCGCCGCAAAACTGGCATTTGTGGTTTTTACTGTTCTCGTTCCGAAAAAAGCCTGCGTCGGCATTTACTCGGTAGGAAGAAGAGCCGTCGAAAACGCTCATCTCCTGCACGCCGCCGCACACCGGGCAGGTAAAGCCTTTTTTCAGCCGGTTCCAGCTGACGGCGGGCTTCAGCATATATCCGTTGCGGGCGGTTTCTTTGGATAGGATACAGTACACCGTTTTGTTTTCCTGCCGGTACACTTCATACAGGCGGTCAACGTCGGACATGCTTTGAACGTGCTGTGCAAAGCAGCCAGGGATCGTTTCATGCAGTTCCCGTACCCATTTCCCCGCGATATGGGAAGGGCAGATCACTACGTTAAACGCTTTTCGGTTTGTCCGGCGCTTCGGGCTGCTGTGCTGGTACGCATACAGAGCCGCGCTGCCGATCTTGGTTTTTCCAGTACCGCATTCCGCCACAAGGAGAACCAGTTTGCTTCGTTCCAGCTGCTGGCGCAGCGCCTCCGCGGCGCCAAGCTGGGCGTCGAACAGCGAATAGCCGGTGTGATTCGCAACGTACTGATTGACTTCACGCAGCTTATCCGAAACAGGCTGTTCCCCGGGGTGATACACCGGCGGGAAGCATTTCTTGATCCGGTCGGCGATTTTGCCGCTGAATTGCTTCAGGTACTGCGTGAAGGAACGGATATCCGAAAAGACGTCCTCCGCATTGGGATCGGCTCCCGGAATGGCAATCCTTCCGCTTTTCAGCCCGTCCTCCAATACGGCGGCAATTTCATTCTCCTCGCTGGACACGTTCATATGCCAGCCCTCGAATTTCCGTCCGATGCAGCAGACCCGAAGCGGGGACAGCAGCTCCCGGTTTTTGAGTTCTGATATAAAGTAGTCCTTGAATTCCGGGATCAGCGGGATCGCCAGCTTCCGGTCGAGCTCGGCAAAGAGCTCCTCATCGTTCCGGCAGAAAAAATACAGGCTGCGTTTCAGTTTTACGGTTTCCTTTTCGCTCTTTTCATTTTCATCGCCGTTTCCAACGCTCAGGGATTGCAGGGAATCATCCCGCAGGCAGTGCATCGCCTCCGCATATACGCCGTCGTGTGTAATTTTGCGATCGAAGCCGCGCCTGCCTTTGGAGTGGACGCTGATGGTTTCTCTTGCTCCGGTAAGTTCCAGCTCACAGCCGCCGAGAATAGCGTCGCTCATGGCCTGCACTGTTTCCGGATAACCGCCAAGCCGGATGGCGATGATGGAATGGTTCTTATCGAATATCACTAGGTCGGAATAGTTTGTAAGACCAATCTTTTCCTTATCGCTTTTGAATGATACTCGAATCAGGGGTGGGGTTGTTGCCACTGTTTACATCAGTCCTTTCGTGATTTAGGATATCTATAGAAAACAAAAAAGCCGTGTCACTCCCTTAGGAGCTGACGCGGCTTTTTATGTCCGTTGGATTTTTAACTTTTATATTTTAATTTTTTAAAGCTGGAATTTCTTATGAAAAGAAATTCTAACCTAATTACTCATACCAAAGCTCATACCAAGCAGTTACCCTGTCTCTTATACACATCTGACGCTGCCGACGAACTCTAGGGTGTAGATC
>ENA-OZED01000887-OZED01000887.1-human-gut-metagenome-genome-assembly--contig:-NODE-887-length-11463-cov-7.675140_pt1 | contig 11463 bp, 10 predicted proteins | sample MGYA00245066_ERZ653605 | MGnify/ENA primary metagenome ERZ653605 (study PRJEB26926, sample SAMN06165079) | human gut metagenome | biome: ENVO:00009003; feature: ENVO:2100002; material: ENVO:00002003...
GTTCAGTATACCACACCGAATCCCATTGTAAAAGAGCCTATGTACGCCGCCCGCAGGCGGCGAAAGTCAGTCCGGGGGAAATTCCAGTTCGGCAAACTCCGCATCAGTCAGCAGTTTCAGCTTTTCGATAACACTCTCCGACAACTCCCGTAGGGCGGTTTCATCGGGCATCAGGTAGCACTGCATGAGCCGCAACTCGTGTACCAGCCCCAGCCGGGTGCCGGTGTTGTAGAGCATCATCAGCAGGAGTTCCTCGTGGTCAAAGTTCATGGGCATCCCTCGCTTTCCGGCAGACGGTTGGATTGCACTCCGGGGCGTCGCACTTCTCCTTGAGATTCATCAGCACCGAAGGGCGTTCCGGCTGCTTGTCCAGAAACCCCTGTAAATCCTTGAAGCCGATGCTGTCCACATAATGCACAGACACCTCGCCATTGCGTTTGAGTGCGATCACATCGCTGACCGACAGGCTGTGCCCCTCAAAATCCTGCGGACGGGAGAGGTTGAACATCTGAAATAGTTCTTCCAAAATCTCGTTGTTCGGCACATCCTGCCACATGGCGGGCAGATCAGCATAGTAGGTGACCTCGTAATGCTCCGGGTCGGGCGTTTTGCCTCGACGATTCAACTCCCGCATAGAAGCAAATCTTTCATCAAGGATTTTTTCGTCATGCCGCAGCTGCATCACCATATAAACATCGCACCCTGCGTTCAGAAACTTCTGCGGGATGTCCGTCATGGGTTCACCGTCAAAATTCTGGTTCCATTTTTGCTGCATCGTCCACCTCACAGTTCCGGTGCAGAACGTGCAGAGGATTTTGGCGCAGACGTATCACTTGCCAGTTCTGCCAGCTTTTCCAGTGTGGAAGGGCGATGGTCTGCACTCAGTTCCTCGGCTTCCGCAACTTTATCCATGACTGCATCGTAGTCCTGCAACAGCCGCCGCCCCTTTTCCATGTGGTGTGCTTCCAGAATCTGCTCACGGGCTTCCTGAATGGTCAGTTCCGGGGAATCCAACTGCCCGCCGTCCATCACGGAAAAATCGCTGTGGTAAATGGTGTAGTCCCATCCATCCTCACAGGACTGGATGGCAATATAACCTTTGCCACCCAGTTCCCATGCGGCCTGCTCGTCCTGTGTCTGAATTTCGGGGTAGAAGTCGGCATGGTTCCGCTCCATGACCTCGGCAAACTGGCAGATGTGGAACACATTGCCCAGACCGCCCATGTCAAAGTGATAATCATCCAGATGTTCCACCCGTGCCGTAAAACTGCGCCCATCCGGGTAATCCACCTGAATCACGCCGCCATCTGGAATGCGATAGAGGTCATCATAGTGGCTGTTGATGAGACGAATATCCTTCGGCAGCGTTTCCGGCTCCCAGATGCGCCGTCTGCCGATGCCCGCCTGCGGGATGTTTTCGAGGATCTTTACGCTTTCCTGTTGGATGACCTTGCGGTCATCGTCCGAAAGTTCAAACAGATACCAGTTCCGGGCGGCAGGGATGGTGTTTTGTCCATCTGGCGGCAGATTCTTTTCCGAGATCTGCCCGCTTTCCAGCGGCTCACCGGTCACCTTGTTGTAGGTGGCAAAGCCGACTCCTGCACCGTTTTCCCGGAGGTGGAGATAGCGTTCATCGTTGATAAGGTAAACCGCTTCTTTTTTCTGCTCCATCAGCAGCCACCTTCAAATTCCAGAGAAAACTTGCTGCGGCCATCGGGTTCGGTGCCCAGCAGCACGGTGGCGTTGTAGGTCTTGCCCTTGGCACTCTTGCAGTCCTTCAGGCGGACACGGCCATCCCGCAGCAGCTTGTCCGCCACATGGGAATCCAGCCGCTTGCCCAGACGCTTGAAGAACGCATTGTCCTTCCACAGCACGAAACGGCACTCCCTGTTCTCACAGAACCAGCCCTTTTCACGCTCCACGACAGGCTTCCCACAGTTCGGACAGACACCAATAATCTTGCTTTTCATAAGTGCATTCGCTCCTTTTTTCATTTCCGTGTTCTTTACCAGTTCGGTAATCATCGTATTGATCTCAGTCATAAATTCACCCGGCTCCATTTCGCCATGTTCGATTTGCAGCAGCTTTGTTTCCCAATCGGCGGTCATTTCCGGGGATTGGATTTCTTCGGGCATCACAGTGATGAGGGCTTTTCCTTTATCCGTGGGCAGCAGCACCTTGGTTTTCTTGTTGCCCTTGCGCTCCAGAAAGCCCTTCTGCACAAGCTTTTCAATGGTGGTGGCACGGGTAGCCGGGGTGCCGATGCCCTGACGCTCCACGCCCTCCGGCATACTATCCGCACTAGCGGTTTCCATCGCATGAAGCAGAAGGTCCTCGGTAAAATGCTTCGGCGGCGAGGTCTGCCCCTCTTTCAGTTCGGCACCGGCAACGCTGCACTGGCTCTGCTCCTGCACATCGAGCAGAACAGCCGGTTCTTTCTGCTTGCCCAACAGTTCGCCTAGCATTTTTCGCTCCACAGCTTTCCATCCCTCGGACAGCACCACCTTGCCTTTTGCGGAGAACTCCTCCCCCGCGCAGATGGTGATGATCGTGGTTTCTGCATAGCAGTAAGGCTCACCCACGGCGCAGAGCAGCCGTGCAGCAATCAGCCGCAGGATATTCCGCTCCCCGGCAGGGAGTGCGGCAAGGTCTGCGTTCCCCATACTTTTCGTGGGCAGCAGCGCATGATGGTCGGTGACCTTGCTGCTGTTGATGACCTGCTGCACATGGATGGGAAACGGCTCTTCCACAGCAAACGCCCTGCCCGTATTTGTCACCAGCCCCGGAAGGGATGCCGCCATATCCTCCGTCAAAAAGCGGCTGTCCGTGCGGGGGTAGGTGATGAGCCGTTTTTCGTAAAGACTTTGGGCATAATCCAAGGTCTGTTGTGCCGTAAATCCCAGCAGACGGTTGGCATCCCGCTGCAATGCGGTAAGGTCATAGAGTTGCGGTGGGCTTTCGGACTTTTCCTTGCGTTCCATCTTCTGTACCGTGACACGCCCCTCCTTTCGGCATTTGGAAAGCAGCAGTTCGGCATCCACTTTCTGTGCAAACCGCTTGCTGGATGCGGTGCCGCCGTCTGCAAGGGTTAGGGCAACCGTGTAGAATTTCTTCGGCACAAAGGCGGCAATGGCGGCTTCCCGCACCACCGTCATGGCAAGCACCGGGGTCATAACGCGCCCCACCGCCAGCGGCTGACCGTACAGACACGAGAAAAGCCGGGACGCATTGATGCCGACCATCCAGTCGGCGCGTTCCCGGCAGAGAGCTGCATTGTACAGCGCATCGTATTCAGTTGACGGTTTGAGGTGGGCGAAGCCCTCCCGGATGGCGTTTTCCTCCATGCTGGACAGCCATAGGCGAGAAAAGAGCTTTTTGCAGCCTGCTTGCTGATACACCAAGCGGAAGATCAGTTCTCCCTCCCGGCCGGAATCGCAACTGTTCACGATACTATCCACATCCAGGCGGTGCATCAACTTTTGCAGGATGCCGAATTGCTTTTTGGTGGACACAGACACAAGATACTGCCACCTTTCCGGCAGAATGGGCAAATCTGCGATACTCCACTTGACGTACTTGGCATCGTAGACATTGGGCGGTGCCAGCTCCACTAAATGACCAATACACCAGCTCACCAGATAGCCGTTGCCCTCAAGGTAGCCGTCCTGACGGTTGGTAGCACCGAGAACTTTGGCGTAAGCCATGGCGACGGACGGTTTTTCCGCCACGATCAATTTTGCGATAAGAATCCCTCCATTCTGTTTTGGATTGCAATATGTAGGCGGCAAAATGCCGCCTTAAAATCAGATGGGTTCGGTATCTTCCTCGTCGTTCTCCTCCGGTTCATCCTCCACAGGAATCTCAAAATCGCCCTTGTCCTCGGTGTAGTTTGCATCGGGGTCAAGGGCTTCTTTTTCCGCCTGCTTTTTCTGCTTCTGCTTCGTAAAAGCGTAGAAGCCGCCGCCTGCCGCCAGTGCGATCAGCACGACTACGCCCAGAAAGCCGGATGCGATCTTTGTGACCTTGTTTTCCTTGGGCTGTTCTTCGCCGGATGCCGCTGCTTCTTCTGCGGCTTTCTTGGCTTCTTCCTCGGCTTTCAGCTTATCCTGTTCAGCCTGCGCCGCTGCTTCTTTTTCAGCGGTATAGGCATCGGCAGCATCCTCCTCCATCAGAGCCAGAAGGTCGGCTTCGTCCACAAGGTTCATAAAGTGGACGGTCTGCTGCCCCTTGGCGTTGCGGTCAATCACCAGATAGAAAGTCGCACCCGACTTCGACACCAGCGTAATGAACTGCTGTCCGCTGCCATCGGAATAGTTGGTGTGGTAGTCGTCCACCAGCGTCAGGTTGCCCTCCGGGGTCAGGGCACCAGAGGTTTCGTCCGTGATGGTGACAACATCCTCCTCCACCACTTCCGGCAGAACCGGCTGCTCCACCGGGGCAGCTTCGCCCTCAAAGGCAAAGGCGGGAGCCGCCATGCCAGCGCACAGTGCCGCCGATACCAGCAGTGCGCCCAGTTTCTTAATCTTCATCTGCATCGACCTCCTTCTCAAAAGTTGCACCCACGGCGGACAGCGCAGCCGGGTTTGGGGTGGCGGTTGCCGACTGCCGCAGCAGGGCGGCAAGCTGTTCCGGCGTGACCTTTGCAGTCCGCACCATCTCGTTAACCTCGGCAGAATCCTCCTCCTGAATGCGCCGCTCCAAAATCTCGATGCGGTTGTTCAGTTTGATGCGGCGTTCCTTTTCCTTTTCCAGCATCGCCCGCAGCTTATCCGATTTTTCGCTCATAAAACTCCTCCAATCATTTTGAAAGCCGTCCAAACCCGGCGAGATGCTTCTCCCAGTAGGACGAGTGAATGTTTGCGTACTTGATGGGGTCTCCGGCACTGACCATCATGCCATTGCCCAGATAGATCCCGGTATGGCTCATGCCGGGGGTGTCGTAGGTGCCTTTGAAAAAGACCAGATCTCCGGGCTTTGCTTCGGCTTCGCTGATGTGCTGGCTCTTGTTCCACAAACCGTTGGCGGTGGTGCGCCCCACATCGTAGCCGTTCTGGTTGTACACCCAGCAGACGTAGCCGGAGCAGTCAAAGCCTGTTTCCGGGGTGGAACCGCCCCAGACGTAGGGCGTACCCACATACTTTTGAGCTTCCTTGTAGATGGCGGCGAACTCCTCATCCGTCAGGGCTTCTGCCGGGACCTGATAGTCGATGCCCGGTGTGCCGGAGCCATCCGAGCCACCGGGCGGCAAGCCTCCATTAAAAAGGTAGGGTCTGCCGCCCAAGGTGTCCTGAAAGATCTCGTACCGTTTCCATTGGTCGTTATTCAGTTCTTCCCGAATGACCACTTCCAAGCCACGGTTCACCAGCTTGGTGTGGAAGATTCGATACTCGTAAGGCACCTGCGTAGGAACCGGGATTCCTGCCGGACTGATGACCCAGACGGTCTTATACCGTATCTGCACCTCTACCCATGTGGTCAGCTTATACTGCTTTTTGAAGGTCTCCTTCAGCTTGCCCTGCACCTCTGACCGAGTGTAATCGTCATACAAGGTGGTCAGGAACGAAGTCAGCTGCCACGGGTCATGCTCGATGGGGTCAAGGTGATACTGGTACTCATTGTAGCCGGGGTGGTCGGTAGGAGTGCGCTTGATCTTTTTGTCCAGCTCCTTTTCCAGCTTCTTGTAGTCGGTTTCGGCTCCCCGGATGTCCCGGTCCTCTGCGGTGTAAATGGTCTGACCGGATACCTGCGTGGTGCCTGAAAACAGAATGGAACAGGACGAAAATGCCGACATGACCAGCAGCAAGAGCAAAAGAAAAACGCCCACGATCAAAAGAACGTGCGCGTTGCTTTTTGCAAAATTGGCAATGCCGTTGACTGCGGTACTGACCACCGATTTTCCTTTGTCGATGACCTGTTCCATGCCAGACTTCGCAGCAGTGGTGCCATTGGATACCGCTTTGCCGCCTGCGGTCTGTGCCGCTGTACCCGAATGGGCGGCGGCATAGTGACTTTTACGGATTTCTTGCCGCTGTTTCCAGCGTGAAAGCCAGTTAGAACTGCCCTCGCCGGTGCTGGATGCGCCTGCATCTTGTGCCGCAGGCGGCTTCTGCACGGAAGATTTTGCGGTTCGGGCCCCTTTCTTGCCCTGCATCTTGGCTTTCTTTTTCAGCTTTCTGGCGTAACGGCTCTTGGAAATATCGTGGGTAGTCTCGGCAGCTTTTTCGCCCTCGCTTAAAGCCTGCGTGCCCACATTATCGTCCTCGTACTGGTCAACCTCCCGATGCACCGCAGACCGGGCGGCAGCAGCGGCATACATAGCACGTTTCTGCTGCTTTGTCATGCGGGATGCTTCATCCGGGGTGATCTCGGCTTTGCCAAAACGCAGGTGCTGCGCCCTTTCCGCAACCTTATCTGCATCGGTTTTCAGCTTTTTCTTTCTGGGCACCGTCTGCTCCACCTTGGGTTTCTTCGGGGGAGAACGGGTCTTTTTTGCGGACGATTCCTCTTTGATGATCAGTTTCGGTTCACTCATTTCTGTGCGCCCTCCGAGATCTCGTTGAGCTTGGTCGTGAGGATGCGGTAGAGTTCAAGGTCTTTCGGGAAGTGGTCAACAAAGGGCAGGATCACGTTACCGAAAAACAGCAGCCCTTCACCTTCGCCGGAGTGGGTAACGTAGGAAAGCTGATGCGGGCTGATATTGAGCTGCTTTGCGAGGATTTGCCGATCACCGTTCGCCTGATTGAGCATATAAACGAAGTCCGAATTCTCAAAAATATTTGATACTTCGGGACTTGCCAGCAGATCTTTGACGTTCTGCGTTAGGGCTGTCGGGATGCCGCCCCACTTACGAAAACGCTTCCAAATTTCAACGCTGTACGCCGCAGTCTGTTCCTCTTTCAGCAAAAGGTGGAACTCGTCTGCATAGTACCGGGTGGATTTTCCGGCACTGCGGTTGGCTGTCACACGCCCCCACACGGCATCCTGCACGATGAGCATACCCAGCTTTTTGAGCTGCTTGCCCAGTTGCTTGATGTCAAAGCAGACGATGCGGTTATTGATATCTACGTTGGTGTGGTGATTGAAAATGTTCAAACTGCCCTTGACGTAGATTTCCAGCGCAGCCGCCACATGGCGGGCTTCCGGTTCGTCTTGCGTCAACAGTGCATTGTAGAGGTCTTCCAGCAGCGGCATATTTTCCGGGATGGGGTTCTCGAAATACTTGCGGTAGACCACATGGACGCAGCGGTCAATGACCGTCTTTTCCACCGGCTGCAAGCCCTCTTTGCCGCCGACCACCAGTTCGCACAGGGACAGCACAAAGTCGGCTTTCAAAGCCAACGGGTTGTCCTCCTCCGAGTAGTTGCTGTTGATGTCCATCGGGTTGATATACTGGGTGCTGGCAGGACTGATGTGGATAACCTGCCCATGCAGACGCTCCACCAGCGGAGCGTACTCACATTCCGGGTCACAGATGATGATATCATCGTCCGTCACGAGGAACGCATTACAGATCTCACGCTTTGCGCTGAAGGATTTACCGGAACCGGGAGTGCCCAAAATCAGACCGTTGGGGTTCTTCAGCTTTTTGCGGTCAACCATAATCAGGTTGTTGGACAGGGCGTTCAAGCCATAATACAGGCTTTCCTTGCCGTTGTCGAACAGTTCCTGTGTGGTAAACGGCACAAAAATCGCTGTGCTGCTGGTGGTCAGACCGCGCTGGATCTCAATCTGGCAGTCTGCCAGTGGCAGGCTGCTCATCAGCCCCTGCTCCTGCTGAAAATCAAGGCGGCATAATTCGCAGTTGTGCTTCTGCGCAATGCTGACCGCCTGAAACACGTTGGTTTCCAGTTCCTGCTCGGTTTTTCCGGTGTTCAACACGAGGAACGTCACCAAAAACATTCTCTCATTCTGGCTCTGCAGCTCCTTCAAAAGTGCCTTGGCATCCCTGCCGTAAGTCGCCAAATCAGACGGCAGCACGTCCATGTCGTATCCGGCGCGGACAGCTTTTTTCTGCTCCTCGATCTTGCTGCGGTCGAGTTCGGTGATGGTGTGTTTGATGGTTTTGATGGCCTTGTTCTGGTCAACGGACTGGATGTGCATGGTAACGATCTGGCTGGAATCCATGTCCAGAAAATCCTTCAAAAGCTGGTCGCTCAGGTCAGAAGCCGTGATATTCAGAAAGCTGACCGCCCCGAAGATGCCGCCCATCTGAAAGGTACGGCTGTTCTTAAATGCCAATGCAGTGGGGGCAATGGCATCCTTTACGGACAGACCACTGGGCACAAGGTCTTTCCAGTTGAAGTGGAACTTGTTGGTTCCATCCATGTTCAGCATCCCATGCATCAGTCGCAGACGCTCCGTACCGTCCAGCGGCTTTGCCAGAACGCCCAGCCGGTGAAAGTTGTTCATCAGGTCGTTCTGGATGTGCTCCAGCCGAGGTTTAACCTGCGCCATGCTGTCGCCCTCGATGCCGTAGGTCAGAAACTTCGTTTTGGTCAGGCCGTTATTGCCCTTGGAAAGCTGCTGCCGCAGCATCTGGCTGTACTCGGCGCGCACATCGTCAAAACCATCCTGCTGGTACGGGATGCGGATGGACTTTTCGAAGTCTGCCGAATCGGTGGCGGTATTCACGAAAGACAGTTCAAAGTGGATAGAGCTGTCGAAAAAGTTGAGAAAAGAGCACCATTCCTCAAAGATGGCGGTCTTGTCCTCCTGCTGCGCAAGCTGATAGTTGATATCCTGATACTGGATGGTGCGGGTGTAGTAGCCGGGACGGACACGGCAGGTACCGTCCTCAAACATCCGCTGGAACGGGATGCTCTCCTGTGCCGTGCGGAGCACTGTGGGCTTGGGCGGCTTTTTGCCGTCTTTATTCTTTTTCAGAAACGGAATCATGGGCGTCATCTCCCTTCACAAGTAGTGCATAGTAATTGCGGGTCTGGTACGGACGCACCTTCGGGCGAACAAAGCGCGCCTGAAAGTAGTACCGCAGGATCTTTTCGGCGGGCTGACCGTTCTTCTGATACATGGCCAGAAAGAACATGGGCAGCATGACCGCCATCATGCCGAGGGTAGCACCGGAATTGCCAGCGGTGTCCCGCAGAACAAAGAACAGCGGCACGCCTACGACTGCCGCTGCACCAAAACAGATAAGCTGCCGTGCAGTCAAATTGAAGGCTACTTTGGACTTCACCTTGCTGAAATCGCGCGGCACGGAAATATAAGCTGCCAAATTTTCACCCCCCTTAATGTGCGCCCAGAATGCTCCGGGCAACAGAACCAGTCTTGAACAGCGTAAAGCAGAGCAGCACCGTGTACCCCACGATGCTCCAGATCGAGTTGATGGCATCCCCGGATATTGCAACATTCTGGAGCAGAACAGCGTAGATCGCCACGCAGATCAGGATCAGGAAGCCCTGAAATCCCAGCGCAAACAGAGAACGAAGATAGTTCTGTCCAACATGGGATTGCTCGTGGTTGCCCCATGTTGCCATGGGCACTGGAGCCAGACTGACCATCATGTAGATTTCAATCATTCTTCCGTAGACGATGACGAAAATCACGATGGACAGGATGCGCATGGTGATACCGATGAAGAAGGACTGCAAGAACAGTCCGAACAAGGGTCCTACGTCCATCTGCATCATGCTGGATTGCAACATGGAAAGCCCGATGTCGTTCACCCGTGTGTTGCCGCTGATGATGCCGCTGGAATTTGCCACCACCTGCTGCGTCACATCGAACACCGCCATGATGATGTCGAAAGTGTTGGAGATCATCCAGACCGAAATGGCAGTTTTGAAGATCCATTTCATCAGCAGCGCAGGTTCAAATTGTGCCATGTTGTTATGCTGGGTGATCATCTCAATCAATTCATAACAGGCAATGAAGGTCAAAATCACGCCTGCAATGGGCAGCACCACATTTCGAGAGAGGGCTTCAATCATGGCAAAAACTCTCGGTTCAAAACTGGATGGTTTGGTGCCGACCTGTTGTGCGATGTTGCCCACTTGGGTGTTCACATCATCAAACAAGCCGGAAAGATTGGACATGATCGCCGCTGTCAGCAGCGACTTGATCCAATCTGAGATCGCTTTGAGAACTGTTTCCACTCAGCGCCACCACCTATCAAGAAAAATGGTTGATAAGGGTCTTGAGCAGGTTGAGCAGAAAAATAAGGTGAGTCAGAATCTGCATAATAGCACCGTCCTTTCAGAATAAAGGTGAATATTCGATTTGCAATGCGTTTCCTCTTGTGATAAGAATCCGTTTGCCACGGAGGGGCTGGAAACACTTGCAAGTAAATATGTACGGGGCGGCAGACGCCGCCCGGAAAAGATTAGCCGAACAGACCGCTCAGCAGGGGGATCAGGGTGATGCCAATCAGGGCAACACCGCCGCCAGCCATGAGCTGCTTCATACCCTGACTTTTTGCTGATGTGTGATAAAGAAGTAATAGAAGTGCAAAAAATTTTGCCGTTCCTATCCGGCACTTAGCTCTTGTGTCGGATAGGTCGGGCGGTTATTCGGGCAAGTCCACCTTGCCAACAAAAGAATAATAAATCTCAATGTCCTGCCTACGGGTCTTGTTCTCGTCATAGCTGCACTCATGCACAACGATTTTCTCTACAAACTCACGCAAGAGGGTGTGGGTCAGTTCTTCAAAGTTCATGTGCTTGCGGACAATGTTCATAAACTTTTCTGCGTTTACGGTGGCTTCCTGCGCTTTAGAAAGCTCCGCCTGTATTCTGGCAACACGCTCTTTCAATTCCTGCTGTTCGGCTTCATAGTCTGCCGAAAGCTCCGTGAAACGCTCGTCTGATATGCGCCCGGTCACGCTGTCCTCATACAGTCGCTTGAAGATAGCGGATAACTCGGCTATGCGTTTCTCGGCGGCTTCCAGTTCCTTTTTCTTGGCGGCGTTCCTGCGCTTGCCCCCGTCCTCGTTCTGCTCAATCAAGAGCTTCATAAACCGGGCTTCATGCTTTGCCGCATAGCTTGTCACTTTCCGCAGATTGGAGAGTACGCCAGCGGTCAAGAGGTCGGTGCGGATAAAGTGCGCCGTACAGTCATGGGTGCGTTTCTTGTAGTTGCCGCAGATATAACAGTCCTGCTTGCGCTTGTCCGTCTGGTATCGCTGCTGATACATGACACTGCCGCAGTCCGCACAGAACAGTATGCCGGAGAACAAGCCCACTTCATCATAGCGGTTGGGGCGTTTGCGCTGCTTGCGAAGTTCCTGCACCCGTTCCCATGTCTGGGTGTCTATGATAGGCTCGTGGTGGTTCTCGAAAATCACTTGCTTTTCCAGGGGATTTTCTACACTGTGCTTGACTTTGTAAGAGAGCTTTTCTGTCTTGAAGTTTACCAGACAGCCTGTGTATTCCCGGTTTTCAAGGATATGCACAACGGTATTGGTCGCCCACTTGCACTCATAGCCGGGGTGGTAGCGGCGGGTGCTGC
>ENA-OZED01000893-OZED01000893.1-human-gut-metagenome-genome-assembly--contig:-NODE-893-length-11444-cov-109.971551_pt1 | contig 11444 bp, 9 predicted proteins | sample MGYA00245066_ERZ653605 | MGnify/ENA primary metagenome ERZ653605 (study PRJEB26926, sample SAMN06165079) | human gut metagenome | biome: ENVO:00009003; feature: ENVO:2100002; material: ENVO:00002003...
CTGAATGACAAGAAGGTTTCCAAGGCAACTAATGCCCAGATGATTGAGCTTACGCCAGCTATGGTGCTTGACCAGTCCAAGACTTTCAAGTATGGTTATAGAAACGTTCTTGTGCTCAAAAAGATGACATTCCCTAACGACAAGGTGCTGTCTATCGAGATTTCAGAGAAGCAGATTAGCGGAAGAACCATCAGTCTGGATATAGACTACGAAGATGTTCTGTATGCCGACTCATTCAACTCATACTTAATGATGGAGGAATAAGACGATGAAGAAATACATATTGTCATTGATGATGGGACTGTGCGTTTCAGTCTCATCATTCGCCCAGAGCCATAGCGACCGCATATCCGTAGGTGTAGGTGCTTTGTATCAGAGAGGTTTGGATGCCACCATCTCATGGGAACATGAAACATGCTACCACAATGCATGGGAGTACTTCATCAACGGCTACATCAAATGGGATGAATGCGCATCATGTGGACACGTCTGCCCAGAGTCGTTTTGGAACAACTACCGTACATGGGGAATAGGTGCTGCCTACAAACCTTGTGTAGCAAGAGGAAGAAACAACTACGGAAACCTGCGTATCGGCGCAAGTGCTGGCAGTGACACAGACAAGTTTGTCGGTGGCTTGCATGTCGGTTACGAACATAACTTTGCCCTACGTCATGGATGGGGATTGTTTGTTCAAGCCAAATGTGACCTCACTCTTCCCAAACGGGAAGACTTGTTTCGCACTGGCATCGTGATAGGATTCAAGATACCCACATTAAAGAAATAGCAACAATGAAGATACTAAATATCATTTGTGCTACTCTCATGGCAGTAGCATTTGCCTCATGCGATGAGCATCGAGACTTTCCTGATACGGCAATGAAGACCTGCGACATCCTCTGTACAGATGGCAAAGTCGTAAGATTCGAGGAAGTTAAGTCACAAAACAAGACTCCTATTGCTGTGGTGTTCTATGTGAATAAGAACGAGGACATCCAAGGCACAGGCTATGCTGTCTATCTAAAGGACATTGAGCCGTTTGCCTATTCTGACTCTCTCGGAATGAAGCATAACACATCAGCTGATATTGCGGCATTTGATGGCAATGGCAATACTCATGCTATGTATTCCTCTGGAACTTCGCCTGCAGCTTCAGCAGTCTTCGACATGTGGCAATATGGTCAGAGTGCCTACATCCCTTCCGTTGCTCAGATCAAACTCTTGTATCAAGCACGCAGTGCGGTAAATACGTATATTCGCAAGTGCGGAGGCGATGTGATTCCAGACAATCCGGATGAGTGTTGGTATTGGACTTCGACAGAGGTTAAAGACCAGGAAACAGCAAAAGCCTGGTTGTACTCGTTAGCCTCAGGAGCACTTCAAGAAACACCAAAGACGCAAGCGCATAAAGTCCGTCCAATCATTACTTTATATAATTAGCATTAAATATTCACTATAATACAAGAATAAGGTTTCATGGAGGAAACAAAAGAATTACAGACCATGTATAAGATATTCCGCTGTCTGATATACTTATCATTGATAGTGGAGTTCTTTGAGTATGCTATAGACCCAGCGTTGCTTGACTATTGGGGTGGCATTGTTTGTGACATTCATAGCCGTGTAAAGAGGTGGTTCATCTATATGGATGGCAACCTCGTATGGAGCAAGATTGCTACCATCGTGCTTATTTGTATCACCTGCATTGGCACGCGAAACAAGAAACACTTGGAGTTTGATGCTCGTCGTCAAGTGTTCTATCCGTTGGTGAGTGGACTGTTCGTTACCATACTGTCTATATGGCTTTTCGGTCATCGTATGGATATGAGGTTCTATACCATCAGTCTGAACATCTGGCTCTACATGGCTGCCTCTATTCTTGGTACCATCTGCATCCATGTTGCCCTCGACAATATCTCCAAGTTCCTGAAGGAAGGATTGCTCAAAGACCGTTTCAACTTCGAGAACGAGTCTTTTGAGCAATGCCAGGAACTACAGGAAAACAAGTATAGCGTAAACATCCCGATGCGCTATTACTACAAGGGCAAGTTCCGCAAAGGTTGGGTGAATATCGTGAACCCTTTCCGAGGAACATGGGTAGTTGGTACTCCTGGTTCCGGTAAGACATTCTCCATCATCGAGCCGTTCATCCGCCAGCACAGTGCCAAGGGGTTTGCTATGGTTGTATATGATTACAAGTTCCCGACTCTTGCGCAGAAGCTGTATTATCACTACAAGATAAACCAGAAAGCCGGGAAGGTGCCACAAGGATGCAAGTTCAATATCATCAACTTTGTGGATGTGGAATACTCCAGACGTGTGAATCCTATTCAGCAAAAATACATCGGCAACCTTGCTGCAGCCAGTGAAACAGCTGAAACCCTTTTGGAGTCTCTGCAGAAAGGTAAGAAGGAAGGTGGTGGCGGTAGCGACCAGTTCTTCCAAACATCAGCGGTCAACTTCCTGGCAGCTTGTATCTATTTCTTTGTCAACTACAAGAAGGTGCCATACGACAAAAACGGCAATCCTCTTATTGCTGAGATGACAACAGAGCCAAAGACTCATCGTCCGAAACCTACTGGCAGAGTCTTTGACCATACAGGCAGAGAGGTAGAACCAGAGTATTGGCTGGGCAAGTATAGCGACATGCCACATATCCTTTCGTTCCTTAATCTCGATTATCAGACTATCTTTGAGGTTTTGGAAACCGATCCAGAGGTTGCCCCTCTCCTTGGCCCTTTCCAGACAGCCATGAAGAATAAGGCTATGGAACAGTTGGAAGGTATGATTGGTACACTCCGTGTCTATACCTCCCGATTGGCTACCAAGGAGTCGTATTGGATATTCCATAAGGATGGTGATGACTTTGACCTGAAGGTGTCAGATCCGAAGAATCCTTCATATCTGCTCATTGCCAATGACCCAGAGATGGAAAGTATCATTGGTGCATTGAATGCTTTGATTCTGAACCGCCTCGTCACCCGTGTCAATACTGGACAAGGCAAGAATATCCCTGTCAGCATCATCGTGGACGAGTTGCCTACGCTCTACTTCCACAAGATTGACCGACTTATAGGTACTGCCCGAAGCAACAAGGTTAGCGTGGCTCTGGGTTTTCAGGAGTTGCCACAGCTTGAATCTGACTACGGAAAGGTGGGTATGCAGAAGGTTATCACAACTGTAGGTAACGTGGTGAGTGGTTCAGCAAGAGCAAAAGAGACTTTGGAATGGCTCTCCAACGACATTTTTGGCAAGGTAGTTCAGTTAAAGAAAGGTGTAACCATCGACCGCGACAAGACCTCCATCAATCTCAATGAGAACATGGACAGCCTTGTTCCTGCCAGTAAAATCTCAGACATGCCTACTGGCTGGATATGCGGTCAGTCTGCTCGTGACTTCATTAAGACCAAGACCGGACGAGGTGACAGCATGAATATCCAGGAATCAGCAGAGTTCCAGACCTCTAAGTTCTATTGTAAGACGGACTTTGATATGAAGAAGATTGCTGAGGAAGAAGCTGACTATGCGAACTATAAAATACCGAAGTTCTATACCTTCCCATCCAAGGATGCCAAGGAGCGAATCCTGTATCAGAATTTCGTGAGTGTAAACCTCGATGTCAAGAATATGATTGACGAGATAAACAAATTCAAGATAAAATGACTTTCAGAAAGATAATATTATTCCTGCTTATATCACTGAGTCTGGTTGCAAATGTCCAGGCTCGAATGCCGACAGAGCGACCGGCATCAACGTCGGCGTCCATTTTTGAGTTGCCACCTTTCGAGCGTGCTGTATGCTGCATCAGGTTCTACGAAGGCATGCATCGAGCTAAGGACTATCCTTATGTAGGTTATGGACATAAGCTCAGACCGGGAGAACGTTACTCTGCTAATATGTCAACGTATGAAGCAGAGCAACTTCTTCGTAAAGACCTCAGAGAGTTATGCGCTATGTTTCGTTCCTATGGTCAAGACTCCCTACTCCTTGCTGCATTATCATATAATATCGGACCATACAAGGTGACCGGATATAAAGGCAAATACCCTAAAAGTTCTGTTTTAAAGAAACTCGAAGTAGGCAACCGGAACATCAGAGACGATTATGTGAACCATTGCCATTGGCGAGGGAAACGAATCCCTTCCATTGAGCGCAGACGTTATGCAGAACTCATGCTATTATTTACTCCATGACAGAAAACGAACCAATCAAAACTGTTTCAGACGGTATCACATTCCTATCCACTGGTAGATATTATGATGGTATCAACAGGTGGGTAGCACATAAACTGAAAGATGGAGACCATGATGCCATAGACTATGCTGCACGTCAGATAGCAAAGCTGTTACCTCAAAATGCGGTTCTCGTTCCAATTCCAGGACATCATGGAAAAGCCGAACAGACCATGCAGTTGGCAAAAGCTATCTCGTCATATACTCACCTCCCTATCGTTGAAGCCCTCCGTGGCATAGAGCGAGGCTCACAATATGATGCCAAGAAAAGAGGCCAGACGCTTTCTGCCGAAAATATGGGATTCTACAGACATAAAGACTTGCCCTCAAATCGTACACCTTATCTTATCGATAATGTAGTAGATACAGGCAATACCGCAAAGGCAGCTATCAAAGCACTTGGCAGTGGAACAGTTGCTTCATTTGCAATGAGTGACACTTTTCTACAAAGAGAAGAAGCCAAAAGTCTTCGTCGATAACACAATTATAAAGATTGATTGATGCCCAAACCAAGAAAGAAACAAATAAAGCCAATCGCAACTGCAACAATCTATCATTGTAAGGATTGTGCTAAAAGTTACGATTGGCATAGCAAAGCTTTAGACGGCCACCTGATTCTGTGTCGTTGCCCTCACAAGCAGGAAGGTGGTCGCTATTGCATATTCCTTAATGACCCACAATGTGAGCATTTTAAATTAAGGCAGGATTGATGTTAACAGATTTACTACTTTCTTTTCTTTCTTGTAGTCCTTTTTCCTATTTGTTTTTTTACAATCGCACCGGTATCTCGTCCACTGCTACACTTGCATTTGGTCAATAAGCAGGTCGTAAAAGGTAAGCCTCGATATTCATCTTTTAGAGCTTCAAAAATATTTTGTTTGCCACCTCTACCAACATCAAAAACCCAAAATACAGACAAGCAAGCATTGGTTGCTTTGGCATACTTTTCGAACTTCATTTTATACGCCTGACGTTCTTTAGTACTTTGTATTTCTTTATTATGCAATAATTTAAGTTCTATCATAATAGGATTGCACATTCCATACCAAATTAAAAAGTCTGTTCGTTTATTATCTTGCAACGCAACTTCACGATCAACACGCACATTAGTCAGTCCTAATTGACTACACTTGTTTATTATGGTATTTTTTAATTCTCGTTGAATAAAGTCTTCACTCAAAGCTTGGCTATTGAGAAGAGAATATATACCTTGGTCTTGAATTTCTTTTTGAACCTCTAATGCAATCGTTGCAAAATAGTTTCTAAAGTCCGCATCGTTTCTTATTGGCAAATATGCATTCGTTATACATGCGTTGTATTTTTTTACGGATGCATCTATATTGCCTCTTTCAGAATTCAAGAAGACTAACTCATAATGATTCATTATATTATAGGCATTATTGTCAGCAACACCTTCACAGTGTTTCTCAACGAGAATCCTTAACTTTTGAATGTAGTTTAACTTTTTCATATTGATAAAGTACATGTATATCTGCGACATCAAATAACTAGAATACTCTCTATTTACTATTCGAGGAGACAGATTTAACCCAAATTCAAACAATTCTAACATATTCTGAATAACAGATTCTTCTTGTACTGACATAAAGCACCTAAACATTCGTGGATTTGCTCCTGAAATTTCTTGTTCTTCATCTGATACCAATCGTACATGATGACTTTCAAATTGTCTTGTAGAAACTATATTTTCTTTTAAATAAGAGAATCTCCATGATATTGCTTTTTCATCATGAAATTTTTCTATCATAATGGCATTACACTGCATTTTCATCCCCTTAATTCCATATTTTTCAATAGAATCAAACAATTTTCTATAATCTTCAACACCCCATTTGACATAGTCTTTAGCTATCAACTCAAGTGCTTTTGAAGCGATATATGCATTCTCTTGGGATTGATCCGCAACATAAGTATTTACATATTCTTCAAGCTTATATGATAAAAAATCCATCCCATACTCTGTGATACACTCCATAATATCATCTGGCGAAATCTTTAAAAAATCATCGTTTCTAGATTTCCACCAATCACTGAGCATAGCACTCTCTTCTGTACTCAATTTGCCTATAATTTTCTTGAAGAAAGAACTAATAGTATGCGAATCAATATTACCAACACGACTTCTGAGTGGAAGATTTTTAGCTAATATCATCCTATATTTCATTAGTTTTTCTTCTTGTCCGAGTTCACAAACAGCATTTACAAAATGTGGTATATATATAAGATCCCATGACAGAGTGTAGGAATTCGGACCTTCTTTCTTGGTTTTGGTTTTGCCGAGATCTACATTGTTAAAAAAATCATATATAACTGTAAAAACTTTGTTATAGTCTATAGATTTCAAATAATTAATGTTCTCACACAAAAAGAGAGCGTAATAATACTTGTCTTTCGATTTAATATTCTGATCCACAAGATAATTGTAGGCTTCTTCCAACTCTTTGTCATTATTAGGAGTGTTTTCTTCTCCCTCAGATTTATCCAAACGTTTAAATACATCAGAATAACGTGCCAAATATTTAGATAGCGACAGCTGTTTATCTTCGTCGTGTCTAACTTTGCTTAAAAGCGAAAGAAGACATCTGTCAACGTTGTAATTATCTTTATATAATTGTACCAGTATATTCTCAATCGCACAAATCAAGTCATAATCAATATACTCTGGTTCAATGTTCTTTAGATAATACCACAATCCTCTGTTTTGATCTAAACTTTGAACAAAGCATAATGACACAGAATCATCTTGAATAATCTGTTTGAATAATTTACTTTCATCTCCGGAAATTTTATGATAATAGCGAGTTTTTAAATAGACTGCAAACAACTGAATCAAATCATTCTTAGCCTCTTTGTTTTTATTAAAAACTGCAAGAATTTGTTTTACCAAGGAAAAGTAATGTACACTTAAATTTCCTACTGGATTAAAGAACTTCTCAATTTTATTAGTGTTGACGATCTGCTTGTATGTACTTATTATTAATTCTGTATTCTCTATACATAAAATCGCATTTATAGCATGAGGATTACTTTGATAGCATTCTTTAATCCAACATTGAATTACGTTCTTATCTGTGAACCCATTATACCCAGTAATATCACAGTATTTTCCTTTGATATCCGAATTGAACGTATCGAATTTTTTAGCTAATCCGACTAAGCCCTCTATGTCATTTATCGCTTCGTATATCGACAACGAAACGTATTGAATATCAGAATTTTGATTTTCTACTAATTTCTTAGCAGCATTTGCCCAATACGAAATAACCTCTGCACTCAAACAATTACCTTGAGCCAAAACTTCAAGAATTGCTGATATATTTGAAAGTTGAATTTTATTCAAATACTCTGTTGTAGGCATAAGCATTTGACAACAACCTACAGAATAGCATTGCTGCAAAATAGATAAAATAGGACTTCTCCATCTAATATAAACTGGTCTTCTCAAATAATTATTCCAAATAATCTTAAACAATTCTGCTTTCTGCTCAACAGAAAGTATAGTAGGATCTAAATATCTCAATAATGCATCCAACGAATCCAATTCCAAATTAGACTCATAAGACAAAATTAATTTAAAAATATTGAAAAATGAAGAAGAGCGAATGTATGATACATGAGGAATTACATCGAGCCAATTTGGATAAATATGTTTAACATCATGACTTACTGCAATATCATACAATACACTCTCAATATTGTCTTGTCTACATAATTCTTTCGCAGCAAGATATTCTTGTATTTCAGTATCAGGAAACATCAAAACGCCATTTGTCTCTTTAAGAATACGATTCTCAAAAAACAACAAACTTAAATTAGACAAAACCATTTGTGCCATATTACCGCTTATACCATCCAAAATTGTATATAGCTCATCTTTCGTAATTGAGTCAAGTCGACCAATTTCCATAACGAATGCTATTTTTTCAAGTACTCGTTGTGTGAGGATTGCCAAATTGTTTTTATCGCATTGTGTGTTATCATATTTTTCAATTGCATGAAGAATATTTTTCTCAACAAACACCTCGAATATCTGTCCTATATCTTCACAATCAACGTTCTCTTTTTGGTATTCTATAAAATATTCAAGATATCTTGGAACAGAAAGCAAGTCTAACATTTTGTTGCTTTTTCCTATATTAGAAATGACCTGCTTTGAACAACTGGAAAGAATATCTCGTACACTTTCATCATCTAATCTAAGTAGCTCTATATACGAAAGATCTGTAAATGAAGAGAAAATGCGAGCATAAGATGCCACATAATGTTTTCTGCAAGAAAAAACAACATTAGTATTCTTGTTATTCTCACAAAAGTCCTTTATTTCTCTAAATACTCTGGAAAATTGATTTGATTCAACTTCATCAAGAGCATCAACTATACAATACTTCACATTGATACCAACCGATTTTGAAATAAAATCTACAGCATTACATTTTACAACATCCTTTGAAGAAAGAGCCGATTCCAACTCTTTTAAGAGTTAGGGTGTCCAGTTCCATGTTCTCGTTTTTGATTATGTTTTAGCAACTTAGCACACTGTAAATCAGTAAATTAAGCACAAAATATAAGACAAATTTAACTATCAAAAAGTCTGATGTAGATTCGCACAAGATTATAGTTTATTTAGCGAATGATTATCAATGACTTAGATGGTTATTACATTGTTTTTGATACTAAAAACTGGAACACAGAACTGGACACCCTATTTAAGAGTCTACTTTTTCCAATTCCAGGTTCTCCAACAACACATAAATGATGTGTATTCCTTATTGTATCTAAAAAAGAAGACTTATCAGTAATACGTGTCGAATTTGACTTATCTGTTGATTCTAATAAGTCATCTATCTTTATATATTGTTTTATGTAAGGAAGTATATATCTATCCATTAAAAAATAATTTAATTTGAATAATTAGTACTCTTCAAAAGTCAAGCATTTGAACTTTGTGAAGTTTTTTATAACACTATTTACGTATCACATTTCATCAGCACCTTCCAGAAGCTGATGGGTAAATACACATTCTCCAAATAAGCTGCATCCTTAAACATAGGAGCAATCTCTTCTGGAGTATATCCAGCGATACTGCAGCCAACTGGAGTTACCAGAAACTTTAGTTCAGGATGCTCCCTGGCATATTGCGTAAATCTCATGATGGCAAGCTTTGTATTATGCTCACCCTCCATCGTGGGAATCGAGTACGACTGCCCTTGCAATCCCTCACCATTTCCCCATTCTGCACCAAACTCATTGTAGGCAACACGAGCAGCACCTGCATGATGCATACCCAGAGCATTGCTTCCAAACACAAAAATCTCGTTCGGTGCCAAGCTGTAAATCACAGATGGGATGATACGTGTAGGCAATGTTCCTGTTCTGCCTCCTGTCATCCAATAACGCTCTTCATCTGTGTAGATGTTCGTCTTTTCCATCGTTCTTATGATTTTGTTTATACCACGACCTAAAGGTCTAACTGTTACAATCTGGATGCAAAAGTAGAAAGCCATTATGCAATCTATCTGCACTCTCAGAAAAAAGACGCCCTTCACATGCAAAAAAAGTGCAAACCGAACGCAATGGAGCTTGCTCCGATTGCTGAGATGCAGCCTTTTTTCTACAAAAATACAATATTTTTTCGAATAACATGACGAAAACATCAATTTATTTGCTTTAGGAGTGTTATTTTTATGAAAAATGTCTGTTTTTCGAAGAAAAAACCTTATTTTTGCATATTGATAATATATAAAAACAAGAAATATGGAGAAACAACCTCTAAATCGGATTAAGGTGATGCTTGCAGAACGCATGCTAACCAACAAGCAACTGGCTGAGATGCTCGGTAAGGATCCTGCTACAATATCAAAGTGGGTCACCAATACATCACAACCAACTTTAGAGAATTTGATTGAGATAGCTCGCTGTCTCAAATGCGACATGAACGACCTTGTCAGACTGGATGATGTCGTTACTATAAAAACAGATAAATAAACTAATTAAGAAAAGACTCTATGCCAACAAACAAGAATGCGCAACTTCGCTACCGGATTCTGGACAGATGCTTTAGCGATTTTCATAGAACATATAGTATTGAGGACCTCCTTGACACGGTCAATGAGTCCCTCATGGATCTCTATGGCTCGCAGGTCAGCATCCGTCAGATACGTGAAGACATCAAATACATGAGAGATAGAGTCACCTACAATGCCCCTATCGAAACATATCCCTTTGATGGAAGGAAAAGTTACTACCGTTATTCTGACCCAAGCTTCTCCATCTTTAATAATGAGTTGACAGCCGAAGAAATAAAGTCTCTTCGCTCCACTATCGACATACTAAGTCGTTTCCGTGGTGTGCCGAGTAACGCATGGTTGGAAGATGTTATCTCAAATCTCGAATTCCGTTTTGGTGTCAAGCCCAATACAGAGAATATCGTGTCATTTGACCACAATGATCTGCTGAAGGGAACAGAATTCTTGGGCGAACTGATAGAGTCCGCATTGAATCATCAGCCATTGAATTTGCTCTATCGCACTTTCGCTGGCAATGAAAGATTTGCCATCCTCCATCCTTACCATATCAAGCAATTCAACAACCGTTGGTTCCTCATAGGATTGCAGGAAGGTAGTCATGGCAATTACATCACCAACAAAGCGCTCGACCGTATCGTGAAGTTCTCACGTGCCAATGTGCCGTTTATTCCCAATACGGAGATAGACTTCAATGAGTATTTCAAGGACATCGTTGGAGTGACGTTACCCGAAGACCATCCAGTGGCAGAGGAAGTGCTATTGAAGTTTGACGAAGCTCGTTTTCCTTATGTGGTGAACAAGCCAATCCATCCTTCACAAGAGGTTGAAGACGAAGAACTGCGAATTATCAAGCTCATGGTTCGTCCGAATAAGGAACTTGAAGCACGCATCTTTTCATACGGAAATCAGGTTGAAGTACTCAAACCTGAGTGGTTGAGACGGCAAATTGCTGAAAAAATAGAGAATTTATTGAAAAAATATTCAATAGTGCAGAAAGACTGCAACATAGAATAATAATTTTGCAAAGACAATGATAAATGACGCAGACATAAGTGAGAACCAATTCCTCCACAGCTACGGAGAGAAGGTATGTATGAATCTTCTGAAAGATCATACCACCCAGCAGAATATCTACTGGGCTACGGATTCGTATGCTGACTACGGAGAG
>ENA-OZED01000898-OZED01000898.1-human-gut-metagenome-genome-assembly--contig:-NODE-898-length-11417-cov-5.793522_pt1 | contig 11417 bp, 9 predicted proteins | sample MGYA00245066_ERZ653605 | MGnify/ENA primary metagenome ERZ653605 (study PRJEB26926, sample SAMN06165079) | human gut metagenome | biome: ENVO:00009003; feature: ENVO:2100002; material: ENVO:00002003...
ATCTACACCCTAGAGTTCGTCGGCAGCGTCAGATGTGTATAAGAGACAGGGTGATATTTTTGCGATGAAACCTTCCGTGTTGATGGTTACTTTTGGTATGAATGATTCCGGATATTTTGAATATAACGGTGATAAGCCCAAAGAATTCGGTGAGCAGAAATATCAGGAAAGTATAAAGAATTACCAGCAGATGGAGAAACGTTTTAAAGATCTTCCTGATACCCGTATCGTGATGGTCGGAACTTCTCCGTATGATGAAACCGTACAACTGAAAGAGAATACACCGTTCAAGACAAAAAATGAAACTATCAAACGGCTTGTTGAATATCAGAAAGAATCGGCAGCTAAGAATAATTGGGAATTTACCGATTTAAATGCTCCTATGACAGCTATTAATCAGCAATATCAGCAGAAAGATCCTACCTTTACCCTTTGTGGCAGTGACCGTATTCATCCCGATAACGACGGACACATGGTGATGACCTATCTTTTCCTGAAAGCCCAGGGATTTGTAGGTAAAGAAGTAGCGGATATGGAGATTAATGCTAATAAAAAACAAGCCGTTAAGTCGGAAAATTGTACCGTTTCAAATATAAAGAAGAATGGAAAAGATTTGAGTTTTGACTATTTGGCAGAAGCTCTTCCTTATCCTTTAGATACTATTGCTCGTGGTTGGGGACAGAAAAAGAGCCAGGCAGAAGTGCTGAAAGTTGTTCCTTTTATGGAAGAGATGAACCGTGAAACGTTGAAAGTAACAGGACTGAAAGGCAATTATAAGTTGTTGATAGACGATGAAGAAATTGGAACCTGGAGTGGAGATGAACTGGCAAAGGGCATTAATCTTGCTGCTGAATCCAAAACTCCCCAATACCAACAAGCATTGACGGTGATGCACCTGAATGAATATCGTTGGGAAATTGAAAGAACATTCAGAGAATATGCGTGGTGTGAATTCGGCTTTTTCCAGCAAAAGGGATTGCTGTATGCTGACGACAGAAAAGCGATCGAGGTGATGGATGAAAACTTGGATAAAAACGTTTGGTTGAAGGGACGTCGTGATATGTATTCAAAGATGATGTTTGAAGCTGTCCGTGATGCTCGCCAACAGGAAATGGATGTTCTTATCAATAAGATTTATGAAATAAATAAGCCTGTTGTAAGAAAGATTTTACTTAGAAAGATATGATGTGATAACAACGTACAAATACGATAGAATACTCACCGTAATGAGAAAGAATTCTCACTGTAATGAGAACTTTTTCTCATTGCGATGAGTATTTTTTCTCATTACGGTGAGAATCGTTGAGAATATATGAATAGATAAGTACTCTTTGTAATAGCCTGATAATGTACTCCTTATTGTAGCTTTTGCATTAAAGAGACTACCTTTATTGAATTCTTAATTCTTTTTCCAGAAATCGGAAGTGAAAAGTAGTAATACTGTAAACAATTCCAAACGTCCCAAGAGCATTAAAAAAGAAAGCAGCCATTTGGCGGCATCAGGCAATTGACTCCATGAAAAAGCCGGGCCGCATGTACCGAGTCCCGGTCCCATATTACCCATACTTGAGATTACGGTTCCGATTGATTCCAGAAAACCGACTCCCAGCCCCATCATGATAAGTATGCTGATGATAGCGATGACTGCATATAAAAAAGTAAAGGCCAATACTGTAGACTGGATGGAAGGAGAAATAACCTGTTTGTTAACTCGCACCGGGAGCACGGCATTAGGGTGAAGAATATGTTTGAATTCGTTTTTCACAACCTGAAACAGGATAACCATACGAATACATTTTATACCTCCTGTTGTACTGCCGGCACAGGCTCCGATGATCATCACTATTACAAGGCATCCCCAAAGGATAGAAGGCCAAAGCATATAATCGGCTGTGGCAAATCCCGTAGAAGTTTGCAAGGAAATCACTTGGAAAAGTGATTTACGGAACGCCTCTTCTATCTCCATAGAAGAAGTCTGATGAAGCCAGACTGCAATAAATATAGTAAAGAAAGAAACACACCAGAAATAGAATTTTAGCTCTGCATCATGAATGAACTTCTTTATTTTTCCATTGAACATCAACAGTAATAGCGTGAAGTTGATGCCCGAAAGAAACATGAAAATAGAGATTACATAATCTATATAGGGTGAGTGGTAATATTCGATACTTGCTTGTTTGGTAGAAAATCCGCCAGTGCTGGTTGTCGTGAAAGCATGGCATATACTGTCAAACACACTCATACCTCCAAATACTAATAAGACAATCAATGTCCCTGTCATTCCGGCATAAATACCCCAAATCCATTTGGCAGTGATACCAATACGGGGATGCACTTTGTCATGAGTAGGACCGCTGGCTTCTGCTGCAAACACCTGAATCCCGCCCACACCGAAAATCGGTAGAACGGCAATGGTGAAGAATACAATACCCAAACCGCCTATCCATTGTGTCATAGCCCGCCAAAAAAGTATTCCATGAGGCATTGACTCTATATTATTCAAGATGGTGGCACCCGTACTGCTGAACCCGGACATCGTTTCAAAAAATGCATCCGTAACACTTGGGATATACCCTCCTATATAATAAGGTAACATTCCGAAAAGGGAAAAGGTGACCCATGCTACACTGACTATGACATATCCATCACGGCGATTCAGGGATTTCACTGCGTCTTTCCCGATGGCGAGCAACAGAATACCGATGCTAGTGGTAATAGCCGATGAAACCAGAAAACTCTGCAAGTCATTCTCCTTATAAAAAAGAGAAACACCCCCACAACATAATAGCATAACTGTTTCTATTAGAAGCAGAAAACCCAGAATCCGGAATATCATCTTCGAGTTAATCATATACAAGTATTTGTTGATACTTAGTGAAAGAACTTCTCAATCTTTTTAATCATCATGCTTAGGCAGAATACGACTACATGGTCGCCGGGGCGGATTTGCGTATCACCTGTCACCAGGATACCTTCTCCGTTACGGATCATTCCTCCGATGGTGGTGCCTTTGGGAAGTCCCAGGTCTTTAATCAGGTGTTTGGTTATTTTGGCCCCTTCCGGTACGGTGAATTCTGCAACGTCCGCATTGGCAAAAGTCAGGCATTTCACATTAGACACGTCGGCGTCCAACATCATTTGGTAGATATGGCTGGCAGCAATCATTTTTTTATTGATAACTGTGCCGATGTCAAGACTCTCTGCCATACCAATATAGTCGATGTTCTCCACTTCTGCCACCGTCTTTTCCACTCCCATACGTTTGGCGGCGAGACAGGCAAGGATATTCGTTTCCGAGTTGCCGGTCAGGGCTACAAATGCTTCGGTATTCTTTAGCCCTTCTTCGATAAGCAGATCCATGTCGCGACCGTCTCCATTGATAATCATTGTTTTGTCATCCAGTAGCTCTGTCAGACGGTTGCAACGGTTCAGGTCATTATCCACTATTTTCACCTGCATATAGTCCGGCACATATTGTGCGGTACGGACTGCGATACGGCTACCTCCCATAATCATTACATTGCGTACGTCGGCATAGTCTTCTTTGCCGGCTATCTTACGTATATAAGGAATGTATTTGCGGGTAGTGGTGAAATAAACAATATCATGCAATTTAATAACATCGTCTCCGCGAGGGATAATCGTTTCCGTTCCGCGTTTGATGGCTACTACATGGTAAGGAATGTTGGGACCGCCTAATTGGTGCAGCGGTATATTCAGGATTTCAGCCTTTTCGCGCATCTTCGTACCAATCAGAACCAGCGAACCTCCACAGAATTCCCACCATTGGCGTACCCAGCTCATGCGCATGGAAGATACGATTTCTTTAGCAGCCAGCATTTCCGGGTAAATCAGCGAATCTACTCCCAGCTTCTGGAAAAACTCTTTATTTTTGGGTAGAAGATATTCATAGTTGTCGATACGCGCCACTGTCTTTTTGGCTCCCAGGTTGGTAGCCAGCATACAGGCAGTCATGTTGCGGCTTTCGTCCGGTGTGACTGCGATGAACAGGTCGGCTTCTTTGACGCCCACTTCTTTCAATCCGGAGATGGAAGAAGGAGAAGCGGCAACAGTCAGCAAGTCAAAGTTGGCGCTAAGAGCACTTAGTTTCTCTTCGTCATCATCCATCAAGATAATATCTTGCTTTTCGCGCGATAACAGTTTGGCCAAATGGGTGCCTACGTTGCCGGCACCGGCAATAATAATCTTCATGTCAATTGATAAATTCTTTTATTTTAGTCAGAATCCCTTCTTCATCCATGCCGCACAGTTGGTATAGTTCGGCAACTGCCCCATGTTCTACAAATATATTAGGGATACCGATACGCTTCACGGTCGGTTTGTATTCGTTGTCTGCCATAAATTCGAGGACAGCGCTACCCATACCGCCTTTGATAATTCCGTCTTCGATAGTCAGGATACGTTGGAATTTACGTCCTGCCTCATGCAACAACTCTTCATCCAGCGGTTTCAGGAATCGTAAATCGTAATGGGCGATGGACAGACCTAAATCTGCTTCTGCCCGGGTGATGGCACGGGCGGCTACGTTTCCTATCGGTCCGATAGTAATCACTGCAAGGTCGCTACCCTCTTTTAGTTTCCGTCCTTTTCCTACCGGAATTTCTTCCAGCGGACACTTCCAGTCTACCAGTACACCGCGTCCACGGGGATAACGGATCACGAACGGTCCCTTGTCCGGCAATTGTGCAGTATACATCAGGCGACGTAATTCATGTTCGTCCATTGGGGAACTGATAGTCAGGTTGGGGATCGGGCGTAAACATGCCATATCAAAAGCTCCGTGATGAGTAGGACCGTCTTCGCCAACCAATCCGGCGCGGTCGAGACACAAAACAACTGGGAGATTCTGAATCGCTACGTCGTGGATGATATTATCATGCGCCCGTTGCATAAAAGAAGAATAGATATTGCAGAACGGTTGCAGTCCGTCTTTAGCCATCCCTCCGGAGAAGGTAACCGCATGTCCTTCGGCAATGCCGACATCGAAAGCGCGTTTCGGCATTTTCTCCATTAGTATATTCATCGAACAGCCGCTGGGCATGGCGGGAGTGACACCGACAATCTTCGGGTTGGCTTCGGCAAGTTCCACCAGTGTATTTCCGAATACGTCCTGGAAAAGCGGGGGCATTCCTTCGGTGTTGGCAATGAAACGTTCGCCGGTGACGGGATCGAATTTGCCGGGAGCATGCCATTCGGTAGCGTGTTTCTCTGCCGGACCGAATCCTTTTCCTTTGATAGTATGCAGGTGCAGGATTTTAGGTCCTTGCATATCTTTGATATCACGTAATACTCTTGCCAGGTTCTTTACGTCGTGTCCGTCTATCGGACCGAAGTAACGGATATTCATCCCTTCAAAAATATTCTGTTGCTGTGCCGCCATTGATTTCAGGCTATTTCCGAAACGGATGAGTGCTTTGCGGCGTTCTTCGTTTAAAATGCCAAGCTTGAACAGCATGCGCGAGAGCTTGAAACGTAGCTGATTATAGCGGTTGGAAGTCGTTAAGTTGAAAAGATACTGCTTCATGCCTCCTACGCTGCGGTCGATTGCCATATCATTGTCATTCAGGATAATGAGCAGGTTGTTCGACGTGGCAGATGCGTTGTTCAGTCCTTCAAAAGCCAGTCCGCCACTCATTGATCCGTCGCCGATAATGGCTACTACATGGCGTTTGGCGTCTCCTTTCCGGGCGGCTGCGACAGCCATACCAAGAGCGGCAGAAATAGAATTGGAAGCGTGTCCGCACGTGAAAGTATCATATTCGCTTTCTTCCGGAGACGGGAAAGGGCGGATTCCACCGAGTTTCCTGTTTGTGGAAAATGCTTCACGGCGTCCTGTAAGAATTTTGTGGCCGTATGCCTGATGCCCCACGTCCCATACAATACGGTCGTATGGTGTATTGTAGACGTAGTGCAGAGCTACGGTTAGTTCCACGGTCCCCAGGCTGGCGGCGAAATGTCCGGGGTTGCAGCAGAGTTCTTTAATAATGTCTTGTCTTAGTTCACCACATACTTCCGGTAGTTGCTCTACGGTTAGTTTACGTAGGTCTTCGGGGTAATTGATGGAGTTTAACAAGTTATATGTTGGTTCACTATTCATGATTCTAGGAAATTTAGTGCAAAAATACGAAAAGAAAGTATATTCGACCTCCTTTTTTTTATAAAATCTTATCCGGTATAAAGACGTATCTGTTTTTCTATGCTTCCTAAGATTATTGAATCGTGAGGAAAAAGAGGGCGGAAATAGTTTTTTGATTACTTTTGCACATGAAACGTAATGAAATGATGGAAAATCGTATGAACTTTCAAACATCTGTAGAATTACCTGCCGGGATGCCGTCGGTCAGTCATGCAGATCATATTCTTCTGATGGGGTCCTGTTTTGCGGAAAATATCGGGCGACAATTAATGGATGCCGGATTTCAACTGGACCTGAATCCTTTTGGTATTCTTTATAATCCTTTATCCGTCTCATCTGCTTTGAGAGAGATTATAAGGAATAAGGAATACAACAAACAAGATCTGTTTGCCTACAAAGATTTATGGCATAGCCCGATGCATCATGGCTCTTTTTCTGCTTTTACGCCCGAAGAGACATTGCATACCATAAATTCACGTCTTCACCATGCTTATAAAAAACTGCCGGAATTGAACTGGCTGATAGTGACAATGGGAACTGCTTACGTTTATAAACAAAAGGAGAGTGGACAAGTGGTAGCTAATTGCCATCAATTGCCGGAGAGTCATTTTTTGCGTTACCGGCTGTCTGTTGAAGAAATTGTAGAAGATTATACAGCACTCATCACCGAAATGTCAGCCCTGAGTCCGGATCTGAAATGGCTGTTTACAGTCAGCCCGATCCGTCATATACGCGACGGGATGCACGCCAACCAGTTAAGCAAATCGACTCTGCTACTCGCCATCGACCGATTGCAACAACTGTTCCCGGAGCGAGTGTTCTATTTCCCCTCTTATGAAATCATATTGGACGAATTACGTGATTATCGCTTCTATGCCGACGACATGTTGCATCCGTCTCCTTTAGCGATTCGTTATCTGTGGGAACGCTTCTCCGAAACCTTCTTTTCTCCTGAAACAAAGCAGGTTATCGTAGCTGTGCAAGACATCCGCCGGGACTTGGCGCACAAACCCTTTCATCCCGAGTCAGAGGCGTATCAACGCTTTTTAGGACAAATAGTGTTAAAAATAGAACGACTTATCGGAAAATACCCGTACTTAGATTTTCAAAAAGAAACAGAACTATGTCATATGCGATTGAATCCATAGCCAAAAGTATCGGTGCCCGCCGTGTGGGCAAACATAAAGCGACTATTGATTGGCTGCTAACAGACAGCCGCTCTTTGAGTTTTCCGGAAGAAACTCTTTTTTTTGCTTTAACTACCAAACGAAATAGCGGAGCCCGTTATATCCCCGATTTATATGACCGGGGCGTACGTAATTTTGTAATTACGGAAGAAGACTTTAAAGAAGTTGAGAATGGAGAGTTGAGAGTTGAGAGTTCTATGCAGCATGATGGTGCGCAGCCCACTCTCAATTCTCAACTCTCAACTCTCAACTTCCTCATCGTTCCCAATCCTCTGAAAGCTTTGCAGAAGCTTGCCGAAACACATCGTGATAAATTTAAGATCCCTGTGATCGGTATCACCGGCAGTAATGGAAAAACCATTGTGAAGGAGTGGTTGCATCAGTTACTTAGCCCGGATCGTTGCATCGTTCGTTCTCCACGCAGTTATAATTCGCAGATCGGAGTCCCACTTTCTGTGTGGCAACTTTCTGAAGAAGCCGAGCTGGGTATTTTCGAAGCCGGTATTTCCGAGATGGGGGAGATGGGAGCTTTGAAACGAATGATTAAGCCTACTATTGGTATTCTGACCAATATCGGTGGTGCCCATCAGGAAAACTTCTTCTCCTTGCAGGAGAAATGCATGGAAAAGCTGACGCTTTTCAAAGACTGTGATGTCGTGATTTACAACGGTGATAACGAGTTAATCAGCAATTGTGTCGCAAAATCAATGCTGACGGCACGTGAGATTGCCTGGAGCCGTACAGACATTGAACGCCCGTTGTATATCAGCCGTGTGACCAAGAAAGAAGATCATACCGTTATATCCTATCGTTATCTGGAGATGGATAATACTTTCTGTATTCCTTTCATCGATGACGCTTCCATTGAAAATGCACTGAATTGTCTGGCAGCTTGTCTTTACCTGATGACACCTGCCGACCAGATAACCGAGCGGATGGCCCGTCTCGAACCGATTGCCATGCGTCTGGAGGTGAAAGAAGGAAAGAATAACTGTGTACTGATTAATGATAGCTACAATTCAGACCTGGCATCATTGGATATTGCTCTCGATTTCCTTGTACGCCGCTCGGAAAAGAAAGGCTTGAAGCGGACGCTTATCCTGTCGGATATACTGGAAACCGGACAAAGTACCGCTACGCTTTATCGGCGTGTGGCACAATTGGTACAGAGCAAAGGCGTTAATAAACTGATTGGTGTAGGGCAGGAGATATCTTCTTGTTCCGCTCGTTTTGATGATGATCTCGAACGCTACTTCTTCCCTAATACAGAAGCACTCCTTGCATCCAATATACTTAAATCGCTTCATTCGGAAGTGATTCTGGTGAAAGGTTCCCGCGTGTTCAACTTTGATTTGGTATCCGAAGCCCTCGAATTGAAGGTACATGAAACCATTCTTGAAGTAAATCTCGGAGCGATGGTAGCCAACTTGAACCATTACCGTTCTATGCTTCGCCATCCGGAAACAAAGATGATCTGTATGGTGAAAGCATCAGCTTACGGAGCCGGTTCGTATGAAATTGCCAAGAGTTTGCAGGAACACCATGTCGATTATCTGGCCGTAGCCGTTGCTGACGAAGGTTCCGAACTCCGCAAGGCAGGCATTACCGCCTCTATTATCATTATGGACCCGGAACTTACCGCATTCAAAACCATGTTTGATTATAAACTGGAACCGGAAGTCTATAATTTCCATCTGCTCGACGCACTTATCAAAGCTGCGGAGAAAGAAGGAATCACCAACTTCCCCATTCATGTGAAACTTGATACAGGTATGCACCGTTTGGGCTTTGCGGTAGAGGATATTCCATTGCTTATCCGTCGACTGAAGAATCAGAGCGCGGTGATTCCCCGTTCGGTATTCTCTCATTTTGTAGGAAGTGATTCGTCACAGTTCGACGCTTTCACCCGCGGACAGATTGAATTGTTCGAGAAAGGTTCGCAAGAATTACAGGCCGCCTTCTCTCATAAGATTCTTCGTCATATCTGTAATACGGCAGGAATCGAGCGTTTCCCCGAAGCACAGTACGATATGGTGCGCTTGGGAATCGGACTTTATGGAGTCAGCCCGATAGACAATTCGATAATACATAATGTAAGTACGCTCAAGACCACCATCCTTCAGATCCGGGATGTTCCTCAAGAAGATACGGTAGGATATAGCCGGATGGGGCATTTGGTACGCCCTTCCCGCATTGCAGCTATTCCTATTGGTTATGCGGATGGACTGAACCGCCACTTGGGACGCGGCAACGCCTATTGCCTGGTGAACGGAAAGAAAGCTCCTTATGTGGGGAATATCTGTATGGACGTCTGCATGATCGATGTGACGGATATTGATTGTCGGGAAGGCGATCAGGCTATCATCTTCGGTGATGATCTGCCGATTACGGTGTTGTCCGATAAGCTGAAAACGATTCCTTATGAAGTGTTGACAAGTATATCGACACGGGTGAAACGGGTATATTATCAGGATTAATTCACCACAGATTACACGGATTCACACAGATTGAAGAGAATATATAGTAGCAATAAATCGAAAGATAAGCTATAAATCTGTGTGAATCCGTGTAATCTGTGGTGAAAATGATTATATTTGCAGCAACTATTAAAAACCTCTTATATCAAATAAACTTATGACAAACTTATTATTGTTAGGCTTTTTGCCCAGTGGTTCCGAATGGATTATTATCGCTTTGGTTATCCTTCTTCTTTTTGGTGGAAAGAAAATTCCTGAACTGATGCGCGGATTAGGCAAAGGCGTAAAGAGCTTCAAAGACGGTGTAAACGAAGCGAAAGATGAAATAAACAAGGCTAAAGACGAGTTGGACAAACCAGTAGATCCTTCTAAGAACTAAAAGAGCACAACATACGGATGGCAGAAATGACCTTTTGGGATCATTTGGACGAATTGCGTAAGGTACTTTTTCGGGTAGTTGGAGTTTGGTTTGTATTGGCAATAGGCTATTTTATTGCTATGCCCTACCTCTTCGACCATGTAATACTTGCGCCTTGCCACAATGATTTCATATTCTACGATTTATTACGGCATATCGGTAAAACATTTGATTTGACCGATGACTTCTTCACGCAACAATTTTATGTGAAGCTGGTCAATATCAACTTGGCTGCTCCTTTCTTTATTCACATGTCGACAGCATTCTGGATGTCGGTGGTGACGGCTATGCCTTATATCTTTTTTGAAATATGGCGTTTCATCAATCCCGCCCTTTATCCGAATGAGAGAAAGGGCGTGCGTAAAGCATTGACTATCGGAACACTGATGTTCTTCATCGGTGTACTGTTGGGCTACTTTATGGTTTATCCGTTGACTCTCCGTTTCCTTTCTACTTATCAGTTGAGTTCGGAAGTGGAGAATATCCTGTCGCTCAATTCTTATATCGACAATTTTATGATGCTGATTCTCTGCATGGGATTGGCTTTTGAACTTCCATTGGTTACATGGTTGCTTTCTTTAATGGGAGTGGTCAACAAGTCCTTCCTGCGGAAATACCGCCGTCATGCGGTTGTCGTCATAGTGATAGCTGCTGCTATTATTACTCCGACGGGAGACCCGTTCACCTTGAGTGTTGTTGCTATTCCGCTTTATCTGTTGTACGAGATGAGTATTTTGATGATAAAAGACAAGAAGAAAACAGAAGAGGAAGTTGAAGATGAAGCTGGAGATGAAGTTGCCCTGTCCGAAGAGTGAAGCGATAGAATCTTATGAAATCCTTTTAGCAGTTTGCCGGACGGAAGATGCTTATCTTGCCGTAGGATATAAGCAAATGCGCGACTTGCTGGAGCGTATTTGTCGCGCGCAAATGCAAAACGAAAGCTTACAGATGACCGACCTTTCCGCACGAATCAGTTTTGTGGCGGCTAAGGTCGGTCTCTCTGTTGCAGAGCAGAACCGGCTGCATACTTTCCGGCTCACTTCGAATGCTATCCTGAACCGCCAGCAGGAACCCAACCGGGAACAACTCTTGCGCGATGCGAAAACATTAGCTTTCTTTATTCGTAAACCTGTCTCTTATACACATCTGACGCTGCCGACGAACTCTAGGGTGTAGAT
>ENA-OZED01000917-OZED01000917.1-human-gut-metagenome-genome-assembly--contig:-NODE-917-length-11221-cov-5.347394_pt1 | contig 11221 bp, 9 predicted proteins | sample MGYA00245066_ERZ653605 | MGnify/ENA primary metagenome ERZ653605 (study PRJEB26926, sample SAMN06165079) | human gut metagenome | biome: ENVO:00009003; feature: ENVO:2100002; material: ENVO:00002003...
TGGTCAGGCCTTCCATCACGCGCTCGGGGTTTGCGGTGGGCTTATCCATCTTGTTCATTGCCACGATGAGCTTGACATTTGCAGCCTTGGCGTGGTTGATGGACTCGATGGTCTGGGGCATGATGCCGTCGTCGGCAGCAACCACCAGAACGGCGATATCGGTCATGTTGGCACCGCGGGCACGCATGGAGGTGAACGCCTCGTGGCCCGGGGTATCCAGGAAGGTGATGAGGCTGTCGTTGACCTTGACCTGATATGCACCGATGGCCTGCGTAATACCGCCGGCCTCGCCTGCGGTGACGTTGGTCTTACGGATGGCATCCAGAATACTGGTCTTGCCGTGGTCAACGTGACCCATGACACAGACCACCGGGGGACGCTCCACCAGATCCTCCTGTGCATCCTCTTCCTGCGTGAACAGGCGCTCCTCGATGGTAACGTGCACCTCGTGCTCGACCTTTGCGTGGAACTCCTCAGCCAGCAGAGCTGCGGTGTCGAAATCGATCACATCGTTGATGGCGTGCATCTCGCCCATCTGCATGAACTTGGCAATGACCTTACCAGCCTGCTGCTTCAGGCGGGTAGCCAGCTCGCCCACGGTGATCTCATCGGGGATCAGCACCTTCAGCTGGGCGTTGCGAGCCTTTTCCAGCTGGATGCGCTGCAGACGCTCGAACTCGGTCTCGCGCTTGCCCTTCTGGAACTGCTGGCGCTGGCGCTGGCCGCGCTGGGTGAACTTCTGCTTGTTGCCCTGCGGGGTGGGCTTGCGGCGGTTCTCGGTGTTCTTGGTAGAGGCCAGATCATCGTAGCGGGCGTCGAAGCGATCCACGTTCATATCCACAGTGCGGGTATCCACGGTGACCTGATTGTCCTCGCGGCGGACAGAGACTGCCTGTGCGGGGGCAGCGGTGGCCTTTGCGCCGGTCTCGCGTGCCAGCTCGCTGAAGGAAACGGTCTTTTCCTCGCGCTTCTTGTGCTGCTCGGGCTTCTTGTCGCCGTGCTTGCCGTTATTGTTATTATTATTGTTGTTTGCCTTGGGCTGCTCGGCCTTTGCGGCGGGCTGCTGGGGCTTTTTGTCAGCCTTGGGAGCCTCGGGCTTCTTCTCAGCCTTCTTTTCAGCCTTCTTCTCGGCCTTGGGCTCCTCCTTGGGAGCCTTGGCACTGTTCAGAAACTCGTCCAGATTCGCCACGCTGTTGTCCTTGCTGAACTTTTCCAGCAGGTAGTTCAGTTCGTTCTCCTCCAGATTGGAGCTGTTCTTCTTGCCGGTGCTGCCCATAGCGGCCAGCTCGTCCAGCACCTTCTTTGCAGAAAGGTTCAGATCCTTTGCAAAGTCACTCACTTTATATTTTACGATCATTCGCTCATATCCTCCTCATTTTTGATTGCTCCGCAGTCCGACAGGCGGTCGAAGCAGAGCTTTGCGAGGTTGCGGTCGGTCACCGCGTAAACAGCCACGGGCTTGTGGCTGATATCGGCAAGCTTATCCTGCGTCAGCGGCATGGTGAACACGTCCACCAAGTCCCCTACGGCGTAGTTCAAACGCTGCAAAGTCTTAGGGCTGATGTCCGATGCGGTCATCACCAGCCATGCCTTGCTTTTGACGCAGGCCTCCTCCACGGCGTCAAAGCCCATGGTCAGCGCACCGGCCTTGCGGCACAGGCTCACGGCCTGATACAGCGCCTCCTCCGGGGGCAGCTTGGGTTTTGCGGGGGCGTTATTCTTTTTTGCCATCGGCTGCTGCCTCCTTTGCGGCTGCGGCCAGCTGTACAGCCAGCGCGTCGTATACCTCGGCGGGGACCGGCTGCTCAAAGCAGCGCTCCAGCGCCTTTTTCTTCTTTGCCTTGGTCAGGCAGTCCGGGTCCGGGCAGAGATATGCGCCGCGCCCCGGCTTTTTGCCTACCAGATCAATGCTGATCTCCCCGCTGGGTGCGCGCACCACGCGCACCAGCTCCTTTTTGGGGCGGCTGGTCATGCAGCCGATGCACTGGCGGGCAGGGATCTTTTTTTGTGCCATCCGGTTTCCCTCCTTCGGCAGATGGTGCCGGGCTTATTCAGCGTCTGCTGCGTCCTTCTTGGGCTCTTCGTCCTCGCCGTAGTAGCCGCTCTCGGGACGGATATCAATGTTGTAGCCGGTCAGGCGGGCGCACAGGCGGGCGTTCTGACCCTTGTTGCCAATGGCCAGACTCAGCTGCTGGTCGGGCACGGTGACACGGCAGGAGCGGGTCTCGCCGGGCAGCAGCTCTACCTTGACCACCTTGGCGGGGCTCAGGGCTGCGGAGATGAACTCCGAGATATCCTCGCTCCACTTGACGATATCGATCTTCTCACCGCCCAGCTTTTCCACAACAGCAGCCACACGGGCACCGTGCTCGCCGATGCAGGCAGAGACAGGGTTGACGTTGGGGTCCTTGGACCAGACAGCCATCTTGGTGCGGGCACCGGCTTCGCGGCTGATGGCCTTTACCTCCACAGTGCCGTCAAAGATCTCGGGCACTTCCAGCTCAAACAGGCGCTTGACAAGACCGGGATGGGTGCGGCTGATCATCACGCGGGGACCGCGCTCGGTGCTGACCACATCCACGATGTAGACCTGCAGGGTCTCGCCCTCGGTGTACACCTCGCCGGGCACCTGCTCGTTGCGGGGCAGAACAGCCTCGCCGCCCTTGCCCAGATCCAGCGCAACGATGCCCTTCTCGGTATCCACGCGGGTAACGGTGGCCTGCACGATATCATGTGCGCGGGACTGGATCTCGCTGAGCTGCTGGTTGCGCTCGGCTTCGCGGATGCCCTGACGGATGACGTGCTTTGCGGTCTGGGCGGCAATGCGGCCAAAATCGCGGGTCTTGAGCGGGGTGATGATGCGGTCGCCGACCTCATAGCTGCTGCGGATCTTGCGTGCTTCGGTCACACCGATCTCGGCGTGCTCGTCGTACCAGTCCTCGTCTGCCACGATGTCCTGGATCAGTGCCACGTCAAAGCGGCCGGTGTCGGGGTCGATGTCCACCCGGATGTGATCCTCCTCGACCTCATAGTTCTTCTTGACGGCAATGATGATAGCCGCCTTGATCTTTTCGATCAGGTACTCTGCGGTGATGCCGCGCTCATGCTCCAGCATGGAGAGCGCTTCAAAAAAGTCCTTATTCTCTGCTGTCATTTTTCGGGTTCCTCCTATATATTTTGTTCTCTTTTCTCCATCAGAGACGGTACTTTTCAGTTGAACAGATCCTCGTCGTCGCACAGCTGCACACCGGAGGCTGCGTTCACCTCAAAGGTCACGGGGCCGTTTTCGGTCTCCAGCGTCACGGTGCTGCCCTCGCGGCCGGTCAGGATGCCGGACAGTTCCCGCACGCCGTCAGCGTTGGGGCGGATCAGCTTTGCCCGCACCTTCTGACCCTTCAGCGCCTCGTAGTGCTCCGGGCGGGTCAGCTTGCGGCCAAGGCCGGGGCTGCCCACCTCCAGATAATAGCTCTGGTCGATGGGGTCTGCTTCATCCAGAATGGGGTCCAGTGCGTGGGACACCTCTGCACAGGTGTCGGTATCCATGGTGCCGTCCCGGTCGATGAGGATGCGAAGATACCAGTCCGGCCCTTCCTTCTCAAAAACCACATCCCACAGGCGCAGACCCATGCCTTCCACCGTGGGACGGACAAGCGCTTCCACTCTCTGCGCGGTGTTGCCGCCAGACTGCTTCGCCATAAAAAACCTCCAAACAAACAAGAAACGCGGACCTTGCGGCCCACGTTTCAGGTTAAACTATATCGTACTACTAGAATATAGCATACTCTTGCGATTTATGCAAGCATTTTCGCAATTTTTTTGCAGTTGCGCGCCCTTTGGGGCTTTTTTTACAGCACCCAGACGCCGTTTTCAAACAGCTGCACGGTGCGGCCATCGCGGCATTTGCCGGTGATGCGGCTGTCCTCTGCACCCACCATCACATCCTCGTGCAGGGAGGAGTGGTTCATGCCGCGGGCTGCCAGTTCCTCCTTGGAAAGGCCGGTGCCGCCCACGGTGGTGCCGGGGTAGCTGTCGCCAAAGGCGATGTGGCAGGCAGCGTTCTCGTCAAACAGGGTGTTGTAGAACAGCTTGCCGCTGCGGTTGATGGGGCTGGAGGCGGGCACCAGTGCCACCTCACCAATGTGGCGTGCGCCCTCATCGGTGTCCAGCAGCTGGCCCAGCAGGTCTGCGCCCTCGTCTGCGCCGTGCTCCACCACCTTGCCATCCTTGAAGGTGACGTGGAAATTCTTGATGAGCTGACCGTTAAAGACGTAGGGCTTTGTGCCGTAAACGATGCCGTCCACCTTATCCTTATGGGGCGCGGTGAACACCTCCTCGGTGGGGATGTTGGGCAGGAAGGGCACGCCCTTCTCGTTTTTGCTGCCGGCGCTCTCCCACACCGCCTGCTCGGCCAGACCCACGGTCAGGTCGGTGCCGTTGGCGCTTTCAAAATGCACGCTTTCCAAATCCAGGGCGTTCATCTTTGCGCCCAGCTCGTTCAGGCGGTCCAGATGCTTCTGCCACTCCCCTACCGGGTCACCGCCGGTCACACGGCAGGTATCAAAGATCAGCTTCCACTGTGCTTCAATGGCGGCGGCAGTGTCCAGCTCCGGGAACATCTTCTTTGCCCACGGCTCTGCGGGCAGGGCGGCAATGGACCACTGCACCCGGTCGTTCATGGTGTACTCCCGCCACGGCTGCATAAAGCTACGGTTCGCGCTGTTCACCCGGCTGATCTTGGCACCGTCCAGCCCGGCAAACAGTTCCGGGTCGTCCGCGATAAGGTGCAGCACGCACACACCGCCCTCGCTCTCGGCGTAGTCCAGATAGCGGCGCAGCTGCCAGCCCTTGTGGTCGGTCAGTGCCTCCTCGCTGCCCAGCTCCATGCGGATGCGGGTAACGGCGTCATCCTGCCAGTTCACCTGCACGTCCCGCGCACCGGCCTCGTAGGCGCTGCGCACGCACAGCCGTGCCAGCGGGGCACCCTCCAGCGGGCAGTTGATAATCAGGGTCTGTCCCGGCTGCGGGTTCACGCCCACCCGGACGATAAAATCTGCATACTTCTGCAGCAATTCGTTAAAGTTTTCCACGTTAGAACCTCCTGTGGTGCATAGCCACCGTTGTTTTTTCTCAGTATACCGCGTTCCGGCGTTTCTGTCAACTATGGGCAGAGCTGCTGCTCACCCTTCTGATTTAAAAAAGGCGCGGGTCAGCTGCACCACCGTACCGGAAAGCAGCAGCAATGCAATGAGGTTGGGGATGCTCATCAGGCCGTTGAAGGTGTCGGCGATGCTCCACAGCAGACCAAGATCCATGGTAGCGCCCAGAATGGCTACCAGAGCATACACCACAAAGAAGGGGCGCGCCACCTTGTTGCTCTTGCACAGGAACACCAGAAAGCGGGAGCCGTACAGACCCCAGCCGATGATGGTGGAAAAGGCAAAGCAGCACAGCGCCACGGCAGTAAAGATAGACGCCCAGCCGCCGTAGGTGGTGGTAAAGCCGGAGATGGTCAGCTCAGCACCCGCCGCTGCGCCGTAGCTGACCGGGGTGCCGCTGCACAGGATGACCAGCGCGGTCAGGGTGCAGATGACGATGGTATCGGCAAACACCTCAAAAATACCGAACATGCCCTGCTTGACCGGCTTTTTGGTGTCGGCGCAGGCATGGGCGATAGAACCGGTGCCAAGACCGGCCTCGTTGGAAAAGATGCCGCGGGAAACGCCCTTTTGCATACTGACAAACAGACTGCCGATGGTGCCGCCGGTAAAGGCAGCGGGGTTGAACGCACCCGCCACGATGGATTCCAGCACATAGGGCAGGCGGGAGAAGTTGAGCACCACCACGCCCACCGACAGCACAATGTAGAACAGTGCCATAAAGGGCACCAGCTTCTCGCTCACGCTGCCAATGCGCTTGATACCACCCAGCAGCACCAGCGCCACCAGCACCGCCACAAGGATGCCCACGATGAGGTTGAGGGTTGGCAGAAAGCTGCCGCCCACCAGCCCGTATTCCAGCAGGGCGGTATCCACCGCTGCCACGATGGTATTCACCTGCGTTGCGTTGCCGGTACCGAACACGGTCAGCACGCCGAACAGCGCGTACAGCACGGCCAGAAACTGCCAGCGGCGGCCAAGGCCGTTTTTAATATAGTACATCGGGCCGCCCACCCACTCGCCGGTATCGCTGCGCTCCCGGAAATGCACGGCCAGCGTCACCTCGGCAAACTTGGTGCACATCCCCAGCAGCGCAGAGCACCACATCCAGAACACGGCACCCGGGCCGCCGATGGCAATAGCACCCGCCACACCGGCAATGTTGCCGGTGCCCACTGTGCCCGCCAGCGCGGTGCACACCGCCTGAAAGGGGGTCATGGCACCGTCCGAGGCGTCCCGCTTGCGGAACATCCGGCCCACGGTGGTGCGGATGGCGTAGGGGAATTTGCGGATCTGCAAAAAGCCCGTGCGGACACTGAGCAGCAGCCCCACGCCAATGATGCACACCATGGCGGGGATGCCCCAGATAAAGCTGTTCACCGCCTGATTGACGGCGGCAATGGTCTCGATCATATACTTCCACATCCTCTGTAATATCTTGCGCACTGACAGTTTTTGTCAAAACACGAAAATTATTTTACCGTACTTTTCCCGTAGTGTCAATGAAAAATAGGGACGTTATGAAACGCCCCTATCAGAAATTCTTATTTTTTATGTGTGACCGCCCGGCGGTAGACGATACCGGAGACCACTGCCGCCAGCACCTCGGTAAGCCAGAAGGCGTGCCATGCGCCGTCTGCGCCCAGCCAGTTACACAGCAGTGCAGCCAGCGGCATGATGAAAACGACGTACCTGCACAGGGCGATGACCAGCGATTCTGCGCCCTTGCCCAGCCCCTCCAGTGCACCGGAGGCGGTGGTGGAGACTGCCGAGATGACAAAGCCGATGCTGATGATGCGCAGCGCGGTCTGCCCGGCGGCGATGGTTTCGGGGTTCTGGGTGAACAGTCCCATCAGCTGCCCGGAAGCAACCTGACAGATCACCGTGCCCGCCGCCATGATGGCAGCGCTCATGAGCAGGGTCAGCTGGAACAGCTTTTTCACCCGGGCGTGCTCCCGCGCACCGTAGTTATAGCCGATAAGGGGACGCATGCCCTGCACGAAGCCGTTGGCAGGCAGGTACAAAAAGGTCTGCAATTTATAATAGATGCCCAGCACCACCACATAGCTCTGAGAAAAGGCCGCCAGCAATCCGTTAAGGAAGGTGACCAGCAGCGAGGGCAGCGCCAGATTCAGGATGGCCGGAACGCCGATGGCGTACAGTCTGCCGTCCAACGCCGCGTCCGGGCGTAGACAGCTGCGGCGCAGCCGCACCGGCAGCTCGGTACGCAGGTAGACCACAAGGTAGACCACCACGCTGAGCACCTGACCGATGCCGGTAGCCAGTGCCGCGCCTGCAATGCCCATGGCAGGCACCGGCCCAAGCCCGAAGATGAGCACCGGGTCCAGCAAAATATTGCACACGCAGCCGGTGATGAGCGCGACCATGGACACCTTCATGCGGCCCACCGCCTGAAAAATCTTTTCAAAGGCAAGCGAGACCATGTTCACGACCAAAAACAGGAACACGATGGTGGAGTAGGTGATACCGGCAGCGATCAGCCCCTCGTCCTGCGTAAAGCGGCGCAGAAAGCCGGGCATGATGGCAATGCTGACCACCATCATCACCACGCCGTGCACAAGGCTGAGCACAAAGCCGTGGGTTGCGGCCGTCTCTGCCTTTTCGCGGTCGCCTGCGCCCAGATACAGCGCGATCATGGCGTTGATGCCGATGCCAAAGCCGATGGCAATGGCGTTGGAAAAGTTCTGGATGGGAAACACCAGACTTAAAGCGGTCATGGCGTCCTCGCTGATGCGCGCCACAAACAGGCTGTCCACGATGTTGTAGAGGCTGTTCACCAGCATGGAGACCACGTTGGGCAGCGCCATCGAGAGCAGCAGCGGCAGCACCGGCTTCTCCTTCATAAAAGTTTCGTTCATTGAAAAAAATTCACCTGCTATCTGTAAAAGTTCAAAGCGTGGAAGGCGCAGCACCGGCCTGCAGCCGGTTTCCGGCGCACAAAAAAGCCACACAATGACCCTTGTGAGGTCATTGTGTGGCGAAAAGTAGCAATGTTGCTGTAAAAATCCACACGGTTTTTATGATCGCGGCAGCTGTCCGCGATATGCAGCCTGCGCATTTGCGGGCTGCAACTTTAGCAGAATACCACATCCTCAGCGGCGTGTCAAGGGGTTTTGGTGCAAAAGTATGACTTTTGTGATCACTTGACCATTTTTACAGCAGGCGCTACAATAAGGCAAACCGGCTCTGAGGGAGGGCATTGTATATGAAATGGATGATCGCATCAGACCTGCACGGTTCCTATTATTATGCGCAGCAGCTGCAGCAGGCCTTTGAACGGGAGCAGGCCGACCGTCTGCTCTTTCTGGGAGACCTGCTCTACCACGGCCCCCGCAACGACCTGCCCCGGGATTACGCCCCCAAGCAGGTCATCCCGCTGCTGAACAGCCTTGCGCCCAAGCTGCTGTGTGTGCGCGGCAACTGCGACGCCGAGGTAGACCAGATGGTGCTCACCTTCCCGGTGCTGGCAGACTACGCCGTGCTGCCGGTGGGGCAGCGGCTGGTCTACGTCACCCACGGCCATGTGTTCAACCTGAACCATCTGCCGCCCCTTGCCCCGGGGGACATTCTGCTCCACGGCCACACCCATGTGCCCGCATGGACAAACTTCGGGCAGGGGAGCCTTTACCTGAACCCCGGCTCTGTAAGCCTGCCCAAGGAAAACACCGCCCACAGCTACATGACCCTGGAGGGAAGCACCGCCTGTTGGAAGACCATGGAGGGCGTGTGCTACCACCAGCTGCAGTTGTGATAATGTTGTGATATTCCAGTTTTTCCCGGCAAAAGCTGGAAAATGCCCTTGACGAAATGCCTGAAATGCTGTAAACTAAGTACAACCTTTAAAAATAGAGGGAGCTGTAAGCTTTGTACTGAACGCAGGCGGTGCAAAGTGTAGCAGTAAACCCCATAAGGCATCATAAAAAGACACCGGAGGCTTTGCATCAGCTTCCGGTGTTTTTTTGTGCGCCGCCGGGCTATCTTTTGCAGCGCGGTCATGCTACAATAGAAAGAAAACGTGAATTGCAGGAGGAATTATGGATTTTTACGGAACCATCGGCCCTGCCTGTGCCGATGTAAAGCTTTTGCAGCAGATGGTGGAAGCCGGTATGACCGGCATCCGCATGAATCTTTCTCACGGGCCGCTGGCAGCGCACAAGGACTGGCTGGTGATGCTGCATAAAGCCGGGGTCAAAAAGCTGCTCATTGATTTGCAAGGGCCGGAATTACGCATCGGCCGTCTGCCGCAGCCGCTGTCCCTGACCGCCGGGCAGACCGTGCGTCTGGGCGCGCAGGGCATCCCCTGCCCTGCCGCGCTGGTGCACAGCGTGCAGCCCGGGCAGGAGCTGCTGCTGGATGACGGCAAGCTGCTGGCACGGGTGGACACCGCAGAGCCGGAAGCACTCGTGTGCACCGTAGTGCGGGGCGGAGTGCTGCAAAGCCGCAAAAGTCTGGCAGCACCGGGGGCGGACATCCAGATGCCCACCCTGACCACCGAGGACAAGGAGAACCTTGCCATCGCCGCCGATTGCGGCGTTACCGGGGTCATGCTGCCCTTTGTGCGCGGCGCTGCGGATATCCGCAACCTGCGGCAGGCGCTGGCAGAGGCCGGTGCACCGCAACTGAAAATTCTTGCCAAAATTGAAAACCTTGCGGGCGTACAGGCGCTGCCGGAGTTTTTGCCGCTGGTAGACGAGGTGGTCATTGCCCGGGGCGACCTTGGCAACGCGATGCCCCTATGGGAGCTGCCCCGCTGCCAGAAGCAGCTTTCTGCTGCCTGCCGGGCAGCCGGGGTGCCCTTTATGGTGGTGACCCAGATGCTGGACAGCATGCACACCCGGGCGGTACCCACCCGCGCCGAGGTGAGCGACATCTACAACGCCGTACTGGACGGCGCATCCAGCCTGATGCTCACCGGCGAGACCGCCGTCGGGCAGTACCCGGTGCAGGCCATGGAGTATCTGGTGCGCACCGCCCGCACGGCGATGTAAGAGGAAGAATTATTTTTTATTTGGGCTTCCGAAAAGTCTGTGGACTTTTCGGAAGCCCTTTTTCACGGAAAGGGGGGCGTGACCGAGAGATATTTTTCCGCAAAAGGATAGCATCTTTTGTCTGCTTCCTGTATAATACAGGTAAAATCAACTGAAGTCAGAAAGGTTTATCGTTTATGGGCATCGTAGTCATCGGAGCTGTTTTTGTGGATATCAAGGGCTATCCCCTTTCCACCTATATCCCCGGCGGGCGCAACGCCGGACGCATCGAGCAGGTACACGGCGGTGTGAGCCGCAACGTGGTGGAGGATATCGCCAACGTAGAGCTGCGCCCCACCTTTGTGGGTCTGGTGGACGACACCGGCATGGGACAGGACGTCATCGACAAGCTGGCAAGGCACAAGGTCAACACCCGCTTTATCCAGAAAAAGCCGGACGGCATGGGCACATGGCTGGCCATTTTTGACAACGACGGCGATGTGCACGCCGCCATCTCCAAGCGGCCAGACACCACCCCGCTGACCGGCCTTCTACAAGAACAGGGCGACGCCATTTTTGCAGACTGCGATTCCATTGCGCTGGAACTGGACCTCGAAAAAGAAACGGTGAAGCAGACCCTGCGCTATGCCAAAAAGTACGGCAAAAAGGTGTTTGCCGTGGTCTCCAACATGAGCATCGCCATGGAGCGGCGGGATTTTTTGCAGCAGATTGATTGTTTCGTCTGCAACCAGCAGGAGGCCGGGCTGCTGTTCTCGGACGACTACGACCACCTCTCCCCGGACGAGATGTGCCGGGTGCTCACGGGCAACGTGCGCAGCGCCAACATTCCCAGCATGGTGGTGACCATGGGCGGGCAGGGCGCGGTATACGCCTGTGCGGACGGCAGTTGCGGCATCGTACCCGCCAAAAAGGTGGACGTTATGGACACCACCGGCGCGGGGGACGCCTTCTTTGCCGGCACGGTCATCGGCCTGACCTACGGCAAAACGCTGGCAGACGCCTGCGACTGTCTCTTATACACATCTCCGAGCCCACGAGACGGACTCCTATCTCGTA
>ENA-OZED01000925-OZED01000925.1-human-gut-metagenome-genome-assembly--contig:-NODE-925-length-11130-cov-4.411287_pt1 | contig 11130 bp, 9 predicted proteins | sample MGYA00245066_ERZ653605 | MGnify/ENA primary metagenome ERZ653605 (study PRJEB26926, sample SAMN06165079) | human gut metagenome | biome: ENVO:00009003; feature: ENVO:2100002; material: ENVO:00002003...
GAGCAAGAATGAGCACAAAAGGTGGAAGAAAAGTTTTAGCTGCAAGAAGATTAAAAGGAAGAAAAAAATTATCAGCATAAAACCAAAGGCCGCATAAAATTTATGTGGTCTTTTCTTCTATCTAAAGCTATTTATGGAAAGAAAATTTAGACAAATCATGAAGGAAAGAATGGATTCATGAAATATTCGGAAAGCCTGAAAAAAAACAGAGATTTTCAGCTGGTTTATAAGCAGGGAACATCGTTTGCAAACCGATTTCTGGTCATGTATGTGAAGAAAAATCAGCTGGGACGGAACCGGATTGGAATTTCAGTAAGTAAAAAGGTGGGAAACAGCGTTGTGCGCCACCATCTGGCGAGACTGATCCGGGAGAGTTATCGTCTGCATGAAGAGGAATTTCAGTGTGGAATGGATGTAGTTGTGATCGCAAGAGTTAATGCAAAAAACTGTACGTATTTCGAGATAGAGGGAGCACTTTTGCATCTGGGAAAACTACATCATATATTAAAGGAAACAGAAAAATGAAGACGGTATTGATAAAAGGTATCCGGTTTTATCAGAAGTACCTGTCTCCTCTGAAGAGGGTGCACTGCCCTTATACGCCGACCTGCTCGCAGTACGGGCTGGAAGCGATTCAGAAATATGGTGCTTTCAAAGGAAGTCTGCTGGCATTATGGAGAATACTGAGATGTAACCCGTTTTCACACGGAGGTTACGACCCTGTGCCGTAGATAAATAAGGAGGAAAAGACGTTTTGGATATCGTACTGAGTAAGTCAACGTGGCCGATTATCGGGTGGGTATGCCAGATCCTCGGCTGGCTGATCAATGGAATTTATTTTTGCCTGGAAAAAATTGGAATTCCGAACATCGGTATTGCGATTATTCTGTATACGATTATCATTTATCTCGTTCTGACGCCGCTTCAGATCAAGCAGCAGAAGATGTCGAAGATGATGAGCGTAATGCAGCCGGATCTGCAGAGAATTGAAAAGAAATATCAGAACAAAAAAGACCAGGCTTCTCAGATGAAAAAATCTGAAGAAACCATGGCAGTTTATCAGAAATACGGTGTCTCCCCGACAGGAAGCTGCAGTACACTGCTGGTTCAGATGCCGATTCTGCTTGCACTGTACCAGGTTATCTATCATATTCCGGGATATATCGGAAGTGTCCGCAATGTATTCCAGGGACTGACAACACAGATGATGGGTGTATCAGGATATTCTGACATCCTGACACAGTTTATCACAGATAACCGTGTTACCATGTACAGTAAAGTAAGTGAAACATTAACCGAAAATAACCTTCTGGACATGTTTTATGTGCTGAAACCGTCCCAGTGGACGAAGCTGGCCGATATCAGCGAGTTCTCCGGTATTGCGGATACCATTACAAAAACCGCCGCGGAGTCCAAGCATATCAACATGTTCCTTGGATTTAATATCACACAGTCTCCGATGGATGTCATCCGCGAGGGTATGGCAAACGGATCTGCTCTTCTGATTGTAGGAGCAATTCTGGTGCCGGTTCTGGCATGGTTTACCCAGTGGCTGAACTACAAGCTGATGCCGCAGGCACCATCTTCCAACAACGGAAATAAGACAGCAAATTCCATGGAAAATTCCATGAAGACCATGAACACGGTAATGCCTGTTTTCTCCGCATTTATGTGTTTATCGTTCTCCATCGGTATTGGTATTTACTGGATTGCAGGTGCGCTTGTTCGAAGCGTACAGCAGGTTGTGATCAACCGTCATATGTCCTCGATTGACATGGATGAGGTGATCCGCAAAAATCAGGAAAAAGCGGCCAAGAAGAGAGAAAAAGCCGGCCTTCCGCCGCAGAAAATCACACAGGCTGCAACGCAGAGTGTGCGTAATATTCAGGTACAGGAGAACGAAGAGCCGTCTGCTGAGGAAAAAGAGGCAGCAAGAAAGGCTTCGACTGAGTATTACAACAGTAATCAGGAATACCGCGCCGGAAGCATCGCTGCGAAAGCAAACATGGTAAAACAGTTTGATGAAAAGAACAGCAAAAAGAAAAAATAGGGGGTAAATCTTTATGGAGTTTATCGAAGTATCCGCAAAAACAGTGGACGACGCTATTACAAAAGCCTGCATTGAGCTTCAGGCTGCCAGCGATAAACTGGAGATCCAGGTCATCAGCGAAGGCAGTTCCGGATTCTTTGGAATCGGAAGTAAACCGGCTGTGATTCGTGCCGCTGTAAAAGCCGCACCGGAAAAAGAACCGGAAGCACCCCAGAAACCAGAGAAAAAAGAGGCAGCTCCTGCACCGGTAAAGGAAGCGCCGAAAAAAGAAGCTGTAAAGAAAGAAACGGAAAGAAAATCTGCTCCGCGTCAGGCAGAAACTGCAAGACGCTCCGAGCCAAGAGAAGAGCGTGAAGTAGTTCAGAGAACAGACGAGGAAATCGCCCAGATCAAGGCAACGGCACTTGAGTTCTTAAGCGGTGTATTCAAAGCCATGGAGCTCCCGGTTGAGATCCAGATGGAGTATAATGCCGAGAACGGTTCTCTTGAAGTTGATTTTGCCGGTGAGGATATGGGTATCCTGATCGGAAAAAGAGGACAGACACTGGATTCCCTTCAGTATCTGACCAGCCTTGTGGTCAACAAAGAGCAGAAGGATTACGTTCGTGTCAAACTTGATACGGAGAACTACCGCAAACGCAGAAAAGAAACACTGGAAAATCTGGCAAGAAACATCGCTTACAAAGTGAAAAAGACCAGAAGACCGGTTTCTCTGGAGCCAATGAATCCTTACGAGAGAAGAATCATCCACTCTGCACTGCAGGGAAATAAATTCGTGGAGACCTACAGCGAGGGCAGCGAGCCATACCGCCACGTAGTTGTAGCGCCGAAACGATAAGAAAGCGTAAAAAATATGCAAAAAGACGGTACCTGTTGAAAATACGGGGTACCGTCTTTTCTGGTTTTCTGCTAAAATGGAACTATTCAGAGCCATGCGAAAGGAAAGAAAAAATGTGGATCTGAATACTGGGATCCCCAAAAAGAGAGGTTTTAGAAAGGACTGGAAACAATGGCAGGATTTCATTTGGATGATACAATTGCCGCAGTGTCCACAGCGATGGCGCCGGCGGGAATTGGTATTGTAAGAATCAGCGGAAACGATGCGTTCGAAGTGGCGGACCGCGTATTCCGTGCAAAAAAAGAAGGAAAAAAGCTTTCCGCGGTCAAATCCCATACGATTCATTATGGATGGATTACCGAAGGGGAGGAAGTGATTGATGAGGTCCTTGTCATGGTGATGAAAGGGCCGAAAACATATACGGGCGAGAATACCGTCGAGATCGACTGTCACGGCGGGGTGCTGGCGGTGAAAAAAGTGCTCGAGGCAGTCTTAAATGCCGGTGCGCGGGCGGCAGATCCGGGTGAGTTTACGAAACGGGCGTTTCTGAATGGAAGAATGGATCTGACGCAGGCCGAGGCGGTTATGGATGTCATCTCGGCAAAGAGTGCGTATGCCTTAAAAAGCTCCGAGAGCCAGCTGCGCGGAACGGTGAAAAAGGCGATCCGGGCAATTCGCGAGAAGCTGATTTATGAGATCGCGTTTATCGAGTCGGCGCTTGATGACCCGGAGCACATCAGTCTGGACGGATACCCGGAGCGGCTGGCCGTGGTTGTTGCGGAGCAGAAAAAGCAGGTTGAAAAGCTCCTGGCATCTGCGGATGAGGGTAAGATGATCCAGGAGGGCATCAAGACAGTTATTCTTGGAAAGCCGAATGCCGGAAAATCGTCGCTTTTGAATCTGCTGGCCGGAGAGGAAAAGGCGATTGTAACGGATATCGCCGGAACGACGCGCGATGTGCTCGAGGAAAATCTGGTGCTGAAGGGTATTTCCCTTCGGATTCTCGATACGGCGGGTATCCGCAAGACGGCGGACACGGTCGAGAAAATCGGCGTGGACCGTGCGCTCGAACACGCAAAAGATGCGGATCTGATCCTCTACGTGGTGGATGCGTCGGTGCCGCTCGATGAGAATGATGCGAAAATTATGGAGATCCTGAAAGGGCGCAAGGCGATTGTGCTGCTGAATAAATCAGATCTGACCGCGGTGATCGAAAAAGAGGAGATGGAGCAGAAGACAGGTGCTCCGGTCATCAGCATTTCGGCGCGGGAAGAGACGGGCATGGAAGAGCTGGAAGAGCAGATGAAAAAGATGTTCTTCCAAGGTGAAATTTCGTTCAACGATGAGGTTTACATCACGAATGCGCGCCATAAACAGGCGCTTCTGGAAGCAAAAAAGAGTCTGGAGCTGACGGCAGGCAGCATCGAAATGGGTATGCCGGAGGACTTCTTCTCGATTGACCTAATGAATGCGTATGAGGAACTTGGCTCGATCATCGGTGAAGCGGTAGGAGAGGACCTTGTGAATGAGATTTTCAGCAAGTTCTGTACAGGCAAATAATCACGAAACAGTTCGTAGAGTTTAGATAGAAAAGGACAGGAAAAATGGCAGTTTTAGAAGAAACAATTGATATTGCCGTCATCGGTGCGGGCCATGCGGGATGCGAGGCAGCACTTGCGGCAGCGCGGATGGGGCTGGAAACGGTTGTATTTACGGTAAGTGTCGACAGCATCGCGATGATGCCGTGCAATCCGAACATCGGAGGAACCTCGAAGGGACACCTCGTAAAAGAGATCGACGCGCTCGGTGGCGAGATGGGTAAAAATATTGATAAGACGTTTATTCAGTCGAAAATGCTGAATAAATCAAAGGGACCGGCGGTGCATTCGCTGCGTGCGCAGGCAGACAAGCGGGCGTACAGCCAGTCGATGCGCGAGGTTCTCGAAAACACCGATCATCTGACGATCCGCCAGATGGAGATTGCGGAGCTGATCGTGGAAGACGGCGTTCTGACGGGCGTAAAAGCCGTTTCCGGTGCAATTTACCACTGCAAGGCTGCAGTGCTCTGTACCGGTGTTTACCTGAATGCGCGGTGCATTTACGGTGATGTGAGCACGTATACGGGACCGAACGGTCTGCAGGCGGCAACGCATCTGACGGATTCCCTGAAAGCAAACGGCGTGGAGATGGTGCGCTTTAAGACCGGAACACCGGCGCGTATCGACAAGCGGAGCATCGACTTCTCCAAGATGGAAGAGCAGTTCGGCGATGAGCGGGTTGTGCCGTTCTCGTTCTCGACCGATTCGGAGAGTGTACAGATCGATCAGGAATCCTGCTGGCTGACGTATACGAACGAGGAGACGCACAAAATCATCCGCGAAAATCTCAGCCGGTCGCCGCTTTATTCCGGCATGATCGAGGGAACTGGTCCGCGGTACTGTCCTTCGATTGAGGATAAAGTCGTAAAATTTGCCGATAAAAACCGCCACCAGGTGTTCCTGGAGCCAGAGGGAAGATACACGAATGAGATGTACGTCGGCGGCATGTCGAGTTCACTGCCGGAGGATGTGCAGATTGCGATGTATCACACCGTGCCGGGTCTGGAGCATGCAAAAATCGTGCGGAATGCGTATGCGATCGAGTACGACTGCATCAACCCGAGACAGCTTCTGCCGTCTCTGGAGTTCAAGGCGATCAAAAATCTGTTTTCCGGCGGCCAGTTTAACGGCAGTTCAGGATACGAGGAAGCTGCGGCACAGGGCCTGATCGCGGGCATCAATGCGGCGCTCCGCGTGCAGGGAAAAGAGGAGCTGGTGCTCGACCGTTCCGAGTCGTACATCGGTGTTCTGATCGATGACCTCGTAACGAAAGAGAACCACGAGCCGTACCGAATGATGACGAGCCGCGCGGAATATCGTCTGCTGCTCCGCCAGGACAATGCGGACCTGCGTCTGCGCAAATACGGATACCGCGTGGGACTGATCAGCGAGGAGCAGTATGCGGCGCTGAAACAGAAAGAAGAGCAGATCCAGGAAGAGATTGAGCGTGTGGAGAACACGTATGTGGGAACGAGCTCGAATGTCAATGAACTGCTGGCAGAATATGGCTCGACGCTGCTTTCCGGCGGAAGCTCACTTGCAGAGCTGATCCGCCGGCCGGAGCTGAACTATAAAATGCTGGCAGAAGTAGATCCGAAAAGACCAAAGCTGCCGGAGGATGTGCAGGAGCAGGTCAACATCAACATCAAGTATGACGGCTACATCAAGCGCCAGATGAAGCAGGTGGAGCAGTTCAAGAAGATGGAAGAGAAGAAAATCCCGGAGAACATCAATTACGACGAGATCCAGAGCCTGCGCATCGAGGCGAAACAGAAGCTGAACCTGTACCGCCCGATCAACATCGGCCAGGCATCCCGTATTTCGGGCGTTTCCCCGGCGGATATTTCGGTTCTGCTGGTGTATCTGGGACATAAATAAAGGACAGATATGCATGCCTGAATTACATTCTTATGCAGCGAAACAGCAAGTGTTTTGATACTGCGTGGACAGGAACAAAAAGTGCAGCGGGCACTTGGAAGAATAGAGTAGAACGGAGAACAACATGAAAGAATACAATCTTGAAGGATTTGAGCGCGGCCTTTTTGAGCTTGGAATCACACTTTCCGAGGAGCAGAAGACGCAGTTTCTGCAGTATTACGAGCTGCTGGTGGAGTGGAATTCGTTTATGAATCTGACGGCGATTACGGAGTTCGATCAGGTGATTACGAAGCATTTTCTCGACAGTCTGTCGCTGGTGAAGGTCTGTGATGTGGCACAGGCGGGACGCATTCTCGATGTGGGAACGGGAGCCGGTTTTCCGGGAATCCCGCTGAAAATCGCGTTTCCGGATGTGGAAGTTGTATTGCTGGATTCACTGAATAAGAGGGTGAAATTCCTGAATGAGGTGATCGGACAGCTTGGCCTTTCGAAAATCACGGCGGTTCACGGAAGAGCCGAGGATTTCGCACGCCAGAAGGAGTACCGGGAGCAGTTTGATCTCGTGGTATCGCGCGCGGTGGCGAATTTAAGCTCCCTTTCGGAATATTGTCTGCCATATGTGAAGGTGGGAGGACGGTTTGTCTCGTATAAATCGGGCAAATTGAATGAGGAGCTTACTGCGGCCCAAAAAGCGATTCATGTGCTTGGCGGCGAGGCAAAAGAGCCGGTTTATTTCCAGCTTACGGGAACGGAGGATGAGAGATCGTTTGTCTGTATCGAGAAGGGGAAGGCAACGCCGAAAAAGTACCCGAGAAAAGCGGGAACACCGGCGAAGGAGCCGATTCAGTAAAGAATAGATTTTTTGAGAAAGCTAAAAAAGAAACAAAAGTGTAAAAGGTGAAATCAGAAGAGATTGTTATGCCGAGTAAGTTGGCATAATAACCTCTTCTGTTTTTTTATTTCTCCTATTTGCAGCATTTTGCGCTGAATATTTTGTGGAAATATGATAATTGTTAAAAAAATTATATCAGTGTATGATGAGATAAATAGATCAATTGTGAAACGTAAAAGAAAATACGACAGGGGAGGGAAGCACATGAAGAAAATATTAAAAATAGTTGTTTGTTTCATTGGAATTATGATATCAGCATCTACTGTATCGGCATCTAAACTTGAAATGCTATCGGAATCTGAAGATTATGAAAAAATCGTTGCACTTGCTGATGAAATTGTGTCTGTTACAAATGGAGGACCTGTTGAGGATCCGTTTGAGGAGGGAATAAGTGTATCAGATATTGATTTTGATAATGCATTAAAAGAGTATATTGATACACCACTTTTAACCTCAGAACTTCTTTCAGTGTCCGAAGTGGAAAACGCGTTAGAACAAAGCGATTATATTTGGATTATCCCGATTAGAGCATATGGACATTTGTATGAAGCATGTGCAGTAAGGGCAAATGGTGAAGATGGACAACCGATTGATCAATGGCATATAAGTGGGGCCAGAGGATATGAATTAGATGATACACCGACATATATAGAACAATTAAATAGTTCACTTGCTGCAAATTCAGATATTGTATGGGACAATTATAAATTTCGACTTGTTGGAGGAGTAGATCCTATTCGTTTTCCAGTCTGGATTGCATTGAATGAAACACAAGTGGGGTATCTGATACCAGGACGTGAAGATGCTGCAGCGTGTCTTACAGACAGTTCAGAAATAGCGGAATATGGACTTAGTGGTGAAGAAGAGTTTCATGCATATAATTATGCAGCGGTTGTTGCAGCAGTTGCTGATTCGTCATATATAGAAACTGACGATACACAAGGAGGAACAAATATTGTCCTTGATGTTGCAAATCAGCCGACGAAATATCAAAATAAGATGTTGGTAATTATTTTAGGAATTGGGATTTTGGCGATTGCTATTATAACTATTTTGACAATTAAAAGAAAAAAAGACAGTGAAATGTAAGACCAGATTAAACATATCTAAAAACTAAAAGTTTATAACTAAGAAACAGGTGTTATCGCAACAGCAAAATAGATAACACCTGTTTTTATGGTTTAATTTATACACAACAGCCCGGAATCAAAAATCCGATGTGGCTGATGAGAAACAGTACAAGCCAGACTGCTCCCGGCAGGAGTGTCAGATGGCAGGAGGCGCGTTTCCACTTGGCGGGAATTTTTGCAGTGAGTGAAGAATAGCCGTCATCAATCCAGACCATCAGCGGGACGAGCGCCGGCATCAGGTAGCGGCCCTGCGACTGATAGTCACTGAAATACGTATTGTACATGTCCATAAGCAGCGTGATCAGGCACGCGAGGAGCAGCATCACAAAGAGGAGACGCTGCGGCTTTTTGCGGAACCAGTGCGGGATCATGCCGAGGAACAAAAACACTAGGAATCCGAATGCCATCAGGGCGCCGTACAGCAGATAAAGCACCATCGGGAGATGGACGGTCATGTAGGAGAACGAGCCGATGAAGCTGCTGACGGTCGAGAACAGCCAGTTGGAGGTGCGGCCCTCCGGGGTCTGTAAATACGTCTGCTTAAAGCTCCAGCCTTCGGATGCCGGTGTCTGCCGGTTTTCCGGTTTGTACTCCTCAGTGGCATACAGCGATGCGGATTCCTTTGTGGTGCGCATGCCGAGCAGGTCTCCGTCGTGGATGACGGCATTGCGGATGAAGAACCAGCCGCCGATCAGGAAGGCAATGGCAAAAACCAGAAACGCTTTGGCGAAGATCTCCTTTGCCGGTTTTCTGAAATGTATCATTAGCGCGAAGAACAGAAGAATGCTGCAGAGCAGGTACGCGTAGGCGTTGTAGTACGACAGCGCGCAGAGTCCGCAGCCTGCTCCAAGGCCGATGCAGTCTTTCTTGCAGAATGCGCTTTTCATGCCGCGGATCCAGAAGTAGATGATCAGTGCGACCGTGAAAACAGCAAAAGAATCGTTGTTTACATAGCAGGAGAGGAACACGAACTGCGGCAGGAAACCGACGAAAATACCGCCAAGCAGTGCCGATTCGCGGCGTTCAAAGAGCTCTTCTCCGATCAGAAAGACAACGATCAGTGTGCCGGTGCCGGAAAGGACGCTGGTGAGGCGGGCGGCAGTTAAAAGAGCCGCTGCACTTTTCGTAAACAGCGATGTAATGGCCATAAACACGGAGCTGATGATCGCGGTCAGATACGGATACAGCGCATAGGAGAATCCCCACAGCGGATGGCGCACCGATTCTTCCATGCCGTTCGGCAGTGTGTGGTGTGAGACGATGTATTCCGGAATCAGCATCCGCATCGCCTCATCGGGGGCGTGTTCGGTTTTCAGGAAAATCGAGGTGCCAAAAGAGATGCAGAAAAAGCCGAAAATCAGCATATACTTGGCCCAGTAGTAGTCTTTTTTATTCATAGAGTCTCCTAAAATCTCCAGTCCCGGACGGGAAAAAGTCCGGCGTAATGTTTCGCGGTGGAACAAAAATGGAAAAGCGTCCGTCCGCGGATACGTTATAGTATACATGATTCTTATGGCAAAAGAAATTGATTTTTTGTCGAAAAACAAACAAATTGCTCCATGGCTTCACCGTTTTTTCACAAATTTTCCAGCAAATTATCACATTTTCAGAATAAGATAAAGTGTCTTTAGAGAATGAGAGCATCTCCGGCTCTTTTGCCAGAAAGGCCAGGCCGGAACTGCTTTAAGAAACAAGGAGGAAGGAACATTGATAGAGGTTAAAAATCTGGTGAAACGCTATGGCGACCACGTAGCTGTCAACAACCTGAGTTTTACCGTAGAAGAAGGCCAGATCTATGGTTTCCTTGGCCCAAACGGCGCCGGAAAATCAACGACCATGAACATCATCACCGGCTATCTGGCATCTACGGAGGGCGAAGTGCTGATCAACGGGCACAACATCCTGGAGGAGCCGGAGGAGGCAAAGAAATGCATCGGCTATCTGCCGGAGCTGCCGCCGGTCTACACGGACATGACCGTTCTGGAATATCTGAAATTCGTGGCGGAATTAAAGAAAATTCCAAAGGATCAGAGAAAGAAACAGATTCTTGAGGTCATGAATCTGGTGAAGATCACCGATATGCAGAACCGTCTGATCAAGAACCTGTCGAAAGGATACCGACAGAGGGTCGGACTGGCACAGGCAGTGCTCGGTTATCCGCCGATCATCATCCTCGATGAGCCGACGGTAGGCCTGGACCCGAAGCAGATCATTGAGATCCGCGATCTGATTAAATCACTGGGCAAAAAACATACCGTTATCTTAAGTTCCCATATCCTTTCCGAGGTCAGCGCCGTCTGCGATTACGTCATGATTATCGCAAAGGGACAGCTCGTTGCGAGTGATACCCCGGAAAACTTAAGTAAACTGATGCTTGGATCAAACACGGTTACATGTACCGTTCACGGAACGAGAAAGCAGCTGGTTCCGGCGCTTAATGCGCTCGATGCAAAAGAGATCCAATATGAAAATACGCCGAATGAGGAGCAGATTAAGGTAAAAATTACCACGGAAAAGGATAAGGATATCCGCGAGGAGCTGTTCTATGCACTGGCAAAGGCCAACTGCCCGATCCTCGAGCTGACTTCCTCCTCGATGTCTCTGGAAGACGTCTTCCTGGAGCTGACCGATGATTCCGGAAAGGCTGCAAGAAAGCTGAAAAAAGCAGAGAAAGAACAGCTGAAACAAAAAGAACTGTCTCTTATACACATCTGACGCTGCCGACGAACTCTAGGGTGTAGATC
>ENA-OZED01000928-OZED01000928.1-human-gut-metagenome-genome-assembly--contig:-NODE-928-length-11105-cov-21.888326_pt1 | contig 11105 bp, 9 predicted proteins | sample MGYA00245066_ERZ653605 | MGnify/ENA primary metagenome ERZ653605 (study PRJEB26926, sample SAMN06165079) | human gut metagenome | biome: ENVO:00009003; feature: ENVO:2100002; material: ENVO:00002003...
TTGTTGCAGCAGAGAAGAAAGAAGCAGCCGTAAAAGAAGAACAGTCTATGAAAGATCTTGCCAAATTACTTCGAGAAAAAGGACTTTCTGTAGAAGACGTTCGGAATATGCTTGATAAAGAATCAAAGTAAAAAAAATGGGTAGCCAAGTATAATGCTTGACTACCCATAAATTATAGTACATTGTCTTTTGTATATCTGACTTCCAGAGATTCAATATCTGGAAGTAATTTCTCATGATAAATATCATTTCCACCAGCCTTTTCATAAAGCTTTCCCATCTCTAGGAATGTCTTTAATCCATCCGGTGTGATGTACCCTTGTGCCATAAAGTCTCTATGCATTCTCCAGAGAGAACTTCTAAATGATGCTACAGTACACTCATCTTGATTAGTTATAAAGTTCTGCATCAAAGTTGTAAGATCAGTAAGCTGTGTGCTCAGAGTATTTTGATTTATTCTCAGATCATCTCTGATATTAATGGACTGGTCATGATAATTATGTTGAGACTGCTCAAAATCAGCAATTTTCTGTTCCATATCAGACAACTTCTTCTCTAAAGCTTTCTTCTGTAGAGATGCTTTTGTTTCGAGACCAAGAACATCAAGAAGTTTCTCCCATCCAGCTTTTAAAGCTATAACAAGCATTGCACAAAGAAGTAAAGATATGATCACATTGATCTCACCAAACTCATGGATTTTCTGTATCTGTTCAATACCCATGACGTACCTCCTTATGCCTTAGTAATATATTTGGCTGATACATAGCCAACATATTCATTTTGAGTAATTGATACTTTGTACCATCTGTCACCTTGAGTATCTTTTGTAACTCCGAGGACATTAATAAGATTGTCTTTATTTAACATCGGATACTCTGGAAGTAATGGATGTTCAGTACCGGGTTTTTTGCGAACATTCAATTTACTTGCAGTTACTTTTCCTACAAATGGATATTTTTTTGTAGTTGTTGCAGCAGGAGTATTAGGATTTTTAATGTTAGATTTTTCTACATACCCTATATATTTTGCAGCGATACGAACCTGATATCTTGTACCAGATTCACCGATGATATCCACAAGATTACCTGCATTAAGTTTAGGATATGTACTTAGCTTAGAAGCTCCTGTAGCGTCTGAGAATACATCTGTTCCATTAGCTGTACAAGAACCTACCCATGCAGTATAAGATGGCTGTACAGGTGCAGGAGATGTTAAAATAGATGTGACAATAGAATAGTCTGGACGACAAAACTTTGTTCCAGGGAGATTTGAATTATAATAACTCTTAGCATAAACTCCACCACCATTTGGAACAATAGAAGAGCCTCCTGAAGTGTTACCTTCAATAGTATAAAATTTATCTCCTTCGACTTTTGTTACTAATCCAGTATGAGCGAATGTACCATTACGATAGAAGATTACAATGTCTCCTCGCTGTGGATTTGCATACTTTGTGAAGAGATTTCCAAGAGTAGGACAGTATACATAAGGCCAATGTTTAAGGAGTTTTTTAGCTACATCAAGACCGAATGTTTTCATCATGCACCAACTCACAAACGCTGCACACCAAGCCTGTGCCTGATACTGAGGATATACGTCTCTCCAGTATTTAGTGTAGTTATTGTAACCTGCATTTGCAGTTTTATCATCAAGCTGAGAATTAGATTTCTTCTCTAAATATCCAACCTCATTTTCAGCGCAAGCAATAAGAGCATCAATAGCTTTATCTTTATTCATAGTATCACTTCCTTGTGTAGTTGTTGGTTTGAGAGAGTTTGTAGAAGTAGTAGAAGATTTAGAATAGTCTTTATAGAATACACTTCGATCGGTTTTTGTTGGAATACCAGGAATGGTTGCCTTACTAGAGTATTGCCATCCAATAACACCAGTAGAAGCAGGAACTCTTAATCTTTCCTGTAATTCACCGGTATCATTATTAGGATATCGGGCAACCCAACAATCATACTTTTTAGCACCTTCTGGTAGTTGATACTGATACCAAGAATAACCACAGTAAATACCAAATTTATATCCAGCTTTGACAATAATAGCTCTAAATGCTTCAATCATTTTCATCATTAAACTGTCAGATAAATTCTCCTGACATTTATCCTCTATATCAAGAAACACAGGATAATCCAGTTTTCTTTTATTCAATGTTTTAATAACTACATTTGCTTCATTTTTAATTTGAGCAATAGTAGTAGCATAGCTGTATTTATAGACTCCAACAGGAATTTTATTCTCAATACAGCCTTTATAATTAGGTTCGAATGTGCTATCAACAATATTTCCTTTTTCTGTAATTCTTAGGATAGCGAAGCCCATTCCATAACTAGCAACAGTTTTCCAGTCGATGTTTCCATTCCATCTGGAAACATCAATTCCTTTAATTTCTGCCATAATATCAAGCCTCCTTTTAGTCAATAAAAAAGAGAGGCTTTTAATCCTCTCTTTCAAGTTCTTTCAACATATTAAGTTCTGATTCAGAAATAATCTCAAGCGCCCATTCATCTGGCACATAGTTTTTCATTCGCTTACTCATATTATTTTTTCTATAATATTTATTCCAGAAATACAGATTCCCAAGAGCACGAGCTTTATGCATAACACATATATAAGTAGCTTTTGAGTCAGGAGTACCATTCACTTGATAATCATAACCAGAACAATTAGAACATCCTGCAGCTATAGGACAATAGAAACATTCATCTGTACTCTGTGTCCTTCTATCTATTTTTGCCATACAATTAATTCTGCATTTATAACATTCTGTGCATCCTATACCATTATCTACATCACCAATAGAGTACGGTTCTTGCTCTCCATTAAGAGAAGATTCCATATATCTGATACATGGAAATATGCGACCTTGAGGATCGCAAGCAATCATTGAATTACCAACGCCTCCACACCAACTTTGTAAATCATCAGGATCTTTAGGCTGAAAGAAGTCTTCATTATAAAGGGAACAGAAGAAATCACGTTCAAAATCAAAATTCTGTTCCAAGAAATAATCAGATATACGTTTCATTTGATCATAAAGAACAGTTGCATGTACAGGTGTCCAACCCTTTTCATATACACAGTTAGCATTAATTTCATCATACCCAAGATCAACCATATGCTTAATAGCATCATATAAGAAGCTGATATTACCTGGAGCAATTGTGATCTTGCTTCCCATATGATTCCCACGTTTCATCCAATCTGACGCAGCATCGACAGCTATGTCATAACTTGGACCACCATCTGGAAAAACTCGGCAGGAATCATGTAATTCTTTATTCCCATCAATAGTAACTGAGAAAGATAATCTATTGGCCCATTTACGAAGAAATGCTTGTACTTTTTCGTCCCTGTATAAAACACCATTTGAACAAATAGAGAACATAGTTTTCATGGCCCAAGGATGATCCAACTCTATGAGTTTATCCATAATATAAGTACAGATTTGATCTATAAGCTCTATCTCAAGAAAGGGTTCTCCTCCAATGAAATCTACAACCAATCCAGGAGATTTCTCTGGATTGATATAAGATTTAAAACCTTTTTCACCTGATACAACTAAATCAAAGAATTTCTTAGCTGTTTCAAACGACATTCGATTTTTTCCTTTGTGTCCTTGGTAACAATATAGACACGCAAGGTTGCAATCATCAGTTACTTGAAAAGTGATACTCTGTGTTAATATTCTTTGTCCGTCATCGGTTTTTACCTTCTTAGATGGATAAAGTCTAGCTATCTGGTCCGAATATTGTTCTGTTCTTTTCATGCTATTCCCTCTAATTCTGGAATCTCACAATTACATTTAATAGTAATAGTCATTTCATCAGAATTATTTGGAATAATCCAACTATACTGATGACCTTCGAGGTATTCTGGGATGTATTCCTTTTCCATCTCATTTGCAAGAGCAGCATACTTTCTCTGTAATTCTGCACCACGTTTATTGTAAGACATAAGAGTATCTCCATTGATGAGTTCTAAATCGCTTGGATGTGATTCAATAACTCTCTGTACAATGTCTTTTACGAAGTTTAATTCAAAATTAACTCTTTCAAGCTCTGTAGCTTTTTCTTTATCAACCTTTACGATTATTTTTCTCATATCCTTATATTCCTTTCATTCTTAATTATTTATCAGAAGCTGTTTCCGTTTTTTCTTTAGTTTCTTCTTTAGTTTTTTCTGTTGTTGTTCCAGTGGTCTCAGTAGGAGCTATGGTTTTATCTGTAGCTAATGAGATATTAATAACACTTCTTTCATTGGAGATTTCTTCTGAAATACTTTCAATTTTCATTCCAGTATAATCTTTCTGGGTATTCCCATAAATAATTTTAAAACCTGTTCTATTGTCATCAGTAATCATATCCTTAATAGTGTTTAAAGATTTATCAGAATTGAAGATAGAAATAGTAGCTACAATATTTTTGTTCATATCATTTCCTAACCCATCTTTATATCCTTCATATGAATATGTATCGTTAGCACGAGTAATAACTAATTCTTGTCCGTCTTTAAAAATAAGTTTCATAACAATTCCTCCTCGTAATTTAAACATGGACCAAAGCATTACACTTTGATCCATGATCCGTTTTGTTTTACAAATATTTTTCCTGATTTACGGGTGATTCGACAGAAACCATTTCCGGTATGGCCTGTTTCATTTGTTCCATCAGGTGATTTAAATGATTGATTTCCTGCTATAGTTTGCGCATTGGTAAGGTAGTAAGAAGAATTTACATAATTACCACTTGGATAATTAGCAGCAGTAGCTGAAGTGTAAACATATCCTGAACCTCCGCCATTATAGCCTTGGTAGTTAGTGCTATCACTATAATCAGAACATGCACCACCGCCATACCATCCACCTCCGCCACCGCCGGAACCATAATTATAATTAGTTCCAGAAGTTGTTGCAGAACCACCTTGACCAAACGAACCATTTGTACCTGCAGCAGTTTGTGTAGCTCCATATCCAGAAGCAGAAGAACCACCAGTAGTTCCACCGCCATATTTTGTTGTAAGCGAATTTTCTGATGATGAACCTCCACCGCCACCAGCGACAATAACTCTAGCATAAAGATCATTTTTTTCTATACGAACATCGGTTGCACCGCCGCCGCCTTGTCCATAACTACTATAATTATAAGTTCTTGAACAACCTTTTCCTCCTCCGTTAAATCCACCAGGTGTTTCACCTGTTGAAGTTGTAGCTTCTGGTTGTCCACCAACATAAATATATAAATCCGTAGAATTTTTAGTTAGAGTTATGGTTCCGACAGAATATCCTCCAGCACCACCATAATAACTACTATATGAACCTCCTTGAGCACCCCAGCATTCAAGTTTATATTTTCCTCTTGGAAGTGATATAGCTTGAGCTGTTCCTGTATAAGCAAAATCCATTACGGCATTAGCGCCAGCATCATAAATTTTATTGTTCATCTTCATAAATACTGGAGCTGCTTTTTTAATTTCATTGTTCATTTTACAATGTAGAGTTTTCTTTTTGATATAACAGGTAATCCTACAATAGCCATTATCAGAATGACCAGTTTCTGTAGTGCCAGAAGGAGATTTAAAAGATTCATTGCCAGATAAATTAGAAGCATCAGAAAGATAGTAAGATGAATTTAGAAGACAGCCTTGAGGATAGTTAGAAGCAGAAGAGGAAGTATAAACGTAACCAGAACCACCTCCGCCACCGCCATCATCATCTCCAGAACCATCAGGATAAGTACCTTGTCCACCGTACCATCCTCCGCCACCGGCTCCACCATAACCTGAAGCGTAATAACATCCAAAACCACCGAAACCAAAACCAGCAGCACAATTAGAAGAAGAGTTTGTAGTACCTTGTGAATTAATAGCACTTAAAGATGAATATGAAGCAGTTTGAGATCCACCATACCCATATGAACCACATCCAAAATTTCCCCTAGTACCAGATACACCACCTGCATACCCGCCACTACAATTAGGACTACCATCAGAACCACCGCCACCTGCAACGATAACACGGGCGTATAAAGAAGCACTTCCAATACGAATATCAGTAGCGCCACCACCACCTTTATAATTGTATCTATATCCACCACCATTGAAACCTCCGGGATAGATTGAATTTGATGCTGATGTAACAGAATTTCCAGATCCACCAACATATATGTATATAGTAGTTTTTTGAGTCAATGTTAAAGTTCCTGTAGAATAGCCACCTTTTCCACCATAACTAGAATTAGAACGATAACCTCCCTGTGCTCCCCAACATTCAAGAACATATTTTCCGGGTTTGAGGGTTACAGATTGAGCTTTACCTGTATAAGCAAAATTCAATACACTTTTTTCCGAGTTTCCACCGTACACAGAAGATACAGAACAAACAGCAGTACAATTGTTATCACATGAAGCTTCACAAGAAAAGCCGCATGAGTTATCACAAGAACCACCACATCCACCTGTACAGGTTCCTTTGCATCCGCCAGTGCAGTCATTGGCGCAAGTGGTAGTGCAAGTAGTATTACAAGTGCCAGAACAACCACCAGAACAGGTAGAATCACAACCATAACAACCAGTATAACAACCGGAATCACAATTTCCTGAGCAATTACTTGAGCAAGATCCACCACAACTGGTGCAATCGTTGGCACAAGAAGCAGTGCAAGTATGCTCGCAATCATAAGCACAAGTAGCAGTACATGCAGCATTGCAATCATTAGAGCACCTTTGAGCACAGGCGCTTGTACAGTCTCCATCACAGTTGTTCCCACAGCCAGTACATCCAGTAACACAAGCACTTGTACAAGCTCCAGTACAGTCATTAGCACATTTGGCAGTACAGTCAGAACAAGTACTTCCTGAACCTCCCTTACAAGTTCCATCACAATATCCAGAACAACCACCAGAACAGTTAGTAGAGCAAGAACCACCACAAGAACCACCACATCCACCAGATGATGAATGAGTGCAGTTGGTAGCACAAGAAGTTCCACATCCATTACTACAAGCCATAAGCCTCACCTTCCTTTCAGTCTTTTATTCATAAGTAATCCAAATATCTCCATTCTTTCCATCACTAGCTGCAGGTTCCGTTGTTGAAAGATGAATACCTATTTCAGCTAACGACCAACTTACGTTTCCAGATCCATTTACAGATTTACTTGTATTTCCTACAGTAACGGTTCTTGTTGTTCCCCAATTAGCAGTAGTAATATTAGCTGTACCATCAAAATTCGTACCATTAATAGTTCGTGCGGTTTTTAGTTTTTTAGCAGAGCCGCCACTACCTGTTCCGTGAAATATAATCGGCATAGTTAAGCCCTCCTTTTATAAATCTATGTGTTTCCAACCAGAGTTCGTTTTTACGTATAATCCATATTGTGTTGGGTTTAAATTTGTAATTCTGCAGAATCCATTGCCTGTGTGACCAGTTTCTGCTGATCCTGTAGGAGAAGTAAAAGAAGTGTTTCCTGCGATAGTCTGAGCATTTGTGAGATAATAAGTAGAATTGAGTAGGCATCCGTTAGGATAGTTTTTAGCTGTAGAAGAGGTATAAACATATCCAGATCCTCCTCCACCCCAACGTCCATCAGAGTCAGAATCACTGTCATAGGCTCCACCGCCTCCATACCAGCCGCCTCCGCCTCCGCCACAAGAGTAACCTGAAGCATTTCCGCCTTGACCAAAAGTAGCCTGAGTGCCTGTACTCCAAGTTATACCACCTGCAGTTTGTGAGGCACTACCGCCGCATCTATTTTGACCAGTAGTATAAGAACCGGTAGTATCATTGTAATATCCATCTCCTCCATATTCTCCACCACCACAACCACAAGGATTAACATTGGCGCTTGTTACACCAGCGCCTCCACCTCCTCCAGCGACAATAACTCTTGAATATAGAGAATTTTGACTTATACGAACGTCTGTAGCTCCTCCACCACCTCTACCAGAAGAAATACCAGTTCCTCCACCATTGAATCCTGCAGCAGTAGAAGAGGAAGATCCAGCTCCACCAACAGATACATAAACAGTAGTTGCTTCAGTAAGAGTAATAGTACCCTTGGAATAACCACCGTATCCGCCTATGTAACTACTGTAAGTTCCTCCTTGGCCACCCCAGCATTCTATTGTATATGTACCTGGTTTTAGAGTTTTAGATTGTATAGAACCTGTATAATTAAAATCCATTATGTCATTATTAGCATGAGTAAGATATATTATGTCTGTTAATTTAGTGATTCTTACATAGCCATTACCTGAATGACCTGTTTCTGTAGAACCTGTTGGTGAGGGGAATGATTGGTTGCCTGTAATGGTTTGAGCTTCTGTAAGATAGTAAGAAGAGTTAAGTAAACAACCATTTGGATAATTTGAAGCAGTGACAGAAGTGTAGACATAACCTGATCCACCACTAGAACCGCCCGTATATCCGGCTCCGCCACCTCCATACCAGCCGCCTCCACCGCCAGAACCGCCTTCTAAATAACCGGAACCATTGCCACCTATACCAAAAGTGCCAGCTGTGGGCATTATATTGTAAGCTGAAGTATAAGCTATTCCTCCTGCTGTTTGAGTACTATTGTAAGATGAATTATAGTTTGATAAGCCTAATATTCCACCGCCAGCGGCACCTTTAATTGTCCATCCTGTTCCAGAACCGCCGCCTGCAACAATTACTCTTGCATATAATGAATCAGTTCCGATCCTTATATCCGATCCACCGCCACCAGAACCTCCGGAACCACAAGTATAATTTGACCCACCGCCGTTAAATCCACCATTAACAGTAGAATAGCTACCGGTATTTGATTTAGTTTGTCCTTTTCCACCAGAATATATATATACTTTTTGTGTTTTACTTAATGTAATGGTGCCAACACTATATCCACCAAGACCACCAACTGCATTTATATTAGAATTACCATTAGATGATCCATTCCCACCTTGAGCGCCCCAGCATTCAAGTTTATATGTACCAGGAGCCAATGTAGCAGTTTGAACCGAACCAGTATAATCAAAATTCATAACAGAACCATTATAATTAGCAGATCCAACGCCGTACATTTTGTTATTATTTAATTTGAAATAAAAAGCAGTAGCCTTTTTCATTGAATTGTTTATTCTGGTATATAGCGCCGTATTCTTGCATTCAATAACAGTAATTCGACAATAGCCGTTCCCAGAGTGCCCTGTCTCAGATGAACCTGTGGGAGATGTAAAAGAAGTGTTACCTGCTATGGTTTTAGCAGCAGATAAGTAATAAGAAGAGTTTAGCAAACAACCTGATGGATAATTAGAAGCTGTAGCAGAAGTATAAACGTAACCAGAACCTCCAGGAGAGCCAGATGTGTCGTTCCCATTATTACTGGTAGCTGGAGTTGTTTGTCCACCGGCTGGACAAGCACCATACCAGCCACCGCCACCACCTCCACCATCATAGGAAGTATGACCGCCGATTCCAAAGTATCCACTTGGGGCAGTTTGACTACCAGGTGTTCCAGAACCTGAAGCTCCGCCACTTTCACCGCCACCATATCCGCCAGTTTCGTTGTCTTCTCCGCCGCCTCCGCCGCCACCAGCTACGATAACACGAGCATGCAATGAATCGGTACCAATACGGATATCAGATGATCCACCGCCACCACCAGCACCTTCGCTTGTGTTGGAAGCCCAAGATGAACCACCATTGGGAAATCCACCATCTGCTTTACCATTACCACTTATACTACCAACTCCGCCAGCATAAATATATATGGGTGTTTTTTGGTTTAGCGTAATAGTTCCAACAGAGTATCCACCTTTTCCGCCCATACCAACTTCTATCCCTGAATTAGAAGAACTGTACCCGCCTTGAGCGCCCCAGCACTCCAATTTATATATTCCTTTAGGCAATGTTATACTCTGAACAGCACCAGTATAATCAAAGTTTAAAATATCACCAGTTTTAATATTACTCATCGCCATACACCACCCACATATCACCAGGTTTACCATCAGTTATCTTAGGTTCTTCAGTAGAGAATGTCACATTCCTTAACTGAGATTTCATAATATCTGACTGATAAGCAGTTACAGCTCCATTAACGACCGGTTTATTCTGTAATCCATTGTAATCAGTTGTGCCCGGATCACCTTTATCTCCATAAACACCTATAACGGTTGCATCTGTATACAGATGATTATTATTTGATAAAACAAATTCATGATAGCACCACAAATATTTGTTTGTAGATGTCATAACCTGAGCGGAAGTCGCCCATCCAGTAGTTGATCTGGTCACTCCCTGCGATTTAGAACTTGCAAGATAATGAGGGATAACACTTGAAATACCAACTCCCTGATCACCTTTGGGCAGTGTAAAATTTAATATTGCATCTGTATCTGTACCAGAATTGGTTACTGCAGCTGAAATACCTGTTTTAGCAGTACCGATTTTAATAGTTGCATTCTTACCAACTCCAGCAAGACATTGTTCACCTTTATAAATTGCCATGTTATCGCCTCCTTTTATAAATCATTTCTTATAACAATAGTAATGGGAATATCTACAGTTGGTTTCTCGGTTGCTTTTATAGTAATCTGATTTGTAGTCTGTCCTCCATCTGCTAACATAGCGTTCTGATATGCCTCTATTGCTTGAGATGATGCATTAGAAGCATAATTAATTTCTACTATATTTGAAGTAGTTGCACCAGATACAGGTAATACATATGTATACGGAGCAGAGGAACCAGTCCATTTACTAGCTGTAAGAGTAGTATTAATAAGTGCACTTTTCTTTGCATATGTTTTTTCTGATTTGGTACTTGAAAATGCACTGTTGGTTGTTATAGATGAGTCGTTAATAACATTTACAGAATCATATTCATCAATAACATTGTAATAGGTATTTGCGTTTAAAGTTCCGGCTTTCTTTTTTGCAAGATAATCAGCTTTTGTAATTTCAACAGGAACATTAAGTCCCATCTGAGATAAAGTAATATCAGCAGTACCATCAAAAGATGCGTTACCAATTTTTCTAGGTGTGGATAATTTAATTGCTGATGTAGCAGCACCGCCAGCAGAAGAGGATCCTGCATAGTTATGAGTATGAGATGATGGTG
>ENA-OZED01000952-OZED01000952.1-human-gut-metagenome-genome-assembly--contig:-NODE-952-length-10880-cov-46.570346_pt1 | contig 10880 bp, 14 predicted proteins | sample MGYA00245066_ERZ653605 | MGnify/ENA primary metagenome ERZ653605 (study PRJEB26926, sample SAMN06165079) | human gut metagenome | biome: ENVO:00009003; feature: ENVO:2100002; material: ENVO:00002003...
AACAGCAAGACATGTCCATACACGAACAAAGAATAGTTCTTCGCATACTGGAAGCCTGCCAGGCTGAACTAAAGGGAGTAAAGCTGAAAGATTATGCAGGCACGAAACGCAAATTTGAGCATGGACTTTGGGATGTTGATGCGCAAATGCATGTGTCTGACGTTATTTTTTCCGGACGTGACTACAACGAAATCATAGCTGCACTCGATTCACTGGCTGGACGTTTTTTCACTTACGAAGATGATGAGGAATGGTGGAAATGTGGATTTATATCTAACCCGAAATACAAAAAGCATACCGGTATTATAACATTTCGTGTATCTAATGACCTTTGGGACGTGTTTACCAAATTCGCAAAAGGATATAGGGAATTTGAACTAAACAAGGCTCTTGCGCTGCCTACAGGCTATTCACTTAGGTTTTATATGCTCATGAGTGGGCAGGTGTACCCTTTGGATATATCACTGGACAACTTAAAAGAACGACTTGGCATACCTGCGGACAAATACAAAGACAAAAACGGAAAAGATAGAATCGACAACTTCGAGGAAAGAGTATTAAAACCAGCAAAGGCTGCGCTTGATGAAAGCTGCCCATACACATTCAACTACGTAAAAGTGCGTGAAAACCCTAACAACAAACGTAGTAAAGTAACTGGATTTAGATTTTACCCTGTATATCAACCTCAATTCAGGGATGAAGAACTGGAAGTAAAAGAACTTCAAGCAAAAGTAACGGCACGTCACCAAATAGATAGCCATGTGTATGAATACCTCCGTTATTCCTGCGGTTTCACTTCAGAAGAAATAAACCGGAACAAGGAAACATTTATAACTGCACAAGAAAATATTACTGACCTTATAAGAGAACTGGCTATCCTAAACGGAAAATCACGAGAAAAGAATAATCCAAAAGGTTGGATTATCAATGCACTAAAGGGGAAAATAAAGGAGTATAGTGCTTGATTTTCAAAAGGAATTGCTATATTTGTGGATATTAACTTTAAATTATACCATTATGAAAAAGTTTTATTATGTTATTTTAAGCATGATAGCAATAGCTTTAGTATCATGCACGTCTGAATTAGACGAGATAAATAACACTGTTCATCAGCAAGAAACCTTATCCGGAAATGAACTTGGTGCTAATCTAATGAAATCTTTTCAAAATGCAGTATCTCGAAGTAGTGAGATAAAGCATTTATCATATCCTTCATATTATGGAGGAGCCTATTTAAACAAAGAAGGCAAACTGGTTGTAAAGGTAGTCAATAAAACTTCGGAAGAGATAGAAAAAGATTTAATCACTCGATGTGGTGGAAATGGATCCATTGTGGATATCTGTGAATATTCTTATTCAGAACTATTAAATGCAGCAGAAAAGATGGATAACTATTTGTTATCTAAAAAGAATGCAGATAATCCTTTTGAATTTTATGGTTTTTCTATCTGCGATACAGACAACAACATAGAAGTCTATTTAGGTGACATTTCAGAATCAAATATACAAGACTTCAAAAAAGAAGTTTTAGAAGAACCCTTCTTGAAGTTTGTGAAATCAGAAAAACCAGCTTTCCTAAGCGAAATACTAACAGGGCAAAGTATTGTTTCCGGAACACGTTCATATGGTTCTGTCGGATTCCGAGCTAAGCGAAAAGATAGTCATGTTGTACCTGTTACAGGATTTGTTACCGCAGGACACGTTGTACAAAAAGCTGGAACTTATGTATACGAAAATGAATCGATGAGTACTCCTATAGGTTGTGCTGAAATTTCACAAACGTCAGGAGATACGGATGCTGCCTTTTGTTATTCAATGAATGGATATACATTTTCAAATCATTTATATAGCGATTTTTTATCTGTTAATCCAAAACTATCTTCTTATTTAGTTAATTCAAAAGTCGCAATTCGTGGTAGGCATAGCGCAAGTACTGGTTATATTAACTCCACTTATGCAACATCCACTTTTAAATGGCCCTCTCAAGGCATATCAGTTACTTTAACTGGCATAGTAAAAATGACCTGTAATTCACAAAGCGGAGATAGCGGATGCATTGTTTACACTCCTGATGATATGAATATAGCCGGAACATTAATAGGAGGTGTCACAAATTCCAATCCTTCATATTTTATGCCTGCTTCTCGTACCGTGGAAAAATATGGTTTGGAATTGTATTAGAATTATAAGCTTTGCTGTTTTCATTATATCCTGTTCGAATAAAAAAAACAGTAATTATATAGACACGTTAACTGTAAATGAAGTAATTTCCAATTGGAAGAATTCTATTAAAGAGAAAGGAGAACCACCTTATTTAGGAGGTATGTATGTGGAAAATGGAATTGTCTACTTTTGTATTACAAACGACACATACAATATACGGAATGATATTTTTGAAAGATGTAAAAGTTCCAATGGAGTAATTATAAAAATGTGTGGAAACAGTAAAGAGTCCTTAATGCAGCAAATAAAGATTTTAGACTCCTTATTACTTGAAAAAGATTTTACAAAATTAAAGTATTATGGTCACTATTTAGATGAAAGAAGGAATAAAGTAGTCATAATGTTGGGCGACACATCTACAAGTAATATTGCCTCCTTTAGAAAAAGTGTTATAGACTCTCCCAATTTAATTTTTGAGAAATCAGAAGAAATGTTTTTTGAATAAAGAGCAAGCCGCCGGAACTCCATAGATTCCCGGCGGCTTTTATATATAGGAATGGCATCAGTGCCATTTAAGAGTTTGCAAAGAATTACTATCTTTGCAAATATTTGGTTTTCTACCCATTTAACTCGTACATTTCTATTCCTTCCCTTCTTTCTGCTCTTGCATCTGCTGGTAATATTCATAAAAGGGCTGGTATCTGTCCCGTTCCTTGGCAGCATCCACCCACAAATAACACATGAGGCAGGCAAACAAGAGGGAGATAACGGCACAAAGAATGGAGTAGAACGAAACCCGTTTATCCACATAGCCGCCATTTTTCATTCTGTTCCCCAGCCGTTCAAATTCCGCCAATACGCTTTTTAGGCGATTTTCGGCACTTTCAAGGCTTCCCCTGTCTATTTCTACCTTTTTGGCTGTTGCGTCCTCTATGCGCTTCGTATAGGATTCTACGCGCTTCAACTCTTGAAACACCAGCTCTACCGCAAGTTGCGGATTTACTTTGGGCGTGGTGTCCTTTCTCTTTCGGGGGCTGTACTGTCCCTGCTTATAGGTGTAATCCTCCGTCTTTGGGTTTGAGGGTGTTTCCATAATTCCTGCTGATTGAGTTATACTTTAAGTTTTTCTGTGTCTTTTCGATGTGGGCAAGCGTATAGCCTTTCCCTATCTCGCTTGCCTTGTATTCCGTTCCGCTCCGGCTCGTTACATAGTAGCCGTTAAGTTTGCCGGTACTCGCACGGGCTTCCCTTACCCTGAAGCCCAGTTTTTCGAGTTCCCGGCTGAATCCGGCAAGGTCAAATCCCTGCATCCTTGCAAGGATACCGTCCATAGCCTGTTTTATCTCTTCCCTGTTGGCTTTGCCTATGTCCTTTGACTGTACCAAGTTCCGCTCTCTGGCTATACCGTTGGCGGCTTCCGTTGCTCTCTTCCCTATCCAGTTGTCTTTGTAGAGTTCTCCCGATAACGACACACGGTTTGCCAGTATATGCAGGTGGGCTTGCCTGCGGTTCTTCTCCGTTCCGCTGTGCTTCACAATGATGTACTGGTGGTTCATCAAGCCCATGCGCTGCATGAAATCGTTGCCGAGCTTCGCCCAGTCCGCATCGGTCATGCCTGCACTTTCTTCCACTGAAGGGCTGACCTCAAACCGAAGGCAGTTGTTCTTTACGTTCGGAAAATCAACAAAGTAAGGTTTCATCTCCTGCACCATCTCTTCACCTGTACAGCCGAAAAGCTCATGGCGGTGTATCTCGGTGGCTGCTGCCTCCCCGTTTATCTCTTTGGCAAGATCGTACTCCAGTGCTGCCGTGCCATGAGATATGCTCTTTCCTTTTGCTATCATCGTGAAAGTATCTTTTTAAGTTCATTGATTAGTGCCTGGTTCTCTTCGAACACTTCCCTGTACTGGCGCCCACCGAAATAGTTGTTCAGACGCTGGAGTGTTCCTTTCAGTCGGGCTATCTCCCGAAACAGTTCCCTTTCTTCTTCCGTGTACCTCTCTTTGGGGCGTCCGCCCAGTGCGAGTGTACGGCAGTACTCCGATGTACTGATGCCGCATCGGGCTGCCTGTTCCGCAAGTGCCGCCTTTTCAAGTGCCGTGCAGCGGAATGTTATCTTCTCCGTTCGATTTACTTCCATGTCGCAAAGGTAATCTTAAAATCCTTTTGAGCAAAGCGAGAAAGGCAAGAAATGTCCGACAAGGACACTTCTTGCTATATATACATGCCGCATGGGAATACACACAGTGCTAACACACTACATAGCCACACACTTTTTTTCTTTTTTCCCTGCCATTCCCACAACGGAACACGGAGAGCTGTCAAGGGTTCGAGCGGGAAAAACCGCACAGCGAAGCTGCTCAGGATTTTTTCAGATCCGAACTTACGAAGCCCTTGACAGCTTCGGAGTGTGGAGTTACCTTTGCAGACCGAAAAGAGAAAAATCATTTATCGCTGTAATGCCCTTCTGCGGATATGACAAACACATTCACAACATCTTCATAAATTTCATAGACAAGCCTATCCTTCTTGTTCACCTCCCTTGAATATACGTTTCCTCCGTATCCTTTCAATGGTTCTGGATGCCCAGTCCCAGTACGAGGATGTTTGTGCAGTTCTTCGATGAATTTCGTAATTTTCTTAAAAGATGCAGGGTTTGACCTTTTAAATTTCGCAATGGAAGCCAAGGCTTCATCACTATACGTTACACTATACATAAACTACAATGATTCAAGTAAAGCCATAGATTGCTCAATAGTCTTACATGCCACACCTTTTCCTGCCTTGTAATCCTCTCTGGCTTTTGAAATCTTCTTTCTAAATTCGTCACTGATGGTATAATCATCTTCATGGATTGGGACAATCATATAAGACTTCCTTATTCCGCGATGAATTACAATGTCTTCACCAGCATCAGCCTTATCCAAAATTAAAGCCTGTTTTTCCCTTAATTCTCTTGTTGTGTAGTCGAATGTTGCCATGATTTCACTGTTTTTAGGTTTACTCTGCAAAGATAAGAAAATATATCGGTGCTACCAAATGGTACACGGCAAAAAAAATCCTACAACCGCACAATCCCCCAACCCCCTTACGAGGGGGCTTTGTCTTTGTTTTCCCTATTGTTTTTCATCCGTTTTTCCGAAAGTTGGGAAGCAATCTCAACCTTATGAGCCTGTTTCTATCTTAACATCGACTATCTATGTCCTATCCTCGCGCGCGCGCATTATGCGAGAAAAAAGCACTCTAAGTACGAGTTTTGGAATACTTAAGTACGAGATAAAGAATAAAAATCACACCCCTTAAGTACGAGATAAAGAATAAAATCTACGAGTTCTATTTGTTAAACTCGTACTTTATTTGTATTTTTGCAAAGAACCATAAAAGCACACTTATGAAACCAACAACTTACATTGATTGGGACGGTCTGAAAGATATTCCGTTCTTCTACTGCGATACAAGGGAAGATGAAGAAAACAAGGATTTCGACATCTACTACATGGGTAAGCTGGTGCTGCATGACTACAACCATTGCGGACACTACCTCTACACAGCTGCTGTGCTATTTAGCAGAATCAAGAACAAAACGGAAGACTGGGTGAACCTGCGCAATCTTTGGATTCTGCGTGATTGCGTGCGTGAGAACTACAATCACGGCATAGGGGTGGACGACATTATCTTTGGAGAGAATTTTGATGGCGAGAACCTCGATACACTCACACCACTTACAAAGAAACGATTTGATTATTTGTGCAAGCGGATTAAGGAACTTGACCCATACGCAACAATCTAAAAAACAAGTCCTATGAGCGAAAACCTACCAAACAAAGCCGTATTCCAGTCCTACATATGGACATGTGCCAAATACGATTTCAGTCCTTACGAAAAGCGTATCATATATCGTCTTATCGAATTTGCCCAACGATGGTTGGAAGGTATTAAAATCAAAGACCATATGCACAAGATTGAGCCGTCTGACTGTGGGGTGAACATCACCATGCCTGTAGCATCCATTCTTCGAGACGAAGATGACAACAACTATGCCAAGGCTAAAGCTGCTTTCACATCACTTTCCAAAAAAGGTGCTGAATATGAAGATGATAAGATTTGGTTCTATACAGCCATCATCGAACACCCTAAAATAGAAAAAGGCACAGGGATTGCTACCTTCCATGTTTATGACCCTATCTGGAGATCCGCACTTGACTTTACAAAAGGATTCAAGAAATACGAGCTCATAACAGCCATGAAATTCAAGAGCGTTTATGCCATGCGCTTCTATGAGCTGATGTCCGGACAGACAAAACCCTTATTTGTGCCGTTAGAAGGTCCTGACGGGCTTCGTGAGAGGTTCTGCTTGCAAGGGAAGTACGAGAGGGTAAATGATTTCAAGAGATATGTTATCGATGCAGCCAAAAAAGAACTTGATGAATCCTCTCCATACTCCTTTGTCGCTAAGGAGGAAAAGGAAGGAAAGAAGGTCATTGGCTGGACCCTATTCCCTGTATTCTTTGAAGACAGAGAAGACCCTGCACTACAGGAACAGGCGCGCATGGCTAAAGTTACGGCACGGCTCCAGCTGGAGAACAACGTATATGACTACCTCAAATTTTCTTTTGACTTCAAGTCTGATGAAATCAACAAGAACAAGAAAACCCTTATCGAGGGACAAAACCGCATCCCCGATTTCATGGGGTTCTTGGGAGAATTAAAGAAAGGCGCACGATTGGCAGAGAATCCTAAAGGGTATGTTATCGGCGCTATCAAGAGAAAATTGAAAGAAATTTGAGCTATAAAACCGTAAATATATTGTTTTCATTGCCAAAAATATATATATTTGCAATATGAGTAACTTTAAAATATTTTATTATGAAAACCTTAATCATTACCTGTCTAAGTGTTTTGTTAATGCTTAATTTTTCTGCTTGTTCATCAAATGATGAAATAGAAAACACGCCTATAAATGATAAAAAGCTATGTGTTGGCACAGAAGAATTTATCACCAGTCTAAAATCAATCGTTTCATCTTCACCAACTCGAAGTGTCAAGGATGAAGAAGCTATGGTTCCAGATTTAATAGAAAGCAGCATAAAGTTTCTTAATGAAAATAATATCTCTTATGCTGATTTTTGCGAAGACCAAAACGACCCAAGAATTGCAGTTATTGCCATAGGCATTGCAGAATACAATTTAAGCCAAAAAGCACAAACAAGAACAACTGTTGGTGGATGCTTACTCCAATCTCTTGGGCTCAAAGGAGTAGGTGAACAAAGCGTTAAAGCTGTAGCTAAACGAGTTGGGAAAGCCGTTTTAAAGAAAGCTGTTCCTTATGTTGGATGGGGAGTATTTGCAGTTGAAATGGCAATGTGTATAGCTGAATAATATCTATAAAAGAATGAAAGAATATATTTACCTTGCGATTTTTTCTGTGGGACTAATTTGGAATATTATTGCAAGAATTTCCTTTGAAAAAGAAAAAAATAAATATGACAAGCAATATATTTCCTTATACAAGGAACATAATACATTTCTAATTATTTTATTCCTTGCCTTATGTATAGATAATGCATTAAGTGTTATCGAAATGCCACAGTGATTACATTTCTAACGACTGATATGACCGAACATTTATTTAAATATTCGGTCATATTTTAATTACTTTCTTTTTGTTTATCCATTTCTTGAAAATACTCATAATACCTCTTGTAGTTATCCCTATCCTTGGCAGCATCCACCCATAGGTAACACATCAGACAGGCAAACAATAGGGAGAAAACAGCACAAAGGATTGAGTACATTGAAACTTTCTTGTCCACATAGCTGCCGTTTTTCATTCTGTTTCCCTGCCGTTCAAAGTCCGCCAATACACTTTTTAGGCGATTTTCGGCACTTTCGAGACTTCCTCTGTCCATTTCCACCTTTTTAGCTGTTGCGTCCTCTATGCGCTTCGTATAGGATTCTACGCGCTTCAATTCCTGAAACACAAGTTCTACCGCAAGCTGCGGGTTTACTTTGGGGGTGGTGTCCTTTCTCTTTCGGGGGCTGTACTGTCCCTGCTTATAGGTGTAGTCCTCCGTCTTTGGGTTTGAGGGTGTTTCCATAATTCCTGCTGATTGAGTTATACTTTAAGTTTTTCTGTGTCTTTTCGATGTGGGCAAGCGTATAGCCTTTCCCTATCTCGCTTGCCTTGTATTCCGTTCCGCTCCGGCTCGTTACATAGTAGCCGTTAAGTTTGCCGGTACTCGCACGGGCTTCCCTTACCCTGAAGCCCAGTTTTTCGAGTTCCCGGCTGAATCCGGCAAGGTCAAATCCCTGCATCCTTGCAAGGATACCGTCCATAGCCTGTTTTATCTCTTCCCTGTTGGCTTTGCCTATGTCCTTTGACTGTACCAAGTTCCGCTCTCTGGCTATACCGTTGGCGGCTTCCGTTGCTCTCTTCCCTATCCAGTTGTCTTTGTAGAGTTCTCCCGATAACGACACACGGTTTGCCAGTATATGCAGGTGGGCTTGCCTGCGGTTCTTCTCCGTTCCGCTGTGCTTCACAATGATGTACTGGTGGTTCATCAAGCCCATGCGCTGCATGAAATCGTTGCCGAGCTTCGCCCAGTCCGCATCGGTCATGCCTGCACTTTCTTCCACTGAAGGGCTGACCTCAAACCGAAGGCAGTTGTTCTTTACGTTCGGAAAATCAACAAAGTAAGGTTTCATCTCCTGCACCATCTCTTCACCTGTACAGCCGAAAAGCTCATGGCGGTGTATCTCGGTGGCTGCTGCCTCCCCGTTTATCTCTTTGGCAAGATCGTACTCCAGTGCTGCCGTGCCATGAGATATGCTCTTTCCTTTTGCTATCATCGTGAAAGTATCTTTTTAAGTTCATTGATTAGTGCCTGGTTCTCTTCGAACACTTCCCTGTACTGGCGCCCACCGAAATAGTTGTTCAGACGCTGGAGTGTTCCTTTCAGTCGGGCTATCTCCCGAAACAGTTCCCTTTCTTCTTCCGTGTACCTCTCTTTGGGGCGTCCGCCCAGTGCGAGTGTACGGCAGTACTCCGATGTACTGATGCCGCATCGGGCTGCCTGTTCCGCAAGTGCCGCCTTTTCAAGTGCCGTGCAGCGGAATGTTATCTTCTCCGTTCGATTTACTTCCATGTCGCAAAGGTAATCTTAAAATCCTTTTGAGCAAAGCGAGAAAGGCAAGAATGTCCGACAAGGACACTTCTTGCTATATATACACATGCCGCATGGGAATACACACAACGCTGACACGCTGCATAGGCACACATTTTTTTCTCTTTTTCCTGCCTTTTTCACAACGGAATACGGAGAACTGTCAAGGGGACGGGCTGGAAAAACCGCACGAGCCTGCGAGCGCAGGATTTTTCCGGATCCGGACTTGCGAAGCCCTTGACGGTTACGGAGTATGGAGTTACATTTGCAGACAAAAAAGAGAAAAATTACTTATTCAGTAATACTTTTTCTTTCGCGGTTAAGTTCTCCAATTCTTCATCACTTATAGGAATAACAGTATAGGTTTTCCCCTCGTGATGAATAAGTACATTGTCGCCTTTACTCGCCAAATCAAGCATTTCCTCTATTCGGTTAGCAAATTCCTCGGATGTAAGATTTATAACTGCCATATCTTTAATTTTTACATTGTTTTTTTACGTCATTTATCGTCATAGTGCCCCCAAACAGAAATAACAAAAACAACAATGGTGGTTTCGTTCACCGTATATCTAATACGGTTTTTCTTATCAAGTTGCCTTGACCATACACCCTGCAAATACTTCAACTGTTCGGGGTGTCCAGTCCCGGTGTATGGATGTTCTTTCAGCTCATCCAATAGCCTCTCTAACTTTTTGAAGAGTTGCGGAGAGGACTTTCTTAGCAACAGTACATGTTTTGCAGCTTCTTTTGAAAATTCTATCTCATACATTGCACTCATCCTCTATACGGTTCAAAAAATCATCTAATGATTCATCCTTCCGCATTTTAAAAGTTCGTCCCTGCTTAATATCCTCAATACCCCTCTGAATAGCCTCCAATTCTTCCCTTGAGGGGAAATCCTCTTCCGTAGCCGCATATACGACTATGGGGGCGGCATTACGACGGGAAACAAAGATTGTCTCTTTTTCAGCCAGTTCAAAATATTTCTTCTGATTGGCACGAAATTCACGCGTTGTAATTATCTGCATAATATTTATATATTTGATTTACACCGCAAATATAGCTATAAAAGTTCAACCTCCAAACTATTTGTGTACCTATTTGTGTACACGCCATTAAAAGCCATATTCAAGCCTACCGCCCGTTGGTTGGTGTTGCTTTGCTTTTTCCCCTCTTTTCGAGTTGATTTTCAGCCTTTTTCCCTCTAAATTCCCCTTGTCTGTTATAAGCATCGTCTGTAATATGCTCTATCACTTTTGCGGAAACACCGATAAATAAAGGGATTAAAACATGCGTTTCCCTACACTTTGGGAGTTTTAATCCTACACTTTGGGAGTTTTTAAGACGAACTTTCCCTACACTTTGGGAGTTTTACCCTTCTTTTTTTGTTTATATGTAGGTATTTTATATCTTTGCAGCAAATCAAATAGTTATGAAAAAGAAGCTACCTATTACCAAAAATAAAGACGTAGTTGTATCATGGGTATATACATGGTCCAAACAGCAAGACATGTCCATACACGAACAAAGAATAGTTCTTCGCATACTGGAAGC
>ENA-OZED01000959-OZED01000959.1-human-gut-metagenome-genome-assembly--contig:-NODE-959-length-10830-cov-4.317680_pt1 | contig 10830 bp, 15 predicted proteins | sample MGYA00245066_ERZ653605 | MGnify/ENA primary metagenome ERZ653605 (study PRJEB26926, sample SAMN06165079) | human gut metagenome | biome: ENVO:00009003; feature: ENVO:2100002; material: ENVO:00002003...
ATCTACACCCTAGAGTTCGTCGGCAGCGTCAGATGTGTATAAGAGACAGGGAAATCACCATCCGCACTTCTTTTCCCTGCTCTACCAGCTCTTTTAGCATTCCGACATAGGCGCGGGTGTCTACCAGCCTCATGCTTTTTTCTCCATTTTCCGCATCGCATTTTTTTGCAGGAAAGCCGCAGCTGCTGCTTCTTCGGACGAATCTCTCACAAGCTCCTGCTCCAGCGTTTTCACCGCATCCTCCGAAATGTCACATGCCAGATGATAGATTGGTACCTTTCCCACCAGACGCTCGAGAAGATCCAGGTTTTTCACCAGCTCCTCCCGATCCCAGCGGTTCATGGTAATCTGTCCGTACAGGCTTGTAAATGCCTCTGCCGGGCGAAGCCGCCATGCCTGGTTCAGCTTCGCCTGGCTCAGCATCACAATGCATCCGACTGGCAGTTTTTTGTTCTCGCAGACCTCCGACGTTCCGCAGACCGGCCAGCCGTTTGCTGTCCACGCTTTTCCGTCATATTCGAGTAATGCCTTATCACCGTTTACGGTACGGCTTCCCCGGTACTGCTCCCAAAGGCCCGCCTGCGTGGTTTTGCCCGTTCCCGATGGTGCAGAAAAGAGCATGGCCTTCCCCTGGTACTCCAGGTATGCACAGTGCAGAATCAGGCATGGACGCTCCGACAGGCGGCGTTCCAGTGCAAGAAGAGACAGAAATACAACCTCATATTTTGCAACTCCATCCAGATACCATCTTCCGACAAACACCTGTGCATGATTTTGTGCTGTCTCCCGATACAGTGCATAGGGACGCTCTTCTCCTTTCACACCGATCAGGCGGCTTTCCAGTCCTTCTCCGTTACGAAACACCTGCAGATCGACCCGGTTTACAAGCAATTCGCCTTCCGCCTCCGGAAGTGTATCAACAATGGTAATGGTATAGGTGTAGTCTGCCGACTCCTTTTCCACCGCAAACTTTTCCATATCCGCCGGAAGAACCAGCTCCTCCGGAAAGCGCAGCCGGAAGGAAAAGCTCCCTGTCTGAAATGTTTTTTCCATAAAAACTCCTCTTTTTTTCTCTGTGTAATCTTCCATTTTCCACACATCGTGTCACGATCCCTTTTTCCGCATTTATGATAGCAAAAAAAAGATGCCCCGTCAATTGTTTACTCCTCTTATGTAATGTAACTTGTAATTTTTTTACTTCCTTTTCTTTCCTGCTTTTCCTCTTTTTTCTTTTATAATTACCTGTAATGATAACTGTAATTGCATTTCTGCGCGCTTTTCCTATTTTACCGGTTTGACGGCAGAAATGGTGTTCGCCCGAAAAGGCACGGCACTTTGCAAGAGGAGGTTTTGATGGAACCAATGGCTTCTCCGACCTGGTCGGATCTGTTACAGAAAATAAAAGAAACGAAATATCGTGTCAGCGCCGATTATCTGCTGCGTGAAATCGCAGGAGAATACGCGATCATTCCCGTCGGGGCTGCGTGTCAGATTTCGAATGCTGTAATGGTTCCAAACGATACCGCCGTATTCCTCTGGAATGCATTTTTGCAGCCGCATACCATTTCGGAGGTCGTTGCACAGGCGGCAGAAGAGTATGAGGCTCCGGAGGAAAAGATTCAAGATTCCGTATTAAACTTTGTGCATGATACTTTAAAATATCAATTATTAGAGGAGGTTGTTTCATTATGAGAAGAGAGTGGATGGAACCTGTAATCGAGGTTCAGGAATTTGTTGCAAATGAGTATGTGGCGGCTTGTGGAGATAGTGGAAAGGTTTATAACTTTGAATGCAATGCCGGAAAAGAAAATAGCCATTATAATGTTTATACGAATGGTGACGATGGGATAGCACATACTCGTGACGATGAACTGCTTGGTTCTTACCATCCTTGTGGTGAGAAACACGCAGCAGAATCTAACAGTGACTTTAAATATGGCTATATGTACAGACTAGACGGATTCGGCTTGTTCTCCAAGGAAGATCGGAATGATTGTACTGATGTAGTCATCTGGAGAGGTAAATACAACAATAATATCCACTGTACCACCAACTTAGACATCAATTCCTGGACGACCGCAAAATCCTGATTGTTCCCACAACATCATATTTTTTCAAACGACTGTAAAAGGATCGAACCAACCGTTTCGATCCTTTTCTTTCTGTTCCCAGGCAAAGCGGATATTCGCAATCCGCTTCGCTACTTGCTCATAACCGAATAGCTGCTTCGCAGCTTATATCAGGAATGGCTTATACCACTCCTGATACAAGCAAATCTTTGCCACAATGTCAAGTGATGAATTCAAAAAAAGGCAAAAAAATACCCCCTCTCCACGAAGGAGAAGGGTAGTATAAGTTACATTATCAATTCTATCCATCCACTCAACGTTTTAGTGAAATGCCAACCTCCTTTTTCTTTCGATTGTTCGTGTTCGATTTTTTATATGTCGTATCATACCACTTTAGGAAATCGCCAAACAGTTTTTCTTCAGCAATATGGCGGGCCTCAGCTGCCTCCTCGATGCAGTCATAGCCTCCAAGATAATAGCATTTCTGTTTAAACATGATCTGGGCGATCCATTTATTCCGCTTATTACTGTAGTAAACTCCACGCACGCCACTGGTATTCGTCTTATATATAACATCCGGACGGAGCATTTCCAAGCAGGTACCATCTTTATAATGGAGATTCTTCTTTGGATCACGCTGACATCCGCAGCCTATTGTCCATCCATTCTGCAGATTGGACTGCCGGACATCTACCTCATTGCCACAGTCGCACCTGCAGTGCCAGATATGGAATCCATTTTCCTTCCGTGCGTAAGACAACACTGTGAGCATCCCGAACCGTTTACCCACCCAGTCTTTCAGGGGCGGTATCTTCCCGCAGCTTCTGGTATTCCCAGTGATCAGCCTCCTTTTTGTAGTCTCTATCGTGTTGCCGCAGTCACACTGGCAAAGCCATAACGGATTACCGTCTTTGGCTTTATTCCCTGATTTTCCAATAACCGACAGCTTCCCAAATCGAAGTCCTGTCAGATCTTTGACACCATCAAAAGGGGATTTCTCACACCCACAACTATAGATAACCCCTGGTTTTAAGCAGCGACTCTCCACAAGGATCTCATTTCCGCAGTCACATCTGCATCTCCAGACAACCGCATTGCGGACACGCTGCTTCGTCGGTTCCGGCACAGTTAATTTTCCAAAGCGTTTTCCTGCCAGATTTTTCCCTTTCAAAACACCACCTCAATGAAAGCCTGATAATATTCATCAGAACAGGGAGCATCTTAAACATTTTCCTTACGATTTTTTCTGTATTCCCGTAACCGGCGATAAAAGGTAGCTTCCGCCATACCGCTTCGTTTAATCGCTTCTTTTGCGGTAATCGCCTTATTCTCCAGCGCATTTACGATCTCTGGAAAATCATCCGGAGGCTCGACTTTCGGGCGGCCAAATTTTACGCCTTTTGCTTTTGCCGCAGCGATGCCATCCAATTGCTGTTTATAGATCACGTCTTTATAGTTTTTTGGGTCAATCCCCGCATCATCCAGCCATAACCCTACGATATCAAGATCCATTTCAAGGACATCGGCAATCTTTTCCACAGGCATTCCTGTTTTCCCTAAATTTTCAGCAATATATTTGATATTATCCATATGAAAGACTTATCGTCTTCCTTTCGGTTTTTTGTTCATCTGTTTGCTTTATCGCATCTTTATTGTTGTATCTGGAAAGATTGCAGCCTCCAGGCACTTGACAGCGTCCTCAGTCATATCGCAGGTCAGCTGCCAGACAGGAACCTGCAAAATCAGGTTTTCGATTCCATTGATTGCAGCTTGGATAAATTCTGGATTCCATTGGTTTATCGTCATTTGAGGATATAACTGACGGAACGCCTTTGCAGGTGACAGGCGTACCACGCTGTTTTCCTTGCCCTGTCGGAGCATGACGATGGCATAAACTGATATATCCATCCGTTTGCAGATGTTCGAGGAACCACAAACTGGCCAGGCGCACGCCAGCCATTTTCCTTCTTTCTTCCGAAGGAGTGTCCGATCTCCATTGACTATTTCACTGCCCCTGTATTTCTCCCATAATGCCGCCTGCGTGGATTTCCCCACTCCGGATGGAGCTGAAAAAAGAATGCCTTTTCCCCGATGATTTATATAGGCACAGTGCAGGATCAGTCCTCCATACTCAATCATTCGACGATCCAGAGCAAACAGAGAACTATACACGGTATCCGAAGGCATGAGGTCCCGCACCAACCGGGTTACCAAAATCTCCGCCTCTTTGGAATATATTTCCCGATAACACGCATAATATCCAACTTTTCCCTTTATCCCGATCAGACGTATTTCTTTCGTTCCGTCCCGGACCACTTCCATATCCGGGCGCCAGGCAATCTGATTCCCATCCAATACCGGAAGAGAATGAACTTCCCGCAGCCGGTAGATATACTCCGGTTTCCCCGTTTCCACAGCAAACTGTAAAAAATGATCTGGGGCTGCATAGGGCAGTTCCGATATAATACGGAAACAGAAATCCCCAATCCGAAATACTCTATCGATGATCCCATTCCTCCTTCAGCAGGCGGTAATATTCCTCAGAATACCGGCAAAGATAATCCGGAATTCCTTCGTAAGATCCCGTCTCCAGAAGTGAAGCGGCCACGCATACCTTGCAGATTGGCTTATACCGGCATTGCATACATTTTTCCGAAATCTTTAGCTTCTGTGTAGCCGCTGTTATCTCTTTCCAAGCAGCGGCAAAGCCCTTTTCGAAAACTGAAACCGAAGGTTCCGACAGGATGACGCAGGGGCGCATCTGCCCCTGCCAGTTGATGGTGAATGAGCAGTTTCCAGCCAGACAGGACACATGTCCGTCACCCCGGGGGAAATCCGGATCTTCCACCCGTGTAATCGTCTGCTCAACATACTGGTCATAGATTTCTCTGGGGAATTGTAATTTCAGCGCCTCCAGAGAGGATGCCGCTGCATCTTCCGGCAGGACACGGGTCAGCTTTGAAAAAGGGCGGTTCCTTTCCCTCACCGCAGGCATCATATAAGGATCAATATGTACGGGAACCTGTAGCTCTTCCCCAATGGAAAATACTTTGCCCATGCTCTGTCGTACGGCCTTTGCTACACTGAAACTGATTTTCACGTCGATTCCATGCTCCCGAAGCAGCCGAACTCCACGGACTGTCTTTTGAAATCCGCCGGGATAATGGCAGAGTCTCTCATAGTCTTCCTCATCTGCGCCATAAAGGGTAATGTTGACCCGTCGGGGAGGATGCTCGCCAAAGAAAACTGCCCATTCCTCATCTATCAGGGTTCCATTGGTATTGATCGTCAGGATGAAGCCCATTCCCCGCATTTCCAGATACATTCGCTTAAAATCCGGGAACAGCAGCGGCTCTCCTCCTGTCAGTAAGAGAAACAGAACTCCAGCTTCTTTCATCTGCCGCCCGATCTCCAGCCATTCATCTGCCGTGCAAAGCCGACCTTTGCGCTCCATTTCCTCCCGGCTCAGCCGAACATAGCACATATCACAGTTCATGTTGCAGAGAGGGAGCAACTCTAAGCTACCGTTAATTGGGGTTTTTCTTTCTTTTGCTCGTTTGATCAGAGTATGCTCCACAGACGAAGCTCCATTGTCCATACAAGCCATCGGTTCCCTCCTTTATGAAAAGAACCGGCAGCATACGCTCCGGTTCTAAATCATTTTATTAAAAAATAACTGTTTTTCTATCAGGATTTCGCTGTTGTCCACTTATGCATATCAAGCTGCGTAGTACAGTGAACATTGGTATCATGATCAGTCCAAATGATAACCTCAATATTCTCATCCTCTGATGTCCATGGATTATCAAGATGGTACCCCTTCAGGAATCCAGAATTAGAGTCTGCTTTATGCGTTTCTCCACAAGGATGATAATAAGAAACCAGACCATCCATATACCTTTTAGAAATTTTTGCTACCTTTCCATTCGAATCTTTTACAGCATACTTTTTATTTTTTTCACCTGCATTACATTCAAAATTATAGACAACACCACTCTCACCACACGCTGCCACATATTCGTTAGGAATAAACTTCTGAACCATAATTTTCGGTTCTTCCCACGTTTTTTTCATTTTACTCTACCTCCTCTAATATCTTATAATTTAATGCGTCTGTTACGAAGTTCTCTACAGATCTCCGCATTCTATCTTCTGTCACATCATATTCCAGCATTCCCTGGACAACCACATCCTCCAGAGTGCTGGGCTCCTCAAAATGTTTCCAGATAAAAACCGCCGAACCGTTTGGCGCCATCACCGTGTTCTCCAGCGGGCTTTTGCTTTCTGCCCCAGCTGGAACAATCACATATTCTCCAGCGATTTCCCTGAGTATGTAGCCAGGCTTGATCCGGTATTTCTTATTTTCCCGTTGATAACCGTCACTGTTGAGATATTTGGACAGCTCGTCATCTGACAGTTTTGCCAGTTCGTTGCCACTCAGTTCGTCTGGATTACGAATAAAGTGGAACTCCGGTTTTTTATAATCTTTCATGTAACACCTTCTTCACTTTTTTCTGGATATCTCTTATGAAGGGATGCCAATCAGACAGTATGCTTTATAGCAAGAAGTTTTATAGCTAATATTATAATGTATATCCCTTGGAAAAGCAAGCATTTTTTGAAGTCACCGGATTTTCCGGTGCGCTCGCCCTCTTTTTTAGAGGGGTCATGGCGGTTTATCACAGTATGGACGGTCATTTAGTTGTCAAGGTACTCAGTGATACTAAATTACCACGCACAATCACCATAACCGATTAACTTTGACAAAACAATACTTCTATGATACCATGTGTGTAACAGATATTATCAAATTATAGAATTACCATAAACGGAGGGCATAAAAGTGGAGTACCAGTTTATCCGGCAGGAGCCATGCCGGGAAAAAGTGATCTTTGTCCTGACACTGGACAGGAAAAAGTTAAAAGAAAGGGTCTTGATCGGCACCGAGGATGAAGTCCGTTCCCGGCTGGAAGGAAATGAGGGCGCAGAGCTGGCTTGCGATACCACAAATCCACTGGGAACCCTGCTGATCCGCTTTGACAAAGACCCGGAAGGCAACTGGAACCGGCTGGGCCTGGCCCCGCTGCGGGACGCGATGCACACCAACCGATGGGAACAGCCAGCGTTGGAACAGGCCGCCGGGAAATTCCTCTCCGGGAAATACCAATCCGGGGAACCGATCTGCCAGTACACCGCATTCCGTATCTGGAATGCGTATCTGAAAGCCCGTGAAAAACGCAGGCGGGAGATTGCCTGCGAGAAATTTATCACGGAAATGGCAAGGCTCACGGCGGCCTTCCGGATTGAAAACGCTATGGAATACGACCCGGAATCCGGCACGCCGGGGCGGCTGGACACCAGGAGCCTGTACTACCGCAGGACGCCGGCTGAGCATACCCGGCTTGACTTATGGTTCCCGGACAGCTCACGCCGGATGGAGTGCGTGGCGGCCTATGATTCCTTCCTGCCCCTTATCACCTACTACCTGAACCGCCTGAGCGACTGGGGGCTGTATTTCCGGCAGTGCAAGGTGTGCGGAAAATTCTTCCTGGCAAAGAGCCTCCGGTACGAATTGTGCAGCGACAAATGCCGGAAGAAGCAGGCGCTCCAGAATAAACGGGAGTTTGACGAACGGGCCAGGGAGAATGATTACGACCACCAGTACAAGAACGAATGCCAGGGCTGGCGTAATGTCATCAACAAAGCGAAGAAAACGCCCGGTTTCCCAGCCGACCGTCTGGCCCGGATGCAGGAAGCCTTTGAGGGCTTCAAGAAGGAGGCCCTACGGAGGAAAGCCCTGGTCAAAAACAAAGAATCCAGCCCCGAAGAATTCCGAAACTGGATCATCATGCAGAAAAACCTCCTGCTGGATATAATGGATGGCTCTTGACTGTCACAGGGGTGGTACAATTTTGTACCGCCCCCAATCGCCATGAAAAGGGCCGCCTAACCTCTGCGATTAGACGGCCCGGAGCCATTCATAAACTTCTATATCCTGTTGTTATGATTTTTATCTGACTGTTTTCATCAGCTTTTTCATAAATTTCCAAAGCCGGATTCCGTCTTTCAGTCCCAGCCGGTAAAAGAAACATTCACTCTCTGCGCCGGTATCGAAGATAGAATCACAATAATGCCGCACAGCGTTTTTCTGTTCCTCGGACAATGCGCTGATTGCTTCCTCATACTCAGTTTCCAGCCGAATAAAATCCTCTTTCTTTTCCTTGCCGGTTTCTTCCTCCCGCCACTTACTATACTGGCTCTGCATCCGCTCCTGGATTATCAGATCGACCAGCTTTTCAATATCCGTACCCATAAGCAGCCCTCCTATGCCGCCGGATATAATTCCGGTATGTCTCCAGGACGGAATCAGACACGCCGCTCTTGTAAACCTTGCGGATGTCGGAGATTTCCTCCCCTTTCAGCAGTTTCAGCCATTCCAACAGGTCAGCCCTGCCATTAGCAAAGTTACAGCAGCGCCCATCGGCGTATTCGATGCGGTATCTCATAGACAAGCACCTCCCCTAAAGATAGATCATCTCAGACCGGATAATTTCCTCAGCCCGGTTACAGATGCTGTTCATAGCCTGCACCCAGCCGAGCCAGTCCAGACACTTCAAATCTTCCGTGACATATTCGGCAGCCTTCATCTGTCTGACAATGACTTCAAACCGGGTCTGGGCCTGTTCGTCCAGATCAGCGAGATACGTCCATAGGTTCCCCGACAAAAGTAATTCGGCATACTGGCCGGGGCGATGTCCTTTGAGATATGCCTGGTGCATCCGGCCCCACCGCCCAATGGAACGGCTTTCTTCTGGCATTTTTAAGGCGGGTATGTAATAATCACCAACCAGAACATAATCCAGGCCGTTGCTGTCATCGTGGATACGTTTCCTTAATTTCTCCATAGCGACCTCCTGTATTCGATTTTATACGAATCCAGTTGATCGTGTCCCTGTTCATGCTTAATTCAAGGCAACTGAACTCGTCACCATGAATTATGGCATATCCCACCCCACTGCTTATTGCTTCATGCAATAGAAGCAGGGGACTTGCCTGATTCGGTTCATCTCCGGTCCTCCGGAGCGTGTCGGAAATGATTTTTCAGACACGCTCTGGACCGGTTTTTGTTTTTTCGGAGGAATTTTTATGAACTATATGGACGACGCTTCGACCTTTGAGCATTCCCTTCTCCAGAAAGCCCGCCAGAAGCACATTCCCGTTACCGGCGCGCTTGAGCTTCTGCCGCTTTGCAATATGAACTGCGACATGTGCTATGTCCGGCTGTCCCGCTCGGAAATGGAACGGCAGGGACGGCTTCGCACGGTGGAGGAATGGGTTCGCCTTGCAGAGCAGATGCAGAAGGCCGGTACCGTTTTTCTTCTTCTGACCGGCGGGGAGCCGCTGCTCTTTCCGGATTTTAAAACGCTGTATCGCAGGCTTCGAAATCTGGGCATGATTCTCACCATCAATACAAACGGAACCCTGCTGGACGAAGCCTGGGCTGATTTTTTTGCCACATACCCGCCGCGCCGCATCAACATCACGCTCTATGGTGCCGATGCCGCTTCCTACGACCGTCTGTGCCATTTTCCGCAGGGCTTCGATCAGACCCTTCGCGCAGTCCGGCTGCTCCGCGCACGAAACGTGGATGTGAAAATCAGCTGCTCTGTGACCAAAAAGAATCCGCAGGATTTTTCCAGGATTTTTGCCCTCGGAAAAGAGCTCGGTGTCCCTGTCCACGCCGATCACTATATGATGCCCGCCGTCCGGGAACGCTCTCTCCCCTTCGATGCGCAGGTACGCCTGCATCCAGAGGACGCTGCTGCGTTGGCCTTTCAGGCACTGAAGCTGCAGCTGGATGCCGATATTTTCCGGCAGTATGTCCGGGAATCCGTCCGCCGTGTCAACGACCCTGCTTTCCCGCGTGGGGACGGCCACATTTCCTGTCTTGCCGGGAACTGCTCCTTCTTTATCAACTGGCAGGGCCGGCTTTTTCCCTGTGTCATGCTCTCAGAGCTGTCGGCACCGGTCTTTGATCTCGGCTTTTTGGCAGCCTGGGAAACGGTTTCCGCAAAAGCCCGGAATCTTTCGCTTAGCACAAAATGCCGGCAATGCCGTTTCCGGCCGATCTGCCGCACCTGCGCAGCTGCTTCCTTTTTAGAGACCGGTTCGTATCAGGGCGCGCCTGATTATCTCTGCCGCTATGCCGAACATTATTATGACCTGCTGCTGGCTGAGCTTGCTTCCTTTTCTTCCGATCCGTCATAAGTTGTATCTGCGCAAAAGCGCCGGGCACATATCACTCTGCCCGGCGCTTTTGTGTTTATTCTTCTATTTCCTGCAGACGCTCATCCAGTACTATGGTCTCGCCCGCTTTCAGTTTTACCGTGCGGCGCACGCTGCCGTACACGATTTCCCCTTCATACGCCTGATCAGCCGTCACCCGGCACTGCAGCAGCCTTCCGTCTTTCCATGCAAGCGCAATTCCCGCATTTCCGACCAGCCGCAGACCCTTTACTGTTCCCTGTTCCCACGCCTTTGGCAGCGCCGGAAGCAAAATGACCTCCTGTTCTCTGCTCTGCACCAGCATCTGTGCAATCGCCGCGGTCACGCCGAAGTTTCCGTCTATCTGGAACGGCGGGTGGCGGTCAAAAAGATTGGCATAGGTGGATTTTGCCAGCATCTGGCAAATGTTCTCCCACGCCTTTTCACCATCCCACAGCTTCGCATAAAAATTGATGATCCATGCCCGGCTCCAGCC
>ENA-OZED01000977-OZED01000977.1-human-gut-metagenome-genome-assembly--contig:-NODE-977-length-10713-cov-4.322481_pt1 | contig 10713 bp, 7 predicted proteins | sample MGYA00245066_ERZ653605 | MGnify/ENA primary metagenome ERZ653605 (study PRJEB26926, sample SAMN06165079) | human gut metagenome | biome: ENVO:00009003; feature: ENVO:2100002; material: ENVO:00002003...
CGTGGGCTCGGAGATGTGTATAAGAGACAGATATTGCGCTATTTATAAATTTCTAAAAAGGTATAATTTGACGCTCTGATCACTTCCTTTCTCTGTTAAATTCACCATTTTTCTGATAAATCAGTTATTTTTTATATTATATCTCAACACCTCCCATAAGAGAATGGATATTTTTCTTCTATCATTTGTGTTTTTTTAACCTGTTTTTTCTGTGTTATTACTAAAATATAAACGTATAAAACGTTTGGGCAAAGAACTCATTAAAAATTTGACGCAGGACAGATATTAACCTGAAATTTTTACCACTTACAGCTTGCTTGATCTGAAAGCTGATGTATATAGTAAAATTTTTCACAGCTACGCCAACATGAATCTTACGGCATCCTCCATTTCACCCTAAAGCTATCTCCTTTTTTCCCAGACAGGAGCACAATCCCAGTCCTTGATTTTTTCTTTCGGTATTCGCTTTCTCTCCGGTCTGCTGTCATTTTCGGGCCGCAATCTCATTCCCTCTTCTAGCCATTAGACATCCTCCGGTCAAATTCCTGTTCCAGTTTTTCAGCTTGTTTTTTGATTCCTCATTGTTTTTAAAAATGGGGCCTTAAAAATAATTTGAACACACAAATCGCACGTAGAAAACAGAAACCAGAATCCAAAGCCTGAGCATCAGGCTTTGGATTCTGGCCTCTGTTCAAAAAGTTAAGGGCAGCAAAGAAAGGAAAAAAACAGGCACAGGCTTAGAAGCCGAATTTCCAATTCCAAACGAAACCTAGGATTGATGATTACGGCTTTCCCAAAGTGTTTTTTCTGATATCCATAGGTCTCTGGCCCGTAATTTTCTTAAAAACCATGTAAAAATAATTATAGCTGGAAAAGCCTACTTTTTCCGCCAGCTCTTTTCCTTTAAAATTTGTAGACAGCAATAGCTTTTCTGCTTTTCGTATACGAAATGTATTCAGATAATCATTAAAATTGCTTCCTATTTCTTTCTTAAAAAGTTTTCCTAGATAAGCCGTACTGATATGGAAATCATCAGCAAGATACTGAAGTGAAATATCTGGATTTGAATAATTTTTTTCTATAAATTGAATCGAGTCAAAAACCGGCTTGCTCAAAGTTTTTTCCCTGCTTGTTTCAATCATTTCTATGACCCGCTTCAATATTTCAAGCGTTTGATTTTGTACTCCTTCCGGAGATATTTGAATCATGATATTTCTGAAACTTTGGTTTTTGGTATCAGCGATTTCATGCTGGTCTATAAAAAAATCTTCTGAGAGGCATTGGAACGCCAGCACACTTAATTCTAAAGCGCTATTTTTTAACACATAGATCTCCGCTAGAGGATCGCTGCGGATCTGATCTTCGAACAAAGCCCGAACATAGCGGTCTACCGGCTTAAAGCTGCCTTCCTTGATCAATTCTCGAAAGCGATCGCTGTCAATGCTGACAGCTCCTGGCGCCTTCTCAAAGTATTCATTAATCTCATCATAGTATAAAACTGTGCCGATCCCAAATATAAACCTATACGATAAGGTGCGCAGCGCATTTTTATATGATACATACATCTTGCGGGTACTACTCACCTGATTGCCTACAGCTATCGTGACTTCCAGCTTCAAACGCTTTTTTATTTCGCAAATACAGTTCTCCAGCAAAATTTTTAACTGGGTATCCGTCGACCAGCCGCTAAAATCCCTAATGATCATATTTACCCGGCCCGAAAAATCTGTGAACGCCACGCCTTTTCCTGATTTCACCATAATTTCATCACAGATATTGCATGCGCTAAAAATCTGCCATGAGGCATCATCCTCTACCATGCTTTCATTCTTCGCTATTTCAACGGATACTATGCTAAAGCAGCCCGAGGATAAGTCAAGCTGTAATAATGCCAGCTTATCTTTCAATTCTCTAGAGGAAATAGTTCCTGATATCAGCCTGTTTAATACATTATTTTTCAATAGCGCCAGGTATTCGTTATTGTGAAGCCTTGAAATTAAGCTGTCCTCCAGACTATCAATGATTTCTTCAATGATCCGGATAATTTCCTCCTTTCCCGAGGGCTTCAAAAGGTAATCGACCGCACCATATTTCATCGCCTCGCGGACCCTTGCGAAATCATTGTAGCCGCTTAACACTATAAATTTGCATTCTGGATATTGGCCGTGAATTCTTTTAGCCAATTCCAGCCCGTTCATAACCGGCATTTGAATATCCAAAAGGACGATATCCGGACGCTGGTCTTCTATGATTCCCAGCGCCTCACGGCCGTTTATCGCTTCTCCAATTATGGTAATTCCATAATCCTGCCACGGCAACAGCCTTTTGAGTCCTTCTCTCACCTGTTTTTCGTCATCTACGATGAGTAATTTATACATCCGTCCTGCACATCCTTTTGAGTTAATATTGGAAAGGTAACCTTTACTGCGGTGCCAATTCCAGCTGTGCTTTTAATCATCAGCCCATATTCTTCACCAAAAAGGAGTTTTAGCCTGGCCTGGACATTTTGCAGGCCGATACTCTTAAATTCATCTTGGAGAACCTGTTGATTTAATTTCTCGCAGATTTCCTGTAGGGTATCCTTCTCAATTCCTTTGCCATTGTCGAAAATCGTGATTTCCAGCCTTTTACCCTCTTTTTCCGAAGCGACGATGCCGATAAATCCCTTGTCTTCTTTATCAGCGAACGCATGTTTTATAACATTTTCTACCAATGGCTGGAGGATAAGCTTGGGAATAAAATCATCAAGATATTCATCCGGTATTTGTATATTTACTTCCAATCGTTCTTCGTACCTATATTTTTGAAGCCTTAAGTAAGTATCTATATACTCTAACTCATCTTCCAGTGTTATAAATTTATCAGTGGTCCCGCTGCTCCAGCGGAGCAGCTTTCCTAAAAGGACGATCATTTCTCCCGTATCTTCATCCTGCGCCGCCAAGGCTTTCGCCCGTATGCTGTCCAGAGTATTATATAAAAAATGAGGATCTATCTGGGTTTGAAGCGCATTTAATTCCGCGTTTTTCCGCTGAATTTCAGCTGCATATACCTCTGAAATATAGCTGTTCAGCCTTTCGCACATTTCATTGAACGCCTGACTAATGACGCCGATCTCATCCTTTGATTTGATTGGAATCTGTAAGCTGAAATCCCCCGCCTGCACCTGCTGCATCGAATGAAGCAGCGTTTGAACCTGGCGGTTAAAAATTCGATAAATGAAAAGGCAAACCATTATCGTGAGGATAATCGCCGCTACCATAACCACATAAATCTGATTATTGATTTCCTGTAATTCCTTCGTCATGTCCTTATTGGAAAGAACATATACCGTTTTAGCCCCAGAGGTGCCTACGTCTTTTATTTTAATATATTGATCCGCTTCGGACTGAGGCACCGGTTCCGCTGTTTTTCCCCAATTTTCTTGATTTGTAGAATACAGTATCTGCTTTTTACTATTTATGAGAGTTAGTTCTCCCTCCATCGATGTGTTTGACAGCGGATTCTGTTTTTCTATCATCTCCAATGGCACATTCATGATAAACACTCCTACCATTTCCCTTTGAGGAAAGATAGAGGAATCAAATATTTTCCCTACAAAAGAGAGAACAGGTTCCCTTTCCCTCAAGGTATAGGAGGAGGGATCGTCATAAATCATGCAAATCGTCTCGTCAGAATCGAGAAATTCTTCAACAGCCTTATAATGTACAAAATCAAAACTAGGTTTTACATTGATATATTTATCGCCTGAATATGAATATACGGTTCCATTGAGCGAACTGATAATGACATCGCTGATATCCGGATCTGCAGAAAACACTCCCTTTGAAAACGCTTTTACAATTTCGATTTTATTGATCTGATAGGCCTCATCCGGGTTTTGGTTCACCGCAGCAACAATTTCAGAAATGGAATCGTTGTGGATATAATTATAGAGGCTGTAAATCCTATTATATTTATCATTACAGTAATCCGTCAGACTGTCCAGCTTTGTATCTCCCAGCATAATCTCCTTTTCCATCACCGTTTTGGAAAAACGCTGCATGATGTAGGATGAAGTAACCAAAACAGCAATAATTAAAATACACTCAAATAGTATCAATATTTTAAGAAAAATGCCTGGATGCCTCAGCTTCTCTTTCATTTTTCTGATCCACATATTCCAGAGCCCTTTCCAAATTCCTAACTTCTGCGGTGCCGATACATTACAATGACATTTGGCCAGCAAACGGCTCCTTTGTTAAATATACCGCAACAGCTTCAAAGTCTTGCTCAAATTCTAACGTCAGACTCCCGTTATCCAGTCTGATCTGGTGATCCAGTTCCTCATACGCCATCTTGATCCGGTATCCCTCTCCAACAGGCAGGCTTACTTTCGTATTCTGCTGGCATTCAAACCGGTGGATCACACATAAGGCTTCCTAATGGTCATGTGAATATCGAACGATCCCTTGCCATCCTTCAAGACATCGCCAGCTGTTCTGTTCTGTGCCATAAAAGCAGGTATTCCCATCTCGTATGATATGGCTGACCGCCCTATAAAATTCAATTCCCCGATCCACCAGTTTCCACTGTCCCTCGGAAAGAGTATGCACGTCCCCCGACAAGCACATAACGCCCAGAAAGGTATTCGCCATGGAATAAACAATTCTTTTCCCTGTGTCTTCAGCTCGAAGGACAGCCCATATCTCGCTTTGGCCAGGCGGAATCATCCGATGGACATTTGCTGCGATAACAGGAATCTCTTTTTCCTCATGCGCGTCTGAAAAAGAAACCATATCGCATAATTCAATCATGGATGGCTCCATTCTATGGCCTCCGGAAGCGCACACCTCAATCACCAGGCCTGGCAGCCTATCCCGTATCTTTCGGAAGAAGTCCTGAGCGGCCTGCATATTCTGCCGCAGCCCCTCTCCCAGACTCTCCGCCCCGTCGCATCCGATTCCAATGCTCTCGTTGTAATCTGCTTTGAGGTAGCCAAACCCATAATACTCCAAAAATCCGATCACTTTCTGCGACAGATAATCTTGAGTCCACGGATCCCTCATATCCCAAAAGCGCCGCCCGCCCGCTGTAATAACCTTGCCGTTTCGTTTCAGCAGGTGGTCCTCAAGCCAGAATGCCTTTGAATCTTTCCCGCATATTTCCATTTCAAACCAGATTCCAGGAATGAATCCAGCGTCTTTGATTTTATCTACTGTCGCCTTAAGCCCTTGTGGGAACAGCTCCTGAGAAACCTCCCAATCGCCCATATTGCTTTCCCAGCCTTTTACCGGATCCGCATACCAGCCCGCGTCAATGACAAAATACTGGAAGGGCCGGCTCCCCAGTGCCGTTAAGATCCGGCTGATATTCTCGTCGGAAGGCTTTCCCCAGGTAGTGCAAAACTCATTAAATATTACCGGCAGCTCCTTTTGACCATCTTCTTTTTTCCACATCTGCGTCAGTCTCTGGCAGGCGCTGTCTACATTTTGTCTGCAAACGGTGAGGCAGGCGGGAGCGGTACGGAAATATTCTCCCGGCCTCAGCTCCTTGCGCCAGTGGCCAAAATCGTAATCCGCGATTCCTCCTGACATACAAAGCGCGTCATCTCTTCGGTAGAGTTCCATCTGCCAGCTTGAGGGACATGCCAGGCAGGCCGCCCACACCACGTTTTCCTTCGTATCCTCCACCGCTTCAAACGGATAATAACCGCGAACCGGAAGAGAGCCCTTCTGGCCGATTTTATCGCTGTAGGCTCCGTGGCGCGACCAGGACGGGTCTAACAGCAGCTCGCTTGCCGTTCTGGTTTCCAATCGTCCTTCCGCACTCCATTTGCTTCGTATTCTATGCACAATGAGCCGATTAACCGCTTCATCCTCGGCAAACGGTGTAATCCCGCCGACCGAAAAGCTGGCCAGAAATTCAAGGACAATCGGCTTTTTCCCTAAATTTCTAATCCCTGTAGATACCCAGAGCGCCGGATCTCCATTTTTATATCTTAGGATATGTAGTATTTCGCTGCCTAACGCGTCCTCTAGAACTGTTGTGACGCAAATTCCCTCTTCGCTTTGTTCCACTTTCTGCTCTTTATACTCCATTCGGCTTACTGTTTCGCTGTTGCGCATTGTCATACCGTTGGCAAAGCCATAGGGAAAGGCGTCTCCCTCTTTCTTCCACTGCACCAGCGGATCAACCTGATAGCGCCTGCCCTCTTTTATGAACGGCTTCATAGACGCCGGATACAGCTCCATGCCCACCTGGCCGTCTTCGGCCAACACATACCTAACGCTCATATCTCCTAAAGAGTATTCGGATAGTATCTTCATAAAAACCTCAACCTTTCAGAGCTCCCGCAGTTAGCCCCTCGATGAATTGCCGCTGGGCCAGCAGATACGCAATAATAATCGGAAGCGTAGCAAACATGACATAAGCGAACACACTTCCCCAATCAGAAGCATATGGGCCAATCGCCGTATAAATTCCTACTGTAATTGTCTTAATCTGTCCAATTAGCAGCGGCGTGAGGAAATCGTTCCACATGGAAAGGCCGATAAAAATGGCCACCGTGGTCGTACATGGCTTTACCAGCGGAAAGATAATAGACGTAAAGATTTTGAACTGGCCGGCGCCATCAATAATTGCGGCTTCTTCTAATTCTTCCGGCGTCGATTTAATAAAGCCTTGATACATAAATACCGAAAACGATATGCTTCCCGATACAAATACCATAATCAATCCCGGCAGGTTTCCGATTAAACCAATTCCTTTGAAAATGGAAACAAGCGGAACGTAAACAATTGCATAGGGCACCATCAATCCAAGCAAAAAATAGATGTAAAGCCCTTGCGACAGTTTTGATTTCATTCTGGCAAGATAGTACCCAGCCATTGCGGATACTAAAATACAGATAGACGCTCCAAATATGGTAATGCATAAAGAGTTGAAATACATTTCTCCCAGATTGACATTGGGATTTTTTATTACCTGAACGATATTATCAATAATGGGCGGAAGGGGAAAAGACATAGGCGAAGCGGCAATCTCTTTTGTACTTTTAAAGATGTTGATCAGCGTAATATACAATGGGGTTGCGAAGATTACCGCCAGTACCACTAGAAATATCTTTAAAATTATGTCTAAAGCGCTTGTCTTTTTACTTTTGATCTTCATGTTAGGATACCTCCAATTTTTTGGATAGTTGGATCTGCAAAACAGAGATTGCAGCGATTACAATAAACAGAAACACTGCGATTGCAGAAGAATAGCCCAACATATTATTTCCAAAAGCTTGGGTTACAATATTGTATGTCACAGTTTCTGTAGCATAACCGGGCCCGCCGTTTGTAATTATTTTGACAATATCGTATTGTTTCATTTCGGTCATAATGCTCATAATGACCGAAATGGTGATACCGGGAACGATCATAGGAAGCGTTACATAGCGGAACTGATGCCAACGGCTTCCGCCATCCATGATACAGGCTTCATACAAGGACTGAGGCACTGTCTGTATGGAGGCCAGATACAGCACCATATGAAAGCCCAGCATCCTCCAGATTTCAATGACGCAGATGCTCCAGATGGCGTTATTGGCATTGCCTATGTAATCTGCGGCCAAGTTTTCCAGGCCCACCATATCCAGCAAAGAATTAAGCACTCCGGTATAGGAAAGAATAGCAAGCCAGATAAAAGAGATTGCTACTGTACTAAGCACATAGGGCAAAAAGAAAATACTGCGAAATACGTTGGTCATTCGCCTCGCCCGGTTCAGCATCATCGCAATCAGAAGGCCCAATACATTTACTGTCACCGCCACTACAACGGTAATTTTTAGGGTTACAAAAATAGCGTTTCTTAGTCTCTCATCCGACAGCATATCCAGATAATTTTTTGCGCCCGTAATATTATAGGCGGCACTGATCCCGTTCCAATCGGTAAAGCTCAGCAAAAACGCTCCGATAATTGGGACAATCATCAGGACCGTATAGATAAGGAATGCAGGTATTGTGAATAATATAGATTTTTTCTTCATAAAATTGACTCCTAAAAATGATTTAGAGTACAAAACTGTTTGATGAGTTTGTACTCTAAATCTTTCTAATTATAGGCTTTACAGCTTATGACTGTGCTTCCAAACGCTCCATTTCCGCGTCCCAGGTTGCCAATTCGGCATCAACGTCAGCTCCTGTAAAGATGTTCTGAAGAGATTTTAAAGTAAAATCCTCGAACCCAGTGGGGAAGGCATCGTCGCCAACCACCTTCATTGCTTCGGGAACCAGCTCGTAGCCTTCCAAATTATTAATAAATTCTGTCTGCACCGGTCCCATATCATAGGTTACGGGCGTTTTGGTAACAGAAAAGGTTCCGTCTGCTTGCAGGTAATATCTGTAAATATCCTCATTTCCGCCAAGCACATACTCGCAGAATTGGAACGCAGCTTCTTTATTCTCACAAGCTTCCGCCACACCCCAATACTGAGGCATTGTGCAATATGTCTTAGCGCCGGAGGGAGTCGGCATCATAAACACACCGAATTCATCCGCGGAATACTCCGTGCTGTTATCAATGGTGGGAGCGCTCCACGCACCGTCCATAAACATCGCCGCGCTGCCGCTCATAAATTCAGAAGTCGCCTGAGTATTGCTAAAGGACATAGAACCCTTGTGGTAATATTTGGTCAGCGACTGCCAGTCCTTCAAAGTCTCAGACAGCACCTCATTGGTCCATGACAATTTTCCATCCAGGATGTCTCTGTTAAAATTCGGATACGCGGAATAAAGCTCGGAATTCACAACGCCGGTCCAGTAGCCAAACGCGGTAGCCCAGATATCAGAGGCGCCGACACCCATCAACGGTGTGTAGCCTTTTTCCTGAAGCTGATCGCATACTGCTATAAACTCATCCCAAGTTTCCGGAATCTTGGTGATGCCAGCCTCCTCGAACTGGGATTTGTGATAAAACACTTGTGTACGGTATGCCTTATAGGCGGGAACCAGGGTCTTTTTTCCATTGAAGGAGACTACAGCGCTTTCTTCATAATTGGCCAAAAGCTCATCCGGAACCTCAGCATATACGCCATCTGTACTAGCCAGATCCACCGGATCGATATTAACGTCAGGCATGTTGCCGGCAGACAGCATTGTCTTTAAAAATTGAGGCCTGGAATCACCTGTCATCAGCACCTTTTCGATCTTTATTCCCGGATTATCGGCTTCAAAGGTATCAATAATATACTGCCACACTTCCGCTGTATAGTTGTCTGTTTCAAATACAGCCCATGTAATCGCGGCTTCCTCCTCCGGCCCCTCCGAAGAGGTGGCCTCCTGCTGGCTGTTGTCAGCTGTTCCAGACGAGCTTTCCGTGGTCTGGTCGCTGCTGCAGCCGGCAACCAGACTGGCGGCCATAGCCGCACAAAGAAACAAGCTTAGCAATTTTTTCATGTACTTTTCCTCCATTTATGAATGAAATTTCTTATATCTTTTTTGCCCAATGACAATCAGGCATAAAGATACCATAGAACACAGGACCCAAAGGATTGGCATAGAATTGTCGCCAGTTTGGGGGGACTGGCCTTCCGCGCCATTCTCCTGCTGTGATCCGCTAGACGCGCTGGCTTTGACTTGTATCTCAAACTGCGCTGTCTTGCCCTGACAGCTTACCGTCACCGTTTTGACGCCCTCGGTTTCGGAGTCAAAGCCGGTCACGGAATAGGCGCCTTCCGGCAAAACTGCTTCGCTCTGGTCGTCATAGATTCCGGTCACCACAAGCCCGCTGAGGTCTAATTCCTCTCCGACCTCATATTCCGTCTTGGTTGGCTTTTGGTCAATCCGGATCCCCGTTAAGGTTTTCTCCGGAACCTCCTGCGCCTCTACTTCTACGGTAAACTGCGCTGTCTTGCCCTGACAGCTTACCGTCACCGTTTTGACGCCCTCTGTCTCAGAATCAAAGCCGCTGAGCGCATAAGCATCCTGAGCCAGTTCCTGCTTGCTTCCGTCGTTAAACACAGCGTTGATCTTCAGGCCATCGGCGGTAAAGTCCTCTCCGATGTAATACACATCCTTGTCAGGGCCTTCCGCTACTTCGATTCCCGTCAGCCTTGCCTCTACGTCATTTTTGTCCAAGACTTCTACCTTGATGTTATCGATATACAAAGGATAGCTTCCGCTCGGATCATAATAGGCAAAGTTCAGCTGACATTCCTCAGCCCCGGTGAAGTCCGCCATCTGGAAGCTTACATCCCAGTTTTCAGGCTCCTGCTCCCCTGTCTTCCACACCTTCAGATACATACCGTCTTCGTAAACCATGGTTTTGCAGGTGTACCAAGTATTAGCCGCAACATCTTTTCCAGATCCTGACTTATCGCCGTCCTTGATACCCAAGAAACAATGGCTTCCGTCTGTGGGGGTAATACCCAGCCGGTAAACAGTACCATCCTCATCCCTTCTGAGCTCATTGTACATTCCGTAATAGCCTGCAATACCATTCGGGAACTTAAAGTCAAAGGTGGTGATATTTTCTCCATATTTGCTGGCCTGCAAATCATTGTTTAAAAGGTCAACCCACAGGTCCGGATCGCTTCCCTTCAGCTTGAGCACCTTATTGCCGTTATCGTCGAATATAACGGCCGAATCTTCCGGCATCGTGTCTCCGTTTTTGTTGGATACGCTGTACTGATAGCCAAACTGCTGTCTCTTATACACATCTGACGCTGCCGACGAACTCTAGGGTGTAGAT
>ENA-OZED01000986-OZED01000986.1-human-gut-metagenome-genome-assembly--contig:-NODE-986-length-10639-cov-7.318311_pt1 | contig 10639 bp, 5 predicted proteins | sample MGYA00245066_ERZ653605 | MGnify/ENA primary metagenome ERZ653605 (study PRJEB26926, sample SAMN06165079) | human gut metagenome | biome: ENVO:00009003; feature: ENVO:2100002; material: ENVO:00002003...
TGTGTATAAGAGACAGCTAACTACCCGGACGCTCATTCTTTCTCATTCGTGCGGCGGCGGGGGCAGGCGGGCGCTTTTCGTCGTCGGAGCTTGCCACCACCGGGGCGGGGTTGCGCACGCCGGAGTAATCATCGTCCGGGTCGGGACGGCGGGGCGGGCGCTTGCCGCCGCTTACATACTCGCACACGCCCACCTTGTAGTACCGGGGGGCAAGGCTCTCGGTGCCGCAGCGCACCCGCAGGTAGCCGGATACCGGGTTCACCTCCAGCACAGTGCCCAGACCGTCCGGGGTGCGCACCGTGCTGCCCACCATGGGCATGATGCTGTTCAGGTACTCGTAGGCGCTCTCCTCGTAGGCAAGGCAGCACATCAGACGGCCGCAGGCACCGCTGATCTTGGTGGGGTTCAGCGAAAGCCCCTGCTCCTTGGCCATCTTGATGGAAACGGGCTGGAAATCCTTCAAAAAGCGGCTGCAGCAGAAGGGCTGACCGCAGATGCCCAGACCACCGATCATCTTGCTTTCGTCGCGCACGCCGATCTGGCGCAGTTCGATGCGGGTGTGGAAGATGCCGGCCAGATCCTTGACCAGTTCCCGGAAGTCCACCCGCCCGTCGGCGGTGAAGTAGAACATGATCTTGGAGCGGTCCAGCGTGTACTCGGCTTCCACCAGCTTCATCTCCAGCCCGTGGCGGGCGATGCACTCCTGACAGGTGCGGTAGGCGCGCTTTTCGTCCTCGCGGTTCTGGCGCATCCGGCGGATATCCACGCTGTCGGCCATGCGGGTGATGGGCTTCAGCGCCTTGGGTACGGCGGCATCCGCCAGCTCCAGCACGCCCTGCACCACCTCGCCGCACTCCACGCCGCGGGCAGTCTCCACGATCACATACTCCCCGGCATGGATGACAGCGTCACCGGGATCAAAATAATAGCTTTTGCCGTTTTCCTTGAAACGGACCGAAATGACTTTTTTCATAGTGTTCCTCGTTTTTGTATCGGATAAGCCCCGCAAGGGGCAGCTTTTTCAGTCTGCTGTTAGTATACCATAATCAAAAGCACATTTCTATGCAAAAAGAAAAGTCTTTATATCCCCTGAATTTTCCCTCCCCTGCAATGATCCGCCCCGCTCAACCGTATGCAGTATGGAAAAGGTGTCGAAATTTTGTCCGGCGGCAGAAGGGAGGAAAGCGGACAGAATGCCGGTTTTGGGGCGGCAAAGTTGTGCGTTTCGCAGATTTTGACAAAACTTTCGCAAAAAGATTCGCCGCACCTCTATTGAAAGCGCGCGCCTTGCGTGTATAATAGGAATGTTAGGAACCCATTGCCCCCAAAGAGGGAGGAACTGTTGCGCCGGGCGGTGCGGCAGAGAAACGGTAGGATAAGATGGAAAAATTCAGTGTCAAAAAACCATTTACGGTGCTGGTTGCAGTCATCATGGTGCTGATGCTCGGCTTTGTGTCGATCACCAAGATGAAAACCAACCTGCTGCCGAATGTCAGCACACCGTATCTGATGGTGGTCACCGTGTATCCCGGTGCCAGCCCGGAGCGTGTGGAGACCGAGGTCTCGGACGTGCTGCAAAACGCGCTTACGGTGCCGGGTGTTTCAAAGATCACCGCCACCTCGGCTGAAAACTACAGCCTGCTGCTGATGCAGTTCGTGGATGACACGGATATGGACAGCGCACTGGTGCAGGTGTCCAACAAGCTGGATCAGGCCAAGAGCGACCTGCCGGAGACGGCGCTGACCCCTTCTGTGATACAGTACAGCATGAACATGAACGCCTTTATGACCGTGGCTGTCAGCCGCGAGGGCAGTTCGGTGTACGACCTTTCTGATTTTATCAAGAACACCATGACTCCCTACGTCCAGCGCAAGGGCGGCGTGTCCAGCGTATCCTCCAGCGGCCTTGTGGAGCAGCTGGTGCAGGTGCAGCTGAATCAGGAAAAGGTGGACGCCATCAACGAAAAGCTGATGGAGCTTATCGACACTCAGCTGGAAGTGGCGCACACACAGTTGGAGGAGGCCGAGGCCAAGATCAAGGCCGGCCGCGCAGAATACGATAAGCAGTTCAAAAACTTCGGCAATACCGTGTCCAACACGGTCATGGGCACCCTCAGCTCCGAGGTCGGCGAAGCCGTAGAAGTAGTGCGCAAGCAGGCGGAGGCGCTGCTGCAAAGCGTCAACAACCTGATCGCCGTGGTCAAGGAGCCTGAGGTGCAGCAGGCACTCATCGAGGTGCAGGCTGGTTTGCAGCGGGTCATGGACAAGTTCAACAACACCGGTATGCGGGATATCGACTCCCTGATCGAGATCGTGTCCGAGCTGCGGGATATCACCGATAAGCTCTCCTCTGCTTTGCAGACCCTGCAGAACCGCATCAACACCGAGACCGGTACGCAGGGCGAGGGCGCTGCGGATCTGGCAGACGAGCTGCAATTGCAGGACAGCCTGAACGTCATCTATAAGACGCTGGAAGATACCATCAAGGCCATGGACAACGTGCCCGGCATGATGAGCGAGTTCTCCAAAGCGCTGGGCAACTTTACCCAGCAGCAGATGGTCGCCTATATGCAGTTTACCGAAGCCCGCGAGCAGCTGAATGAGTACGAAAAGCAGCTCAGCGAGGCCAAGACCCAGTACGAGGCCGCCAAGGAAAAGGCGCTTGCCAGCGCCGATGTAACCAAGCAGCTGGATATCAAGACCCTTGCCACCCTCATCTACGCCCAGAACTTCTCCATGCCTGCCGGTTACGTCAAGGACGAAAGCGGCGAGTCGTGGCTGCTGAAGGTGGGCGAGGAATACGACAGCGTGGACGATATCCGCGGTGCACTGCTGCTCCATGTGGAGGGCTACGGCGACGTGCGCCTTTCCGATGTGGCAGACGTGGAGATCATCGACAACGCCGCCGACAGCTACACCCGCCTGAACGGCGAGCAGGCTTCGGTGCTGAAAATTTACAAGGACGACAGTTCCAGCGCAGGTGACGTATCTGCCAACTGTCTGGACGCTTTCAAGGAGCTGGAGGCCCAGTACGAGGGTCTGCACGTTGTGGTGCTGTCCAATCAGGGCAACTACATCAGCATCCTCATCAAGAGCATCCTCACCAGTATGCTGGTGGGTGCCGCACTGGCCATCGTCGTGCTGGCCATCTTCCTGAAGGACGTCAAGCCCACGCTGGTGGTCGGCGTCAGTATCCCCCTGTCGGTGCTGTTTGCCGTGGTGCTGATGTACTTCACCGGGCTGGACCTGAACGTCATGACGCTGGCCGGCCTGTCGCTGGGCATCGGTATGCTGGTGGATAACTCTGTTGTTGTCATCGAGAACATCTACCGTCTGCGCGGCCGCGGCGTGCCCGCCGCCCGCGCTGCGGTGCAGGGTGCGCGTCAGGTGGGTATGTCCGTTGTGGCCTCTACCCTTACCTCGGTGTGTGTGTTCCTGCCGGCAGTGTTCTCTGCCAGCCTCATCCGCAACCTGATGGGTCCCATGTCCCTGTGCATCGGCTACTGCCTGATGGCTTCTCTCATCGTGGCACTGACTGTGGTGCCCGCCGCCTCGGCTACCGTGCTGAAGAATGCCCAGCCCAAAAAGCTGGCATGGTTCGATAAAATTCAGAACGCCTACGGCCGCAGTCTGGAAAAGGCGCTGAAAAATCGCTTTGTACCGCTGGCAGCCGCCGTGCTGCTGCTGGTGTTCTGCTGCTGGCGGGTGGTCTCCATGGGCATCGTGCTGCTGCCCACCAGCACCAGCAACGAGGCCATGATCACCCTTTCCACCACCGATACCCTCTCGAAGGACGAGTCCTACGATGTGGCCGGTAAGGTGGTACAGGCCGTGATGGCTGTGGACGGCGTGGAGGAAGTAGGCATTACCCCCGACAACACTGTGGCGGGCATGGATGTCTCCAACCTCGGCCTGCCCTCCACCATCACTGACCTGCTGAACGCCGCCAACGGCTACGGCAAGTATAAGATCAACGTCAAGCTCAGCGAGGAGCTTTCCTCTTCCAAGATCGACGCCGCCTGCAAGGCCATGGAGGACGCTGTGGCCGGCGTTGCGGACTGCACCGCCACCGTCCAGCAGTACGGCATGACCGATGACCTGACCAGTCAGCTGTCCACCGGTCTGACCATCAAGATCTACGGCACCGATGCCGAGACCCTGACCGCCCTGTCCGAGAAGGTGGTAGACATCGTGAACAACACCGAGGGCTTCCAGAACGCCACCAACGGTCTGGGTGCGGGCGATTCCACCATCATCCTGCAGGTGGACCGCGACAAGGTGCGCGCCAACGGCCTGACCGTTGCGCAGGTGTACCAGCAGATCGCGGCAAAGCTGACCACCACCACCACGGCACAGACCCCTGTTACCGTGGACGGCACCACCATGGATGTGCAGATCAGCAACAATCTGGACCCGCTGACCAAGGAAAACATGATGGACATGACCTTTGAGACCACCGTCATGTCCGCAGACGGCACCACCGCCACCGGAACCTGCAAGCTGTCGGATATCGCCAGCTGGACCACCGGCACCGCACCGGACTCCATCACCAGCGAGAACCGGAACCAGTTCGTCACCGTCACTGCCGAGACTGCCCCGGGCTACAACACCACGGTGCAGGCCCGTGCCGTGAAAAAGGCGCTGGATGCCTTTGCCCTCACTGATGAGATGCCGGAGGGCTGCTCCTTCTCCATGGGCGGCGAGAGCGACAGCGTCAACTATATGACCGACGAGATGATCCAGTGGATGGCACTGGCCCTGCCCTTTGTCTACCTTGTCATGGTGGCACAGTTCCAGAGCCTGCTGTCCCCCTTCATCGTGCTGTTCACCGTGCCGCTGGCCTTTACCGGCGGTCTGCTGGGCCTGCTGCTCACCGGTCAGCAGCTGACCATGATCTCCATGATGGGCTTCATCGTGCTGATGGGTACGGTCGTCAACAACGGCATCGTGTTCGTGGACTACGCCAACCAGCTGCGCATGGGCGGCATGGAGCGCCGCGCCGCACTGGTGGCGACCGGCAAGACCCGTATGCGCCCCATTCTGATGACCACCCTGACCACCGTGCTGGCCATGCTGCAAATGGTGTTCAGCAACGATATGGCAAGCCAGCTGATGAGCGGCATGGCCATCGTCATCATCTGCGGCCTGAGCTACGCCACCCTGATGACCCTGTATATCGTGCCGATCCTGTACGATATCCTGTTCAAGAAACCGCCGCTCAACGTGGATATCGGCAGCGACGAGGACTTGGACGACATCCCGGACGATGCCGCCGAGTTCATTGCCGCCCAGTCCTCTGCGGCACAGCCTCAGCCGGAGGCATAAGGCATACAGCCCGTGTAACCAAAGCGCCCCGCATTTCCACCGGAAGTGCGGGGCGCTTTTTGGTATTGTAGGCACTTTCGATGATTCCAACAAAAAATCGTCGCAAAAATTGGATGGTAATTCTAAAATGATTCCAACACAAAACTGTAAAACTGTGATATAATCATAAATACAGACAAGATGCAAAAGGGGGCAGTCTGCCCCTTTTGCATTTCCGAAAAAAGCTTTAGGAGGCGAGGCCCAATGGCACAGATCCGTTCCAAGCCCTTCGGTGTGACCAAAGAGGGCGCTAATGTTACCGAGTATATCCTCTCGAACCCCGGCGGTATGTCCGTCAGTGTGCTGGATTACGGCTGCGTGATCAAAAATATCATCGTCCCGGCCAAGAACGGCCCGGTGGATGTGGTGCTGGGTCACGACACCATGGCAGATTACGAGAACGACTTCACCTCGTCCGGCAGCACCTGCTGCGGTGCCTTTGTGGGGCGCTACGCCAACCGCATCGAGAACGCCGTCTTTACCTTGGGCGGCAAGACCTACCAGCTGGAAAAAAACAACGGCGAAAACCACCTGCACGGCTGCTTTTCCCGGAAAATCTATGAGGTGAAGTACTTCGGCGATACCCTGCTGATGGAAGCCGTAAGCCCCGACGGCGAGGACGGCTTTCCCGGTACCCTGAAGATCGCGGTGCGCTATACCCTCACCGATGACAATACCTTCCGCATGGACTACCGTGTGTCCTCGGACGCTGACACGATCGTAAACCTGACCAACCACAGCTACTTCAATCTGGACGGCGGCGGCGACGTGCTGAACCAGAAGCTGCGCATCTACGCCTCCCGCTATCTGGAGGGCAACAATACTACCTGCCCCACCGGCAACATCCTGCCCGTGGCAAACACCCCCATGGATTTTACTGCCGGTAAGACCATCGGCAAGGAGATCGACACCGGCTTCTCCCAGACCACCATGGTGGGCGGCGGCTACGACCACTGCTATGTCATCGACCGCGCACGCGGCTCCAGCCAGAGCATCTGCGCATGGGCGACCAGTGATAAGACCGGCATCAGCATGAAGCTGTACACCACCCAGCCGGGCATCCAGCTGTACACCGGTAACTTTTTGCAGGACTGCCCCGCCCCGGGCAAGGGCGGCGAGCCCATGCGGAAGTACGGCGGCTTTGCCTTGGAGACCCAGCACTATCCGTGCAGCCCCTCTCACCCGGAGTTCCCCTCCACGGTGCTGCGGGCAGGCAAGGTGTTCCGCGCCACCACCACCCTGCGGTTCTTCACCGGCAAACAGTGCGGAAAGCTTTAAAAATGATACATTACGCAAAAACGTCTGCTTCGGCAGACGTTTTTGCGTGGTGGGAGGCTGCGACTGAGGGAGTTTCCCTCTCCATTTCTATGTTTTGCACAAACGGCGCATTCTCTCCATGTGAAAAGTGCGAAAAATCTCTGTCAATCAAAAGTGTAATGCGAAAAGATGCAACAAAAATATATCTGAATAAAGAAAGCGCCCCTTGCAGTCGGCGGCAAAAAGCGGTATGCTTTAAGCAGACCGGGCAGCGCCCGGCGCAAAGAGAAAAAGCAAGAAATACTATGTGAGAGAGGTACTCGGCTATGGCAATTTTGGTTTCCGGCGGTGCCGGCTACATCGGCAGCCACACCTGCATCGAGCTGTTGAACGCTGGCTACGATATCGTGGTGGCAGATAACTATTATAACGCTTCTCCTGTGGTTCTGGACCGGGTCAAGCAGATCACCGGCAAGGATTTCCGCTTCTACAAGGCAGACATGACCCGCCGCGAGGACGTGGAGAAGATCTTCTCCGAGTGCCCGGACATCACCGCCGTCATCCAGTTTGCAGCCTACAAGGCTGTGGGCGAGAGCGTGTCCAAGCCCATCGAGTACTACTACAATAACCTCAACTGCACGCTGGTCATTCTGGACGTGATGCGCCATCATGATTGCCATAACTTCGTGTTCAGCTCCTCCGCTACCGTCTACGGCGACCCCGCCAGTGTGCCCATCACCGAGGACTTCCCTGTGGGTGCTACCACCAACCCCTACGGCACCACCAAGGCCTTCACCGAGCGCATTCTGCAGGACGTCTGCAAGGCTGACCCCAGCCTGAATGTGGCGCTGCTGCGCTACTTCAACCCCATCGGCGCCCACAAGAGCGGCCTGATCGGCGAGGACCCCAACGGCATCCCCAACAACCTGATGCCCTACATCGCCAAGGTGGCTGTGGGCAAGCTGGAAAAGGTGCACGTCTTTGGCAACGACTACCCCACCCCGGACGGCACCGGTGTGCGTGACTACATCCACGTTGTGGATCTGGCCCGGGGCCATGTGTGCGCCATCCGCAAGCTGGAGACCGGCTGCGGCCTCTTCATCTGCAATCTGGGCACCGGCAAGGGTTACAGCGTGCTGGATGTCATCCACGCCTTCTCCAAGGCCTGCGGCAAGGAGATCCCCTACGTCATCGATCCCCGCCGCCCCGGCGATATCGCCGAGTGCTACGCCGACCCCACCAAGGCCAAGAACGAGCTGGGCTGGGTGGCTGAGTACGGCATCGAGGAGATGTGCGCCGACAGCTGGAACTGGCAGAAGAACAACCCCGATGGCTACCACACCGTGAAGTAATCATGATTTGAATCGGAGCACCGCATATTCTCGCCTGAGAGTGTGCGGTGCTTTTTTTGTGTCTATATTCTCTATTGACATCCGCTGTCAGTTAGCCTATACTACATTTGTTAACACAGACTAACACATAAGAACAGTACATATAAAAGAAGGCAACGGATATGACGTTAAAAGAGTTACAGATCGGCAAAAGCGCCATAGTGGATGCTGTGGGCGGTGCAGGCGCACTGCGGCAGCATTTTCTGGATATGGGTCTGATCCCCGGAGCAGAGGTCACGCTGGTAAAGCTGGCGCCCATGGGCGACCCTATGGAGCTGCGCATCCACGGCTATGAGCTGACCCTGCGTCTGGACGACGCGGCACAGATCACCGTGACCCCCACCGAAAAGACCCCGGCGGTGCACACCCCGGTGGATGGAAAAATGGTGGAGCACCCGGGTCTTGGCGAGGGCGGCAAGTACCACACCAAGGAGGGGGAACATCCCCTGCCGGAGGATAAGACCCTGACCTTTGCGCTGGCGGGCAACCAGAACTGCGGCAAGACCACCCTGTTCAACCAGCTCACCGGTTCCAACCAGCACGTCGGCAACTTTCCGGGTGTGACGGTGGACCGCAAGAGCGGTGCCATCAAGGGACACCCGGAGACTGAAGTCACCGACCTGCCGGGCATCTACTCCATGTCTCCTTATTCCAGCGAGGAGATCGTCACCCGGCAGTTCATCATCGGCGAAAAGCCCACCGGCATCATCAATATCGTGGACGCCACCAACATCGAGCGCAACCTTTACCTGACTATGCAGCTGATGGAGCTGGACATCCCCATGGTGCTGGCGCTGAACATGATGGACGAGATGCGCGGCAACGGCGGCACGGTGCGCATCAACAAGATGGAAGCCATGCTGGGCATCCCGGTCATCCCCATCTCCGCCGCCAAGAACGAGGGCGTGGACGAGCTGGTAGACCATGCTGTCCATGTGGCAAAGTATCAGGAACGCCCCGGGCGCATGGATTTTTGCAGTGAGGACGACCACGGCGGCGCGGTGCACCGCTGCATCCACGGCATCCTGCACCTCATCGAGGATCACGCCAAGGCGGCGGGCATCCCGGTGCGGTTTGCCGCCACCAAGCTGGTGGAGGGCGACCCCCGCATTGAGGAAGCCCTGAAGCTGGACCAAAACGAAAAAGAGATGATCGAGCATATCATCGTGCAGATGGAGCAGGAGCGCGGGCTGGACCGTGCCGCCGCCATTGCGGATATGCGCTTCTCCTTCATTCAGGAGCTGGTGGCGCAGACGGTGGTCAAGCCCCACGAGAGCAAGGAGCAGCTGCGCTCCAACCGCATCGATAAGTTCCTCACCGGCAAGTACACCGCCATCCCGGCCTTTATCGCCATCATGGGTCTGGTGTTCTTCCTCACCTTCAACGTCATCGGCCTGTTCTTCCAGAACCTCATGGAGATGGGTATCGACGCCCTGACCGGCGTTGTGGACACCGCTCTGACCAACTGGAACGTCAATGCGGCGGTGCACTCGCTGGTCATCGACGGCATCTTTACCGGCGTGGGCAGCGTGCTGAGCTTTCTGCCCATCATCGTGGTGCTGTTCTTCTTCCTCTCCATGCTGGAGGATACCGGCTACATGGCGCGTGTCGCCTTTGTGATGGATAAGCTGCTGCGCCGCATCGGCCTGTCCGGCCGCAGCATCGTGCCCATGCTTATCGGCTTTGGCTGCACCGTGCCCGGCGTGATGGCAAGCCGCACCCTGCCCTCGGAGCGCGACCGCAAAATGACCATCCTGCTCACCCCGTTCATGAGCTGCTCCGCAAAGCTGCCCATCTACAGCCTGTTTGCGGCGGCGTTCTTCCCAAAGTACGCGGGGCTTGTGATGGTGCTGCTGTACTTCACCGGCATTCTGGTGGGCGTGCTGGCGGCGCTGCTGCTCAAGAGCACTGTGTTCAAGGGCGAAGCCGTGCCCTTTGTCATGGAGCTGCCCAACTACCGCCTGCCCGGCCTGAAAAACGTGGCGCAGCTGCTGTGGGAAAAGGCGCGGGACTTCTTGCAGAAGGCCTTTACGGTCATCTTTGCCGCCACCATCGTCATCTGGTTCTTGCAGAACTTTGATTTGCAGCTGCGGCTGACCGCCGACCCGCAGGCCAGCATTCTGGCACGCATCGCGGGCGATATTGCCCCGCTGTTCGCCCCGCTGGGCTTTGCGGACTGGCGCATCTCCACCGCCCTCATCACCGGCTTTATGGCCAAGGAGAGCGTGGTGTCCTCGCTGCTCATCCTCTTCGGCTCTACGGCTGCCTTGACCGCAGCCCTTACCCCGGCGCAGGCCGCACCCTTGCTGGTGTTCTGCCTGCTGTACACCCCCTGCATCGCGGCGGTGGCGTCGGTCAAGCGGGAGCTTGGCGGCAAGTGGGCTACCATCATGGTGGTGAATCAGTGCGCCGTGGCATGGCTGTGCGCCCTGCTGGTGCGCCTGGTCGCCGTGGCGGTGTTCTGAAATACTAGTTCGATTTTTGGGTCCTGAAAAGCCGTAGGCTTTTCAGGACCCTTTTTTCTATTGACATCTCCCTTCATCTGTACTATAATACTTCAAAAATGAACTGTCTATATACTGTCTCTTATACACATCTGACGCTGCCGACGAACTCTAGGGTGTAGA
>ENA-OZED01001005-OZED01001005.1-human-gut-metagenome-genome-assembly--contig:-NODE-1005-length-10434-cov-3.457173_pt1 | contig 10434 bp, 9 predicted proteins | sample MGYA00245066_ERZ653605 | MGnify/ENA primary metagenome ERZ653605 (study PRJEB26926, sample SAMN06165079) | human gut metagenome | biome: ENVO:00009003; feature: ENVO:2100002; material: ENVO:00002003...
TTAATGATACGGCGACCACCGAGATCTACACCCTAGAGTTCGTCGGCTGCGTCAGATGTGTATAAGAGACAGCCCTTCAGCCAGGCGCCGTCATCCAGGTCGGACTTAGTAATCACCACCACCGGCTGGATATTTTTATGCACCGCCAAGGCGGTCATTTTATCGATAATCAGAGGGTTGGGCACCGGATCGCAGGTGGACGCCGTGATGATAAGCTGGTCAATGTTGGCCACCGGCGGGCGGACTAATTGATTTTTTCTGGGCAGGATCTCATCAATCGTAGCGGTGCCGTCTTCAGCGGGGACGATAACAACCTGGTCGCCCGCAAGGGGCTTTTGGCTGTGCCTTCGGAAAATTCCCCGGGCCTTGCACTCGTATACCGTATCGGCGGCTTCCACATAATAGAAGCCGCCGATTCCTTTTAAGATCGTGCCCTGAAGCGTTCCTTCAGGCAGAGGCATAGAGCCACCTCTTTCACGAAATATTTTATTCTTGATCCCCGGATTCGCCGCCATTAGATTCGCTTGGATCACTTGGCGTCGAGGTAGGGGGTTCTGGATCTACAGACGCATTGGGATCTGTCGGTTCCACAAAATCCGTGCGTGGCCAACTACTAATGGCACCATCGTTTCCAAAGTCTACTTTATACTCATAATACGGATATCCATTGATAACAACTAAAACAGTCTTTTCCCCCGAATCAGTCGATCCAGTCACTGGAATTTCACAATAAGGGTTCCCGACCATACTCGGATTGACTTTGGCTTGTTTTACCACTTCTCCATCGAGATACACGGTTAAATTCACATCAAAATTCAGATGAGACAGGCCGTCGAGCTTAACATAGACATAATAAGTCTTCTCCTGCGGCGGCTCCGGACCTTTGCTGACGACCAGGTTGACGGTGCTTCCCTCGCTGACCATTGTAGTGGGCAGAGGATCGGTTTCAATAACAATCCCCGCATCCTGGTTGCTGTACCTGGGTTCTATATTGCCAACCTTCAAGCCCGCAGCCTCAATTTTCTGACGTGCCGTTTCCTCGCTGTCATAAATCACGTTGGGAACCGCTGTTTTTTCCGTAGACGGGCCGGTGCTGACAAACAGGGTCACAGTGCTTCCCTTTTCCACCTTGGAGCCAGGGGCCGGATCTGTTGTTTTCACATAGCCCTCCGCCGTGTCGTCGTCGGCCACCGGCGTAATTTTCGGTACCAGTCCGGCATCCTTAAGCTCCTTTTCCGCGTCGGCCTGCTTCCACGCCTTCACATCGGGCACCGGAACCTCCCCCTCGGTATTGAGGACGTTTACTACCAGGGTGATCTCGCTGTTTTCCTTAATCATTTTGGTTTCTGAAACCTCGGGAGTCTGGGCTAAAACGATACCCTCCTCCTTAGTCTCATCCTTGCCATCCTGCTTGATAAAGGTGAACTTATATTCACCCGCTTCTTTCTTGGCCATAATATCGTCGTATTTCTGTCCCACAAAGCTTGGAATCGGGACATCCTTGATTTCCTCCGAGGAACAGGAGCGGGCAAAGGCCATAATTCCTAAAATAACAGCGATCAGCACCACTGCCGCGCAGATGCCGCCCAAAACGTAAACCGCTGTGGGCCTGGTCTTCTTCGCAGTTTTCACATCCTCGTAATCGTAGCCGTCGTCATATTCCGGCTTGGCGATGGGGCCGGTACGGACGGAATCCAGATTATCAATATACTTTGTAGAGCTTTCCCCACTGTAATACTGATATTGAAACCGAATGCTGGGATTTCTATTGAACAAGCCCAGATCCCGGAGCATTTCAGCGGCAGACTGGTACCGCTGGGCAGGATCCTTCTGCATCGCTTTCAGGGTGATTTCCTCCAGCCCCTCGGGAATGGCCGGATTGATCTGCCGGGGAGGGGTGGGATCCTGCTGAAGCTGCATAATCGCCACGGAAACCGCGTTGTCGGCCTCAAAGGGAAGCTGACCGGTTAGCATCTCGTAGAGCATGACGCCCACAGAGTAAATATCCGCCTTGGCGTCGGTCAAATCCCCTCTTGCCTGCTCCGGAGCGATATAGTGAACCGAGCCGATGGCCTTATCTGTCATGGTTCTGGTTTCGTTTTTCGCGAACCGGGCGATGCCGAAATCCGTCACCTTAATGGTGCCATCCTGCAGAAGCATGATATTTTGAGGCTTTACATCCCGGTGGATAATCCCTTTTTCATGGGCGTGCTGAAGCGCCGCCAGGATCTGGCCGGTAAAATGCACCGCTTCCTTCCACTTGATATCGTGCTGGCGCTCGATATAATCCTTCAGGGTAATGCCGTCGATATACTCCATGACGATATACTGGATCCGGTCGCCGAAGCTGACGTCGTACACCTTGACGATATTCGGGTGGGACAGCACCGCGATGGCCTTGGACTCGTTTTTAAACCGGCGCATAAATTCCTCGTTGCCAAGGAATTCGTCCTTCAAAATCTTAATCGCCACCACACGGTCGTCGATAGAGTCGTACGCTTTATAGACATACGCCATTCCGCCAACGCCCAGAAGGTCTCCGATCTCATACCGGCCATCCAGCCGTTTTCCGGAATATTTATCCATGGAAAGTCATCTCCTATCCTCGTTACCTGCTTATGGTGATAACGGTTATATTATCATTGCCGCCTGCCTCTTTGGCAAGCGCGATGGCCCGCTGTGTGATTCTCTCCGCTGTCAGTCCTCTGGAGAAGTGATAAATCCGCTCCGGCGTCAGGCTTCCGGAAAAGCCGTCGGAACACAGAAGCAGCTTCGCGTGCTCTTCAAAGGGGATCTCAAAATAATCCACCACTACAGTATCGTCAACACCCAAGGCGCGGGTGATAATATTTTTTCTGGGATGGTTCCTGGCCTGCTCCTCTGTGATCTCTCCGCTTTCCAGCATTTCCTGCACAATGGAGTGGTCCCGGGTGATCTGGGTCACATTCTCACGGGTCAGCAGATAGGCCCGGCTGTCTCCCACGTTCACCAGATGGATCACATTATTCTGGATCAGTGTCAGAACCGCGGTAGTCCCCATCCCCTCCAGGGCTGGGTCCTGCTTTGCCTTCTCATAAACCCTCTCATTGGCGTCCTCTAAAGCGGAAGCCAGCAATTCCTTGATTTCCTGGGAATCCATCCCTTCCCGGTAGCCTTCCAAAACGTCCTTAGTGATCGCGTCTATCGCCGTTTCACTGGCGATGTTGCCGCCGTTGGCGCCGCCCATACCGTCGCACACCACGGCCCAGACCGCATTTTCAGAAAGAGATCCCGCGTTATACGCGTCCTGGTTGGTTTTTCGAACCAAGCCAATGTCAGTCTGTCCTGCAAATTGCATTGACGCTACCTCCTTCTTTCAAATGTTTCCGCCTGAGCTGTCCGCAGGATGCGTTGATGTCCGCCCCTAAGGTTCTTCGAACCGTGGCGGTGATTCCCGCCCTTTCCAAAATACGGATAAACGCCTGCTGGCGCTCGCGCCCGCTTTTCTGATAGCCCGCTTCCCTCACCGGGTTTACCGGGATCAGGTTCACATGGCACAGCATTCCCTTAAGTCTGGCCGCAAGCTCTTTGGCACAGCCGTCGGAATCATTGACTCCGTCGATCATCGCGTACTCAAAGGAAATCCTTCGGCCCGTACGGCCGGCGTAATACCGGCACGCCTTCAAAAGCTCCTCAATGGGATATTTTCGGTTCACCGGCATGGTCCGGCTGCGGATCGCATTGTTGGGAGCGTGCAGGGAAACCGAAAGGGTCAGCTGCAGGTTTTCCTCCGCCAAATCGTAAATGCGGTCAACCAGCCCGCAGGTGGAGAGAGAAATATGGCGCATGCCCAGATTCATCCCCTCCTGTGAGGAAACCAGCCTTAAAAAGCGGATTACTTGGTTATAATTATCTAAAGGCTCTCCCATGCCCATCAATACAATATTGCTGATCCGCACGCCGGCATCCTTTTGCGCGGCCTGCACCTGGGAAAGCATTTCAGACGCTGTCAGATTCCTCTGAAAACCGCCTAAGCCTGTGGCGCAGAAGGTACATCCCATTTTGCACCCCACCTGGGTGGAAATGCAGATAGAACGCCCGTGCTGGTATTCCATCAGCACCGCCTCCACGCATTGGCCGTCCGCAAAGGAAAAAAGGTATTTTATGGTATTATCATAATCTGAAACAAGCTTATTTTCAACCCTTGCAACAGATATGTAATACTTTTCAGTTAAAAACTGCCGGACAATTTTCGACAGATCCGTCATTTCCTCAAAGCTGGAAACGCCTCTATGGAGCCAGCGGTAAATCTGAAGCGCCTTATAAGAGGGCTGCCCCTGGATTTTCATATCGGCCCGGAGCTCATCCAGCGTCATGGATTTGATATCTTTCTTTTGGCTTGCAAAGCTTTCCATACTACCTCAACCGCCGGAACCCGGAGAAGAAAAAACCGTCGGTCCCGTTCTTTTTCACAAACAAAGTCGCCTCGTTTTCCCGGTCAAAGCTATTCCGCTCATAGCCCTCGGGCAGCGAGACAGGATACGGCTCAAAATCAGGGTGCTCCAGCAGAAAACGCCGGGCGACCTGATTATTCTCCCCGGGGTTCAGGGTGCAGGTGGAATACAGCAAAACCCCGTGTTTCTTTGTCAAATTTGCGGATATACATAAAATAAGGTACTGCAAATCCGGCAAACTGTCAAGCATATTCTTGTTTTTATAGCGAATCTCCGGCTTTCTGCGGATAATTCCCAGGCCGGAGCAAGGGACGTCGCAGAGGACTTTATCCCCCGGCGGCAGCATCTCTTCCGGGTGAGCGGCGTCACGGATCCGGGCGTTCACCACAGAAAGTCCAAGACGCTTGGCGCCCTGCTGGATCAGCTTAACCTTGGCTGGATACAAATCAAAGGAGGAAAGCTCTCCCTGGTTTTCCATCAGCTCCGCCATGGTAAAGGTTTTTCCTCCCGGCGCGGCGCATACGTCGTAAACCCGCTCTCCCGGCTTGGGAGACAGCACCTGACAGCAAAGCTGGGAAGCCAGATCCTGTACGTGAAAAAATCCGTTCTGAAAGCTTGACAGGCTCTCGATAGAGCCGGAACGCTCCAGCGTCAGAGCCTGCTCCACGCCGGGCACTTCCTTTGTTTCCACACCTTCCTCCTTCAGCCGCTCTGTCAGGGCCTCCCGGGTTGTTTTACAGGAATTGACCCGCACGGCCAGCGGCGGCCTGCCCGTCAGGTTTTCCACAAGCTCCAGAGCTCTTTCCCGGCCATAGGAGGTGATCCACAGGTCAATGATCCACTGTGGGCAGGCGTATTTCACCATCAGGTAGTCATCCGCCGTCTCCGCGGGCAGCCGGCAGGGACAGCCGTCCCGGATAAAGCTTCGCAAAATTCCGTTGACAAAGCCGGAGGCTTTGTCTTTTTTCACCGCCCGCGTCAGCTTGACGCTTTCGTTGACCGCGGCGCTTTGGGGGACCTTATCCATATAAAGAAGCTGGTAAAAGCCCAGTCTTAAAATCTCTTTCACCGGCTCCGCCATCTGGGACAGCGGCATTTTAGAGTAACGGGAAATCTGATAGTCCAGGGTGATCCGCCGCTCCAGCACACCGTAAAACAGCGCCGAGGCAAAGGCGGCGTCCCGGCCGTCCAGGCCAGACGCGGCCAGGCCGTGGTCCAGCACCAGGTTGGAATACCCCTTTCCCTCCTCCACCCGGAGAAGGGCTTTCAAGGCTGTCAGCCTGGCATTCTTTCCGGCGCTCACCGGTCATTCCTCCTGCCAAAGATCAAAATAATCCGGAGCAGGGACCACAGGGCCGTAAAGGTAGCCGCCAGATAAGTCATAGCCGCCGCCCGAAGCACCTTTTTCACACCCTTAAGCTCATCCTCGGAAAGCACATAGGCCTGCTCCAGGGTGTTGACCGCCCGGCGGCTTGCGTTGAACTCCACCGGGAGAGTCACCAGCTGGAACAGGACCGACAGGCTGAACAGGACGATTCCCAGCGTTACCAGCGGCCCGATGGAGAGAAAATAGCCGAACAGAATCACCGGCAGAGAAAGCCGGGAGCCGATATTGGTAATGGGAACCATCACGGATCTCAGCTTCATAGGACCGTACTCCTGGGCGTATTGGACGGCATGTCCCGCCTCGTGGGCCGCCACCCCTACTGCGGAAACAGAGTCGCTTCCGTATACCCCGTCGGAGAGGCGGATCACGTTGGTTCTGGGATCAAAGTGGTCTGTCAGCTGGCCCGCCACCCGCTCGCAGCGGACGCCCATCACATTGTGAAACCGCAGCACCTCCTGGGCCGCCTGGGCTCCGGTCAAGCCTCTGCCTGTCCGCAGCCCGGAATATTTATGAAAGGTGCTTTTTACGGATATCTGGGCCCATAAGGAGATCACCAGAGCCGGCAGCATGAAGATCAGATAACTGAAATAGCCGTATCCGTAATAATAAAAGAAATCAAACATAGCTTCCCCCTAATTCAGCGACGTTTTCAGCGGCACTGGATGGCCTCTGAAAAAGTCGGCAGCGCCCATGCGTTTTTTGCCTTCCAGCTGCACCTGGTCGATCCGCACGCACACTCCGTCGCCGCACCCCACTAAAAATGGGTTCAAAGATACGATTTCACCGGCGCCGCCCTTGGCCGCGCTCACTGAGGAGCCGAACAGCTTCAGCTTTTTTCCCTCTAACACAGTATAGGCAGTAGGCCAGGGCGTTAAACCTCTAATCAAATTATGAACCTCCCTGGAGGATTTATTCCAATTTACGGCAGAAAGATTCTTGTCCAGCATAGAGGCGTAGGTGGATTCCTGATCATTTTGCTTTTGAGGAGCTATAGAGCCTTGCTCCAAGCCCTCCAGCGTTTTCAACAGCAGCTGGGCGCCGATGGGGGCCAGCCGGTCGAACAGCTCGCCGGCGGTTTCGTTTTCCCCGATTTTCACCGTTTCCCGCAGCAGCATATCCCCGGTGTCCAGTCCCTCGTCCATCAGCATGGTGGTGACGCCGGTCTCCTTTTCCCCATTGATGACGCTCCACTGGATCGGCGCCGCTCCCCGGTATTTGGGAAGCAGGCTTCCATGGACATTAACGCATCCCTTCGGCGGCAGAGTCAAGATTTCCTTTGGCAGAATTTTGCCGTACGCCACCACCACAATAAGCTCCGGCCTCAGCTCCTGTAAAATTCCCAGGGCCTCCCCATCCCGCATTTTCGCCGGCTGATACACCGGCAGACCCTTTTCCAGCGCCAGTTCCTTGACCGGCGGCGGAGTCAGAACCATTTTTCTGCCCTTCGGCTTATCCGGCTGGGTAAACACACCGCATACCTGATGGCCCGCCTCCAGCAGTCCCGCCAGGCACGGCACGGCGAAATCCGGGGTTCCCATAAAAACGATACGCATCTGTTTCCTCTTTTCCGATCTTATTCCTCGTTTTCTTCCGTTTCCAGCTCGCTGGGATCAATCATGCGGCTGGCTTTGGCCTTGAACAGAATTCCCTCCAGGTGATCCAGCTCATGGCAGAACGCTCTGGCCTTCAGCTCCTCTCCGGTAATTTCAAAAAATTCGCCCCTGCGGTTCTGGGCCTTTACCACCACATGGCTGGGGCGGCGCACCATGCCCCACTCGCCTGGGCAGGAAAGGCAGCCCTCCGGGCCGTCCTGCTCACCGGAGGCCTCGACAATTTCCGGATTGATCAGCTCGATATCCCCGTCCTCGTCTCCGATGTTGACGATCACCACCCGGCGGAGGATTCCCACCTGGGGCGCCGCTAAGCCTACTCCGTTGGCTTCCCTCAGCGTCTCTTTCATATCGTCCAGCAGCATCCAAAGCTTTGGATCGAATTTTTCCACCGGGCGGCACTTCTTTCCCAGAATGCCGTCTCCCTCTTTTACAATATTTCGAATCGCCATTAGGCTTCCCCGCTTTCTAATTAAATTTATAAGATCATATCTGGGTTTATATCCACGAACGCGCTGGTTTTGGCGTATTCCTTCTGTTTCCCGTATTGCCGCAGCAGCCTTGCAATCAATTCCCGGAAGCTTTTATCAAACCGGTTTTTGATAATCAGCTTATACCGGTATCTTCCGCTGACCTTGGGCACCGCCGCCTTTGCCGGGCCGATAACCCGCATAGGCAGGCTTGCGTACTCCGCCTGGGCTAAGGCGATCAGCTCTCTGGTAAAATACCGGGCCGCCTGCTCCACGTTTTCCTCCTGCTGCCCTGAAAATCCCACGACGCACAAATCCGCGAAGGGCGGGTACAGCATGGCTTTCCGCATCTGGATTTCTCCCTGGAAAAAAGCGCCGTAATCCTGCCGGGCGGCCATCTGGATCACCGGGTTCTCCGGCGTGTAGGTCTGGATTACCGCCAAGCCCTCCTTTTCGCCCCGGCCCGACCGGCCTACTACCTGGGTCAGTAAGGCAAAGGCACGCTCATAGCTTCTGAAATCATCGCTGTAAAGGGCCTGGTCCGCCGAAAGCACCCCCACCAGGGTCACATTGGGAAAATCCAGTCCCTTCGCCACCATTTGGGTTCCCACCATGATATCATATTCCCCATCCGCGAATTGCTTCAGCTTCTTCTCGTGGGAATATTTCGCCATAGTGGTGTCCGCGTCCATCCGCAGGATTCTCGCCTCCGGGAACAGCTCCTCGACGGCCTCCTCCGCTTTCTGGGTTCCCGCCCCGGCATAGCGCACCTGCCGCTGATGACAGCTTGGGCACTCGTCGGTAAAGGGGATGGAGTAGCCGCAGTAATGACACATCAGCCGGCGGTTCGCGGCGTGGTAGGTCAGGGAAATACTGCAATGGGGACAGGTCACCGGCTCCCCGCAGGCACGGCAGCTCACAAAGGTATGATATCCGCGCCGGTTCAGCAGCAGGATCGACTGGCGGCGAAGCCTCAGGTTTTCCGCCAGGCACTCCATCAGCACGGAGCTGAAGGGGCCTGTATTTCCCTCCAGCAATTCCTGGTTCATATCGGCCACCACCACCCGGGGCAGCTTGGCGCCTCCATAACGGCTTGAGATGGTAGACAGCCTGTAAACGCCCTTTTGCGCCAGATAATAGCTTTCCACGCTTGGGGTCGCGCTGGCCAGAGTCAAAAGACAGCGATGCCAGCGGCAGCGGAACTTTGCGATCTCCCTGGCGTGGAACCTGGGAGCCTGCTCCGATTTATAGGTGTATTCCTGTTCCTCGTCCATAATGATCAGGCCCAGGTTTTCAAAAGGAGCGAACACGGCGGACCGGGTGCCCAAAGCAATCAGGGCGTCTCCGTTTTTCACCCGCTTCCATTCATCCAGCCGCTCTCCCATGGAAAGGCCGCTGTGGAATACCGCCACCTGCCTGCCGTACCGGCGTTGGAACAGAGCCAGCATTTGGGGCGTTAAGGAAATTTCCGGCACCATCAGGATGACGCCTCTTTTGTCCTCCACCGCCCGGTCGATCAGCTTTAGAAACACTGAAGTCTTTCCGCTGCCGGTCACCCCGTAAAGCAGGGAAATCCCGCCGTCAGGGCTCTGGTATTGGGCAAGCTGCTCCTCATAGGCCCTTTGCTGCTCCTGGGTCAGAACGATTTCTTCCTTGACGGCGCTCTCGGGCGCTCCGTCATAAGGGTTACGGTACCGTTCACTTTCGAAGCAGCAGGCAAGGCCTTTTTTCACCAGAGCGTCCACCACACCGGCGGTAACGCCGGTGAAATAGCACACCTCCTTGACCGAGGCGGCTCCCACCGTTTGCAGCAGGGAAAAAACCTCCCTCTGCTTGGGAGACAGCTTTACCCCGCCGGTTTCGCCCTTCTCTGTCAGGCGGACCATTTTTACCATGGCGTCCCCGATTTTCCGGAAAGCGTCGTCAATTTTTTCAAGATACCCCTGCCGGCTCATACGCTCCGGCAGGTCAACGTCTGCTTCATAGCCCAGGGCGGCCAAAAGCTTATCCCTGCGTACGGGGAGCCTGCACCGGGAAAGATAAGCGATCAGCCGCTTTTCCTCCTCCCCGAGGACTTCCAGCTTTTCCGGCGGAATATCCCGCGCCGCCTGATAAGAGCAGGCGACCTGATAATGAAGCCCCGCCGGGAGCATTACCCGGACGGCGTCGAACAGAGTACAGAAATAGCGTTCCTTCATCCACCGGGCCAGGAGAAGCATTTCGGGAGAAAGCAGCGGCGTCTGATCCAGCACTGCCTTAACGGACTTCAGGCCCTCCTCGGAGCCGGTCCTCCCCGCGCGGATTTCCTCCACATCCATCAAAAGCCCCTGACGGGTCCGATTTCCCCCTCCAAATGGAACAAGCACACGACAGCCCTTTTCCGCCTTCGCCCAAAGGGTTTGGGGAATCAGATAGTCGTATGCCTTGTCAAAATGATACGCCGTGTTTTCCACAGCGACCTTTCCTACCCGCGCTGTTTCCATTACTCGTTAATATCCGGCTCTATAACTGTCTCTTATACACATCTCCGAGCC
>ENA-OZED01001008-OZED01001008.1-human-gut-metagenome-genome-assembly--contig:-NODE-1008-length-10427-cov-5.711338_pt1 | contig 10427 bp, 13 predicted proteins | sample MGYA00245066_ERZ653605 | MGnify/ENA primary metagenome ERZ653605 (study PRJEB26926, sample SAMN06165079) | human gut metagenome | biome: ENVO:00009003; feature: ENVO:2100002; material: ENVO:00002003...
TCTACACCCTAGAGTTCGTCGGCAGCGTCAGATGTGTATAAGAGACAGTGGTAAGGCTGCTCCATGCCCCGGATGGGGTGCACCGGGCCGTATTTGCCCACCAGAGCACGCACTTTTTCTTCCTTCTGTTTCAGCTGTTCGGCATAGTCCAGCCCCAGCAGGGGGCAGCCGCCGCAATTTTTGGCACGCAGTTTGCAATCCATGGCAGTTTCTTCCTTTATATAACAGATACTCTCTTTTCAGGATATCACAGGGCAGGGCGGATTGCAACCGCAAGCCGGTGCGTTTTTTGCAGTTTTCTTTTTTACCGCCGGGGCTTTACTTTCCCGCGATGATTTGCCATAATAGGGGCAGAAAATGACCGTTTACGGGAGGGCAACAAGATGAAGATCATGGTTTTTGATGTAGGCGGCACCGAGATCAAATACTCGGTCATGGATGAGCAGATGCACCGCACGGACAGCGGCGCGGTGCCCACGCCGCAGGATACGCAGGCGCAGTTTCTGGATACGGTCTACCGGCTGTATGCGCCCCATAAGGACGAGGTGAGCGGCATTGCCATGGCGCTGCCGGGCTTTGTGGATAACCGCACCGGCTATGTTTCCAACGGCGGAGCGCTGCTGTACAATACCGCCACCCCGGTGGGGCAGCTGCTGGCGGAAAAATGCGGCTGTCCTGTCATACTGGAAAATGACGGCAAAGCCGCCGCCATGGCAGAGCTGGCAAACGGCGCGCTGAAGGACTGCTGCAACGCTGCGGTGTTCATCATCGGCACCGGCGTGGGCGGCGGCATTATTGCCAACGGGCAGCTGGTGCGCGGGGTGCACTTTACCGCCGGAGAGTACAGCTTTGTCAACACCAACGCCGAAGCATGGGACGCCCCGGACCAGAACATGGCATGCCAGTGCAGCACCAGCAATCTGCTTAAATGGTACCGCGCCCGCAAGGCGCTGCCGGAGGACGCCCCGCTGGACGGACGCAGCTTTTTTGCCGCCGCCAACGCCGGGGAGCCGGAGGCCTTAGAGGTGCTGCGGCGGTTCTGCCACGCGGTGGCGGTGCAGATCTACAACCTGACCGTTCTGCTGGATGTGGAAAAGGTGGCCATCGGCGGCGGCATCAGCAAGCAGCCCCTGCTGCTGGAAAGCTTGCGCAGCGCCTACGATGGACTGTACGCCTCCCGGGCGGGACAAGCTTACATGGAGGGCTTACCCCGCTGCCAGATCGTGCCCTGCGCCTTCAGCAGCGAGGCCAATCAGGTGGGCGTCGCTGCCGCATATTTTGAAGCTATGCAGAAAAAATGTTGATTTCCAGCCGGTTTCATGGTACTATATCTGCCGTGTGCTCTGCACGCAAAACACGAAACAAGGAGATTTTGAACCATGAACACTCTGCATAAATTTGCCGTTCTGACCCTCAGTGCTGTGCTGACCGTCTGCCTGCTGGCAGGCTGCGGCGCTTCCGCTTCCTCTACCGCTTCCAGCGCAGCCTCCTCTGTGGCTTCTTCTGTGACCGCTTCTGAGGCTGCTTCTTCCGCTGCCAGTAAGGCACAGGCCACGGTGGAGTTCACCGTTACCGCTGCGGACGGCAGCGTTTCCAGCGTACTGCTGAACGTAACCGACGGCGAAAAGCTGAGCACCGCACTGGCCGAGGCCGGGATCATCAGTCAGGAAGAAGCCGAAGCCGGCTTTGTGACCACCGTGAACGGCGAGACTGCCGACTATGATAAGGACCAGGCATGGTGGTGCCTGACCGACGCTGCCGGTGAGATGACCACCGTGGGCGTGGCCGACATTGAACTCCACGACGGTGACAGCTATGCCTTTACCTACACCAAGGGGTAAAAAGCCGGTGGCGCTGCACACCCGGGTGCTGCGGCTGGTGCTCAGCGGCCTGATGGGCGCGCTGCTGGTGGTGAGCAAGCAGGCCATGAGCGGTCTGCCCAATCTGGAGCCGGTGAGCCTGCTCATCATCCTGTTTGCACTGGAACTGCCCCGGGAGACCCCCGGCGCCATCACGGTATTCATTCTGCTGCAGGGCGTGCTGTACGGCTTTGGCCTGTGGTGGGTGATGTACCTGTATGTGTGGTATCTGCTGGCGCTGCTTGCATGGCTGCTGCGCCGCATGGACAACGCCTTTTTCTGGGCAGTGTTCAGCGGGCTGTACGGCCTGTGCTTCGGCGGGCTGTGCGCGGCGGTGTATCTATTTGCCAAAACGCCCGCCTTTGCCCTGAGCTGGTGGCTCAGCGGCCTGAGCTACGATGCACTGCACGGCGTTGGCAATTTTGTGCTGATGCTGCTGCTCTACCGCCCGCTGTGCCGTGCGCTGCAAATGGCAAAAAAGCAGCTGCGGGTATAAATAGTATTATATAAGCGATGGGGCTACTGCATTTTGCAGTAACCCCATCGCTTTATGCTTTATTTATTTTGGCAAAGGCCTGCCGGACATCGCCGGAGAAATACAGCGTTCCCAGTGCGCACACCGGGCCTTCGCCGCCCAGTTCTTCCGCACGCGCTACACCGGCCTCAATGCTGTCCGCAGCCTCGGCGGTGCAGCCGTAGGCGCGGATATGCTCCGCCAGCGTCTGCGCCGGCATGGCGCGGGGGTTGTGCGCCGTCACGGTCACGAACCGCTCGGCCAGCGGTGCCAGCAGCGCCAGCATCTCGTCCACGTCCTTGTCGGCCATGATGCTGACCAGAAAGACGAATTTCTGCCCGGGGAAGCGGTCTTTCAGGCTCTGCACTGTGGCGCGCATCCCGTGGGCGTTGTGGCTGCCGTCCAGCACAAAGGCCGGGCTGTGGCGCAGCAGCTCAAAGCGCCCGGGCCAGCTTACCTGCTCCAGCCCGGCGCGGATGGCACTTTCCGGAATGTTCCAGCCCTGCTGCCGCAGCACCCGCAGGGCGGTGATGGCCAGCGCGGCGTTGCGGGGCTGATAGCTGCCGATGAGCGGCAGCCGCACCCCGTCCAGCCCGTCAAAGCTGAAGGTAACTGCGTCCAAATCCCCGCCGGTGATTTGCAGCTTTGCAAAGTCCACCTCGGTAAAGGGAGCGTGCTGCTGTGCCGCCACCCGGCGCAGCACGGCGTCTGCCTCCGGTGCGCCGCCGTAGCTCACCACCGGGCAGCCCGGCTTGATGATGCCGGCCTTGGCGGCGGCGATATCCGCCAGCGTGGGGCCAAGCTCCTTGACGTGATCCATGCCCAGTGCCGTGATCACCGCGCAGGCAGGCTTTTCAATAACATTGGTGGAATCCAGCGTGCCGCCAAGCCCCACCTCCAGCACCACGATATCACACTGCTGCTGCGCAAAATAGAGCATTCCCAGTGCGGTGATGATTTCAAACTCGGTGGGCACATCCTCCATGGCATCGGCGGCGGGCTTTACCTGCTCCACCAGCTCCACCAGCGCTTCGTCCGGGATCTGCTGCCCGTTGATCTGGATGCGCTCGTTGAAGCGGTTGATGAAGGGCGAGGTATACAGCCCCACCCGGTAACCGGCGGCTTGCAGGCAGGAAGCCAGCATCGCCGCCGTACTGCCCTTGCCGTTCGTGCCCGCCACATGGACGAACTGCAGCTTTTTGTGCGGGTCGCCCAATGCCGCCAGCAGGGTGCGGGTACGGGTAAGCCCGGGCTTATGCCCCGCCCACTGCACCGCGTGGATGTATTCCATTGCCTGTTCGTAGTTCATAGATACTGCCTCGATTCAAGGAATAATATTAAAAATTTCGGAACACCGGAGCGTCTGCAGACGCTCCGGTGTTCCATTTTACGAATCTCTTATTTCTTTGCCAGCTTCATCAGGCTGCGGTTTTCCAGCAGGATGCGCAGCAGTACAACGTTCACGGCGCTCCGGATGAGGGCGTTGGGGATGCGCACTGCCAGTGTTGCCCACGGATAGCCGTAAAACAGACGCAGCGCCAGCGAGGTGATGACCATGGAGCCCACAAAGTGCCCCAGCAGCACGCTGGCTGCCAGCCGCAGGTTGGTGGAGAGGCTGCTCAGCTTCTGCCACGCAAAACCCGCCACCAAGCCGATGGCACCCGCGCCCAGCGTGATAAGCGGGTTGATGGCGTAGCCCGCCAGCACACCGCCGATGATATCGGCCACTGCACCCACCGCAAAGCCTGCGCCGGGGCCGAACACCACCGCCGCCAGCAGCACCGGCAGACTGCCCAGATTGAACCGGACGAAGCCGGTGGAGATGCTCAGCACCCGGCTGAACACGATGCTCATGGCTACCAGCAAAGCCAGCATGGTCAGGGTACGCACCGAAGTTTTTTTGTCGTTCATTGTAGTTGTCCTCCTTAAAAAGGAACAGCAGGCAGGACGCAAAAACGCCCTCCCCTGTGACAGACCGCACAAAGGAGGGCGTGAATTCCAACAACATTCACTTCCGGGCAAAAACCGCAGACGGCTCTCGCCTGCACCCAAGTCCATGCAGCAGCGGGATGCAGACCCTGCACCGCAGTCAATACCTTCGTCCGCAGCACAACTCCCCGTTGATGCGGCACTTAACGCGCAGGGTCTTACTCTGTTGATGATGCCATTATAATCCTTTTTTTGCTGCACTGCAAGCGCCCAAACAGACATCTTTGCCAAAGGAGCGTTTTTATTTTTGGCAGTGTTGTATAAACGTAGGACTTTTACCCGCTTGCCTCCCTCTTTTCTTTTGGCGCAGAACGTGGTAAGATGAACACAAGATACCAAAGGGGAAACTGCCCCGGAAAGGAAATTTTCCATGAAATTCAGCGAAATGACCTATACCCGCCCGGACATCAACGCCCTGCTGGCACGGTGCAAACAGCTGGCCGCCAAGGCCGCCGATGCGCAGGACGGCGACGCCCTCATTCAGGTGTACTACGAGCAGAGCCGCGCCTTTGCGGACTACACCACCGCCTCCCAGCTGGCCAACATTCACTACACCTGTGACACCCGCGATGCCTACTGGAAGGCTGAGCAGGACTTTTTTGATGCCAACGGCCCCGCCGTGACCAACGCCAGTGTGGAGATCAGCCGGGCATTTCTGGCAAACCCCTATGTGGATGCCCTTACCGAGCACTTCGGCACCACCTGCGTAGCCGGTATGAAGAACGCCGTGCTGGGCATGGACGACCGCACCGTGGAGCTGCAGCAGGAGTTCAACGCGCTGGTCAGCCAGTACCAGCAGATCTACGGCGGTGCGCTGGTGGAGCTGGACGGCAAGCAGCTGACCATCCCCCAGCTGGGCCCCTACAAGGAGGATCTGGACCCCGCCGTGCGCCGCGCCGCCTACGAAGCCGAGGCCGGTTACTTTGACGCCCACCGGGACGAGCTGGACACACTGTACACCAAAATCGTCAAGAACCTGAATCAGCAGGCCAAGGTGCTGGGCTATAAGGATTACAGCGAACTTTCCTATGTGCGCATGAACCGCATCGGCTACGGTCAGGCCGAGATTCAGGCCTTCCGGGATCAGGTTGCCCGGGACGTTGTGCCCGAGCTGCAAAAGGTGATGGCCATGCGCGCCAAGCGCACCGGCATCACCCACCCCACCTTTACCGACCTGCCCATCATCTTCAAGGACGGCAACCCCAAGCCCATCCCGGGCTATCAGGCACGCATGGATGCCGCCCGCACCATGTACCACGAACTCAGCCCTGAAACGGCGGAGTTCATCGACTTTATGCAGGACAACGAGCTGTTCGACGTGGAAAGCCGCCCCGGTAAGATGTCCGGCGGCTACATGACCAGCCTGCCCAGCTACAAGGCACCCTTCATCTTTGCCAACTGGAACAACACCTCCGGCGATGTGGACGTGCTGACCCACGAGTGCGGCCACGCCTTTGAGGGCTATGTGGCCGAGCGCGACCCCAACGTGCCTGCCGATCTGGAATGCCCCGCCATGGAGAGCGCCGAGATTCACTCCATGGCCATGGAGTTCCTCACCGCGCCGTGGCACCACCTGCTGTTCGGCAAGGATACCGAGAAGTATGCCCTGCTCCACGCCGAGGACAGCTTTGTGTTCCTTGCCTACGGCTGCGCCGTGGACGAGTTCCAGCACATCATGTACCAGAACCCGGACCTGACCCCCGACCAGCGCAACGCCGAGTGGCTCAAGCTGGAAAAGAAGTACCGCCCGTGGATCGATTTTGACAATCTGCCCTTCTACGGGCGCGGTGCCGGTTGGCAGCGCCAGCTGCACATCTACGAGTGCCCCTTCTACTATATCGACTACTGCCTGTCCACCATGGCAGCCTTGCAGTTCTTCCTGCTGAGTCTGGACGACCACAAGGACGCATGGGAGCGCTACCTCAAACTGGTGCGCCGCGCCGGTCTTGCCAGCTACACCGAGCTGCTGCAGACCGCCGGGCTGAAGGTGCCCTTTGAGGAAGGCAGCATCAAGGGCATTGCCCAGCAGATGACCCGCTGGCTGGAAGAGCATCAGGTGGGCTAAAGTCGTTTCGTATCAGCGGCAGAGCGTTTCGTGACAGTTTTCTTGCTTTTTCTGTCGTGCTGCGATATACTGAAGCCAGAGATCCCCCTTCGAAAATGGAAAGGAGTGCTGACTTATGAGATCTTCCCGTTTGTTCCGGCGCGTCGTTGCCGGTCTGTGCGCTGCCGCCATGCTGTGCGGCGGCATGATCGCTTCGGCTGCTGCGCCCGCACTGCCCGCCGCCCCTGCTGCAGTGGAGGCTACCAACGCCGCCCCCAGCGATGCCGAACTCAAGGCCGCCTTTTCCAAGTTCACCGTCACCTACGACGAGGAGACCGGCGGCTGGGATCTTTCCTCTCCGCAGGAGCAGGCCAGCATGGATAAAAAGTCCTGCGGGCTGTACCCCTATATGTTCTTGCAGGACGATAGCATTGCCTTTAATATGATCCTGACCTATGTTGGCAGCAAGAAGCTGGACATCAAAACGGTCAACGTATCTGCTGATGACGAGCTGTACACCTTTACCTGTGACGAGGAATACGGCGGCGGCTACGATCAGGATCTGGGCTGCTGGTTCGACATGGAGCTGTTCCAGCTGAGTGACGAGGAGGTCAGCCTGCTGAGCGAGTGGCTGAACGCCAAGAGCGTCACCGCCGTATTCGTTGGCCGGGACGGCACCACCCAGAGCTATGCCCTGACCAAGGAGAACCGTACCGCCATTCAAGAGATGGTCACCGCCTACAACCTGATGCTCTCCTCCACCGTAGAGCAGTGCGAGCCCATCCTGACCAGTCTGGCAAAGTAAACGCATTTCCAGAGTCCCCGGAGCATCTGCGGATGCTCCGGGGACTTTTTTGCCAAATTTCAGTTTTTTTGCAAAAAATGCTTGCAAAGCCGACAAAGCTGTGCTATACTTATCGAGCTGTGATGTGCTGCTATAGCTCAGTTGGTAGAGCGCATCCTTGGTAAGGATGAGGTCTCCAGTTCGAATCTGGATAGCAGCTCCAGCTTAACCGCCCTGAAGTCTTAGGACTTCGGGGCGGTTTTCGTTTATCCTTTCAGCCATACTACAAAAATACCGCCGCACAGCTGTGCGGCGGTATTTTTTAATCCTCGTCGGGGATATTCTCTGCGTCCAGCAGATACTCGGTCTCGGTCTGCTGCTCCATCTGCTGCTCTGTCCAGTCCAGCTGCACAGCGCCGCTCAGGTCCAGCGAATAGTCCTCGGTATACAGCAGACTGCCGGTGTTCAGGCTGCTTTCTGCCGGGCTGCGGGCATCCCATGTAAAGTGCAGCTTTTCCGGCGGCACGGTGCACTGCTTTGCCAGTGCGGTCAGGGTGTAGCAGTCCCGGGCAAAGGCGGCGGCGCTGTCGTAGGGGCCGAACAGCTCCACCGTCAAGGTCAGGCAGGTATCCCCGGCGGGCAGGGCGGCGGCCTGCTGCAACGTCTCGGCCTGCGGGCCGCTCAGGTACAGCCTGCCGCTGATGTCCCGGATGGCGATGTCCTGCGCGTCCCGCTTACAGGTGGTGTACAGTTCGTCAATGGCCTGTGTGCTCAGGCGGTTCATCGTCTGCTGATTTTCGCCGCTCAACTCGTCCCACAGCAGGGGCAGCATCGCCATGCAGAAGCAGCCCGCCATCAGCACCAGACAGACCAGCACGGACACAAAGTCGTACTTCCAGCGGCCGGGGCGGGCGGCAAAGAACAGCACCTCGCATCCCAGCAGAACCAGCGCCACCGCCGGGGCAATTTTCAGAGTCAGCTGCACATCAAAGCCCGGCACGAAGAAATACAGCAGGAAGAACACGCCCGCCGCAATGAGACACGCGCCCAAGGTCAGGCTGCCCACCCGGCGCAGGGGCTTTTCTACGGGCTTGTGCTCCGGCGGGGGCACACTGCCCGGCTGTGCCGTCAAAGGGGTCTTATTCTGCTCGGTCATCGTCATCCTCCGCAGGGGTCTCGTCCTGCTCTGCACCGGTCACCGGTTCCCCCAGCAGTGCCGAAAGCTCCGGCATGGCAAAATGGGCGTCCGTGTCCGCGGTGTCCTCTGCATCCTCTGCCTGCGGCGCAGCCGTGTAGGCGTGGAAGTCCTCGGGTTCCTCCTCGGCGGGCTGCTTGCCCTTTTTGTTTTTCGGGCCGCGCACCAGCCACATACCGCACACGATCAGTGCCACGCAGACCACGATCTGCGGCAAAGCGTCCAGCATCAGGTAGATGGCGCGGAAAACCGGGTTATCCTGTCCCCAGCGCCACATCACATCGCCCAGCACCCGCATGATGATGTTGTTGTAGAACACGATCGCGCCCAGCGCGATGAGCCCCCAGCCCACCAGCTTGTGGCTTTCGCCCATGAACTGGGTCATACGGGCATCGTGCCAATTAAAGTGCACCAGATAATCGTCCTCCGGGGCTTTTTCTGCCGCCAGCTGCGCGCGGAGGTTCAAGGTATCGAAAAAGCTGTACATATACACAACGATACAGCCGACTACCAGTGCGTCCAGCCCCGTGGTGCTGCCTAGGATAATAAACAGGCAGAACATGGTGATGAGCGAGAGCCCCCGCTTCATATAGCCCTGATACATCTGCCCCGCACCGGGGATGCAGGCAAACAGCAGGGTCAGGATCCCGTTTTTCTTCATAATCAGTTCCCTCATTTCTCAGTGGTGTCTGCACTGCGGTGCAAAAGCGCGTCCAGTGCATCGGATAGTTTTTCAGTCAGCTGCTTTTTGTCCTCTATGGGCTTGCCCAGCGGGGCGGTGGAGGGCTGCGGCGCTTTGTCGTTCACCGGCTTGCCCAGCAGTTCCGGTTCGGTCTGTTGCGTGGTCTGCGGCAGCCATGTGTTCAGCTGCTGCCCGGTGTGCAGGATCTGCTCCAGCGTACCGGCGCGCCACAGCGTCAGCGCCAGCACGGCGGCTACGGTGGCCACAGCGGCGCGTCCCCATGTGTTCTGCATCAGCCGTATCCAGATGGTGCCCATCACCGCGCCCCGGGCGGAGCGCGGCGGCTGCTCCAGCACATCATCGGTCAGCAGGGCGGTGTAGCGGTCCATGCAGCGGTCGCAGTAGGCAAGATGCTCGGCGGCTTCCAGCCGCTGCGTTTCGTCCAATTGCCCGCCGACCAGTGCCTGTAAGCCTTCCTCACTCAGACAGCCTTTTGCGTCAAACAGTTCCATGTACGCTCCTCCTTTCACAGGGTATGCGGTCGTTTTGCAAGATCTGCTGCGCCAGCATCTTTTTGGCGCGGTAGACCTGCGCTTCCACCGTTTTGGGCGGGCGTCCGCACAGTCTTGCAGCTTCGGCCATGGTGTGCTGCTCCAGCAGCACCAGACGGCAGGGCGTGCAGTAGGGCTCGCGCAGATCTAAGATCATCTCCGTAAGCTCTTCTTCGCCCAGCGCCTCCAGCACCTGCTGCTCCGGCTGCATACCGGGCGGCGCGCCCTCCAGCGCCAGCACCTCGTCGCCGGGGGTGTTCATCTTGCGCACCCATGCGCTGCGCAGATAATCCTTGGCTTTGTTGGCGGCGATGCGCGCCAGCCACTGCTTTTCAAAGCCGGGCGGGCAGCGGTCGATGGCCCGCCATGCTGCCAGAAAGGTCTCCTGCGTCAGATCCTGCGCTTCCTGTACATCCGGTACCAGCTGGTGGCAGACCGTGTACACGAGCGCCTGATATTTCTGCACCATCGTGCTGAATTCCTGTGTTGTCAACGCGCTGCACGGCCTCCTTTCCGGTTTTGGATGCGCTGCTCTGCGCCGCCCTTCTGTCTTTAATACGAGGGAGCGGCGGCAGTTCCTGCAAAAAAACTAAAATATTTTCAAACTTTTTCTTCTGCCGCAGATATGGTACAATAGCAGTATAGCACACAGGGAGGATTTTCGCCATGGCTTCTACCACCCGTCAGGCGCTTTTACAGGCGCTGAGCGCCGCCGAGGGCGCATATATTTCCGGCCAGCAGCTGGCGCAGCAGCTGGGGGCTGTCTCTTATACACATCTGACGCTGCCGACGAACTCTAGGGTGTAGAT
>ENA-OZED01001022-OZED01001022.1-human-gut-metagenome-genome-assembly--contig:-NODE-1022-length-10312-cov-5.135907_pt1 | contig 10312 bp, 8 predicted proteins | sample MGYA00245066_ERZ653605 | MGnify/ENA primary metagenome ERZ653605 (study PRJEB26926, sample SAMN06165079) | human gut metagenome | biome: ENVO:00009003; feature: ENVO:2100002; material: ENVO:00002003...
GTCATAGATCTCCGTCACGGTGCCCACAGTGGAGCGGGGGTTCTTGCTGGTGGTCTTCTGGTCGATGGAAATGGCCGGTGACAGGCCGGTGATCTCGTCCACATCGGGCTTGTCCATCCGGCCAAGGAACATCCGGGCATAGCTGGACAGGCTCTCCACATAGCGGCGCTGGCCCTCGGCGTAGATGGTGTCGAAGGCGAGGCTCGATTTGCCCGAGCCGGACAGGCCGGTCATGACGATGAGCTTTTCCCTCGGGAGGGTCAGATTTACATTTTTCAGGTTGTGCTCCCGCGCACCCTTTATGACTATTTTATCGTTTGCCAAGGTACTTTCTCCCTCTTCTTTGTGTCTGTGCATGGTTCTGCTTCCGCTCTGTCTCCGCCGAGGAATCCACGGTGGGGTTCTCGCCCCGGCGCAGACGGTCGATCTGGTCGCGCAGGAAGGCCGCGTGCTCAAATTCCAGCAGCTTCGCCGCCTCCTTCATCTCCCGGGTCAGGCGCTCAATGGCAGCTTCCCGCTCCATCTTGCCCATGCGGCGGGTGTTGCGCTTGGCGTTTTCGGCCTTATCGCTGATCTCGATGCTGTCCGCAATGGCCTTGACGATGGTCTTTGGCACGATGCCGTGTTCCTCATTATAGGCCATCTGAATGGCGCGGCGGCGCTCGGTCTCGGTGATGGCGTGCTCCATGCTGTCGGTCACCACATCGGCGTACATGATGACCATGCCCTCCGCGTTGCGGGCGGCGCGGCCGATGGTCTGGATCAGGCTGGTCTCGCTGCGCAGAAAGCCCTCCTTGTCGGCATCCAGAATGGCCACAAGGCTCACCTCCGGCAGATCCAGACCTTCGCGCAGCAGGTTGATGCCCACCACCACGTCGATACTGCCCAAACGCAGATCCTTGATGATCTCCATCCGCTCGAAGGTATCCACCTCGTGGTGCATATACTTGACCTTGATCCCCTGCTCGGTGAGGTAATCGGTGAGATCCTCGGCCATTTTTTTGGTCAGGGTGGTCACCAGTACCCGCTCCTGCCGCTGGATGCGGGCGTTGATCTCGCCCAGCAGATCCACCACCTGCCCTTCCACCGGGCGCACCGAGATGACCGGGTCCAAAAGACCCGTGGGACGGATGACCTGCTGCGCCACCTGCGAACTGTTCCGGCGCTCGTACTCGCCGGGGGTGGCGGAGACAAAGATCATCTGGTTGAGTTTGGACTCCACCTCCTCAAATTTCAGGGGGCGGTTATCGAAGGCGGACGGCAGACGGAAACCGTATTCCACCAGCGTTTTTTTGCGGGCGTAGTCGCCGCCGTACATGGCGCGCACCTGCGGCAGGGTGACGTGACTTTCGTCCACGAAGAGCAGAAAATCCTCCGGGAAATAATCCAGCAGGGTGGTGGGCATACTGCCCGGCGCACGACCGGACAGCACTGCCGAGTAGTTTTCGATGCCCTTGCAGATGCCCACCTCATTCAGCATCTCGATGTCATAATTGGTGCGCTGGGCAATGCGCTGGGCTTCGATCAGCTTGCCCTCGGCGGTAAACTGCTTGACCTGTGCGTCGCACTCGGCGCGGATCTTTTCCAGCGCAGCGGCCTTTTTTTCCGCGCTGACGATATAGTGGCTGGCCGGGAAGATAGCAACATGCTTGACCACGTTCTGCTTGGAGCCGGTCAGGGGGTTGAACTCGGTAATGCGGTCGATCTCGTCCCCGAAAAACTCCACCCGGATGGCAAGTTCGCTCATATAGGCCAGATAGATGTCCACCGTATCACCGTGCACCCGGAATTTATTGCGCACAAAATTCACGTCGTTGCGCTCGTATTGCAGGGTGACCAGCTTTTTGCACAGCTCGTCCCGCTCCATTTGCATCCCGGGGCGCAGACTGATGACCATGCTGCGGTAGTCGATGGGGTCGCCCAGCGAGTAGATACAGGATACCGATGCCACAATAATGACGTCCCGCCGCTCGGAAAGCGCCGCCGTAGCCGAGTGGCGCAGACGGTCGATCTCGTCGTTGATAGCGCTGTCCTTTTCAATATAGGTATCGGTGCTGGGAATGTAGGCCTCCGGCTGGTAGTAGTCGTAGTAGCTGACGAAGTACTCCACCGCATTGTTGGGGAAAAACGAGCGGAACTCGGTACACAGCTGTGCCGCCAGCGTTTTGTTGTGCGCCAGCACCAGCGTGGGGCGGTTGCACTGGGCAATGACGTTGGCCATGGTAAAGGTTTTGCCGCTGCCGGTCACGCCCAGCAGGGTCTGGCAGCGGTCACCCCGCTGCACCCCCTCCACCAGCTGCGCGATCGCCTGAGGCTGGTCGCCAGTGGGGGCATAGTTCGACACCAGTTCAAATTTTTCCTCTGCCATCGTTTTCTCCCTTCCATCTTCCGTGCGCATAACCACAATCAGTTGTTGCTTCAAGTTGTATTATAGCACGCACATTTTATAATGTAAACAGTTTTTTGTTTTACGGCCAGAACAGCGTGCCGGTCTTGAAATCGTAGATAGGCAGGCGGTTGGCGTCCCGCATGGAAAAATACTCGGTGTCGGTCAGGATAAAGTGATCCAGCAGGTGCACATTTACCAGCCCCAGCGCCCGGGCAATGCTGCCGGTAGCGTCCATATCCTCCAGCGAGGGCAGCGCCACCCCGTTGGGGTGGTTGTGGCAGAGCACCACGGCGTCCGTACCGCCCTTGATGGCGGCTGCTACCACATTTTTGATATCCAGACTGACCCGGTCGGAGGTGCCCTCCCGCAGCCAGACGGTGGCGCGCACCCGCTTGCGGCTGTCCAGGCTGACCAGCATGGCGCGCTCGTAGTCCGACCACGCAAACTTTGCCATCAGATAGCTGCCCATCTGCTCGGTGGTCTTGATGCAGCGGGTGGTGCTGGTGCGGCTGCGGCCATAGTACCGGCTGATCTGGGGCAGCAGATGCAGCATCCGAGCAGTAGAGGGGCCTACGCCCTCTACGGTGCACAGCTCTTCCTCGCTGGCTTCCAGCACCGCCGCAAAATCTCCAAACCGGTCGATCAGGTCGTGGGCGATACCGTTGGTATCCTTCTGGGCGTTGGTCAGGTAAAGCACATATTCCAGCGCCTCGTGCTCGGCCAGACTGTCCAGCCCGTAGCTTTGCACCCGCTCCCGCATCCGCTGGCGATGTCCCTTGTGCCGTTTATTCTCTGCCATGGCGGTACTCCTTTTTCTATGTTCTTTCCTTATAGTACCCATTTTGCGGCGCAAACACAAGTGTTCTGCAAAAATAACCCGGATTTTGCACCGGAATGCGCGTTGACTTCCCGCCCCGCCTGTATTACTATAAAAGCATGATTCTGACAAAAACGATGAGGATAGCTTTATGAAACAATTTACTGCCACCGCCAACGATGACGGCGTGCGTCTTTCGCGCTTTGTGCAGAGCGTGACCCGCGATTTTCCCACCAGCCTGCTGTACAAGAGTTTCCGCAACAAGCGGGTGAAGGTGAACGGCAAAAAAGCCGCGCCGGAGTACCGTTTGCAAACGGGGGACCTGATCGAGTTGTACATCAACGACGAGTTCTTCCCGCCCGAGGGCGCAAAGCCGGTGCAGAAGGCTGCCCCCAAAAAGCAGCCCAATCAGCCCAAGGTGACGGTCATCTACGAGGATGAAAACCTTGCAGTGCTGTACAAGCCCACCCATCTGCTGTGCCACAGCGACCGCACCGGCGACGCCAATCTGGTGGATGCCTTTACCCAGTACCTGACCCAGAAGGGCGAGTATGACCCCCACGGTGAGAACCGCTTCAAGCCCGGCATCTGCAACCGGCTGGACCGCGGCACCGAGGGGCTGGTGATCGCTGCCAAGAATTACGCCGCCCTGCGGGACATGAACGAGATCATCCGCACCGACCTGCTGAAAAAGGAGTACTACACCATCACGGTGGGTATTCCGCAGTCCGGGCGGTTCACCGCATGGTGGGAGCACGACGAGAAAAACAACAAGGTCAGCATCCACGCCCATCAATCGCAGGACGAGCGCCGCAAGCAGATCATTACGGACGTGGACGTGCTGCGCACCGCAGGCCCCTTTGCCCTGTGCAAGATCGGCCTTGTCACCGGGCGCACCCACCAGATCCGTGCCCATCTGGCCTATCTGGGCAAGCCGGTGCTGGGCGATATCAAATACGGCAACCGCAAGATGAACGAGCGTACCGGCACCAAGACGCAGGCACTGTGCGCGGTGCGCATCAGCTTTCTGGATGTGCCGGAGGAAAACACCCTGCACTACCTCTCCGGCAAGGTCATCAAACTGAAAGACCCCCAGATCCTGCAGCAGTTTGATGCACTGGATAAGAGCAAAAACGTATAACAATAAGACCGCTGTTTGCAACAACTGCAAGCAGCGGCCTGTTTTTTGCGCTATTTTCTTTTTTTGCCCCGTTCACGCTCGGCCGGGCAGCCAGACCGTTGTTTTTGCCCCGCAGGGGGTGTTCTGCCCAAACACTGCCGTGCCGCCATGGGCGGCGGCGATCTGCTGCACTACATACAGGCCAAGGATATGAGGCGCATTTTCGGCAGGCTCCGCAGCGTTCAGTGCCGCCAGAACGGCAGCCGGATAGCCAATACCGTCATCTGCCACGGTCAGGCAGAAGCGTTCCCCTACCTGCCGGGTGTGCACCGTAATGTTCACCGGCTTTGGGTTATGCCGGACGCTGTTGTTCATCAGGTTTTCCAGCAGCCGTGCCAGCAGCGCCTCATCCACCGAAAGCACTGTCTGCTCTGCTGGTTCTTCCTGTTCCAGTGTGATCTCGCAGCGCTCTGCCAGCGGGCTTTCGCAAAACTGCGCCACCAGCTGCCGGAACAGCGGCCCTGCACGCAGATCTTTCCGGCGCAGGGGTTGGGCACCGTATTCCAGCTTACTGGTCAGGTTCAGGTCATCAATGAGGGTGCGCAGCTTTTCGCACTGGATGCGGATACCGGCCGCTTTCTGCCGGGAGCTGTCCGGCAAAAGTGCATCCTGTTCCAGCTGCTCCGCCCAGCCTAAGATCAGCGCCAGCGGGGTGCGCACGTCATGGCTGACCCCTGCGATCCACTGGGTGCGGGCGTTGTCCCGCCGGGAAAGCATCTCATTTTTGGCTTGCAGCTGCGCCCCGGTCTGGTTCAGCTTTTCTGCCAGTTCCCCGGCAAAACCATCCGTAGGCAGTTGAACGGTCTGCCCCTGCGCCAGTGCTTCCAGACCGTTTGCCACGGTCTCCAGCCGCTTTGCCCCCCGCCAGCTCAACCAGAAGCAGAGAACCAGACCCAGCAGCAGCATTCCCAGCGCTGCTGCCGGGAGCACCCGCACCATGCTCAGGGCAAAGTCCGGTGAGCTGTAAATGCTGTACTTCCACAGGCTCCCCTTTGGCAGCCCGATGACGAACAGTCCGTAGGGTTCTGTCCAGCAGAACACCGGGTAATCCGCCAGATACCAGCGGGCAAATTTGGCGATATCGCCGGGAGTGTAGGCATGGTTCAGCTCCTGCGGCAGGCCGTAGCTCCAGCGGATGTTTCCCACATTGTCCAGTACCATCGCCCACTCGTAGCCATTCATCCACTCCTGCGGGGTGCGTTCTGCCCCAAAGGCAAGCCCTTCGGCGGTCTCCACCATGGAATCCGCGATCTCGCTGGAGGAGTACTCCCGCTGCGGCAAGCGGCAACTCTCCAGCCAACCCAGCCAGCCCAGCACTGCAACACCGGAAAACAACAGCAGCAGAACGATGCCCACCGCCGCCAGCACATACCGCCGGATCAGGCGCACAAAGGTTTTCATGCTTCTTCCCCCTTTGTCAGCTTATAGCCGATGCCCCGCACCGTCCGCAAAAACTGCGGCGCACCGGGTTCAGCTTCCAGCTTCTCCCGCAGATGCCGGATATGTACCCCCAGACTGTTCTCGTAGCCATAGTAATCTGCGCCCCAGACCGCCGCACAAAGGGCATCATAGGTAACGATGTGTCCCCGGTTCTCTGCCAATTTCCGCAGCAGCGCCAGCTCGGTAGCGGTCAGCGCCAGTGTTTTGCCCTCTGGCAGGGTAACAATAGCATCATTCAGGTCTACGCACCGCTCCCCCAGCTGCAAAGGTGCCGGTTTTGTACGGGACAGCTCTGCCCGGTACGCCCGCTGCAAAATATGCTGCACCCGCAGCAGCAGTTCCTGCATCAGAAAAGGCTTGGTCAGGTAGTCATCTGCGCCAAGCCCCAGCCCGAACAGACGGTCGGCATCCGCGTCCCGTGCAGAGAGGAACAATGCCGGGACATCCGCTTTTGCCCGCAGCGCCCGGAACAGCGAAAATCCATCCCCATCCGGCAAGTTGATATCCAGGATCATCAGCTCCGGCTGTTCCGCCGCAAAGCAGGCGCGGGCAGCGGCGCAGCTTTGGGCAGTTCTGATATGGCCATATCCTGCGCCCCGCAGCTGCTCACATAGCAGTGCCAGCAGCTCGGCGTTGTCATCCACGATGAGAAGCTTTGCATCATAAATGGTATCCATAAGGGCAGTTCTCCTTTCCCGCCTTTACTATACCACACTTTTTGCGCCGCAGCGGAAAACACCTGCAAATTTAAGGGGAAATTAAGCTGCGCTTCCGGTCAGTTTAAGGCAGCGGGTGTATTCTGGCATCGTTCCGAAAACCATGAATGCGAAAGGAGACCATTTATGAAACCTGTGATCGAGACCCATGCCCTTTGCAAAAGCTACCATAGCCGTCCGGTGGTGGATCATTTGAACCTGACTGTCCCGGAGGGCTGTGTTTACGGCTTTTTAGGCCCCAACGGTGCGGGCAAATCCACCACTATGAAGATGCTGCTGGGGCTTGTACACCCCACTGGTGGCAGTGTGGAACTGCTGGGGCACACCCTGAACGAAGCAAACCGCATTGCCCTGCTGCGGCAGACCGGCAGCCTGATCGAATCTCCCTCCGGTTACCTGCACCTGACCGCCCGGGAAAACCTTTCCATCGTGGCCGACTTGAAAGACGTGGACCGGAAGGACATCAGCCGGGTGCTGGAGATCGTGCACCTGACCAAAGACGCTGACCGGAAGGTGGGGCAATATTCCCTTGGCATGAAGCAGCGGCTGGGCATTGCCATGGCGCTGCTGGGCAGCCCCAAACTGCTGATCTTGGACGAACCTACGAATGGTCTGGACCCGGCAGGTATTCAGGAGATGCGCAGTCTGATTGCTTCCATGCCCCAGACCACCGGAGCCACCGTGCTGATCTCCAGCCACCTGCTGGGCGAGATCGAGCAGATGGTGGATCAGGTGGGCATCCTGAACCACGGCAAACTGCTGTTCGAGGGCTCCTTGCAGCAACTGCAAAAACACAGCCGGGGCGGCATTCTGCTGCGGGTGCTGGACGCACCCAAAGCCGCAGCCGTCCTGCAGCAGCAGGGAGTAAAGACCGCTGCACCGGCAGACCAGCCGGACACCCTGCAGCTGCCCCCGCTGCCGGACGAAGCGCTGGCGGCGCTGGTCTGTACCCTTGCCGAAAGCGGCGTGGGTGTGGTTGGCCTGACGGCCCAGACAAAGAGCCTTGAGGACATCTTCCTCAGCCTGACCCAGACCAGCGGGGAGGTGGCGTAAGATGGCAGCTTTCCGTGCAGAACTGCAAAAAGCCCACCGTCGGCACGACCTTGCTCTCTGCCTGCTCATCCCCGGCATTGTCGTGCTGTGGGTGGGCGGCCTTGCCCCGGCAGACCCGGAGGAGCTTGCCAACGGTTACAGCGCCCTGCTTTACAGCCTGCCCGTCATTGAGGCCATTCTGATGCCGGTGATGATGGCAGTGCTGGCCTCCCGGCTGTGGGATATGGAGATCAAAGGCAACACCGCCAAGCTGCTCTACACCCTGCAGAGCCGTCGCAGCCTGTTTGCAGGCAAGGCGGTCTTTGGGGTGCTGGAAGTTCTTCTGGTCACGGTGCTGGAGCTGGCCTGCGTTCCGGTGCTGGGGCGCGTTCATGGTTATACCGAAGCCTTTCCCACTGGGCAGCTGGTTTATCTGTTCGTCTGCACGCTGGCGGTGGACGCAATGCTCTTCTTTGGAGAATTTCTGCTGATGCTGTGGGTGGGCAATCCCCTGCCGGCGCTCTGCGTGGGCATTGTAGGGGCGCTGGTGGGGCTGTTCTCTGCCATTATGCCGCCGCTTGCCAGTTATTTTGTGCCCTTTGGGTACTACATCCCTCTGAGCGCCTACGAAGTGGCGAACTGGGACATGGCCACCCACACCGTCACCTACGGCACCCGCCCCTTCAACTGGGGGCTGCTGGCTTTCACCCTTGCGCTGGGCGCTGTGCTGTTTGCCCTTGCGTGGCGCAAGGTACAGGACGAGGAGGTATAAAACCATGCTGAAACGCTGTATTCTTGCGGAGAACCGCAAACTCCACGCATCCCCCATCTGGGCAATGTTCTTTGTGCTGCCCATTCTTTCGGCCACCTACGGCACCTTCAATTATCTGCAAAATCTTGAGATCCTCACCGACGGCTGGTATAGCCTGTGGACCCAGCACACCCTGTTTTATTCCATGCTCTTCTTCCCTGCCATGGTAGCCACCTATGCTGCCTACTTGTGGCGGCTGGAACATCTGGGGCACAACTGGAACCTGATCATGGCAAGCCCCGTACCGCCGCTGGACCTGTTTGCCGCAAAGTTTGCGGTGGTGACAAAGCTGTCGCTGCTGACCCACGGTTTTGTGTTTGCGCTGTTCGTGTTCTGCGGCAAGGTATTTGCCCATCTGCCCGGGCTGCCGCCGGTCACCTTACCTCTGTTTTTACTGCGGGGACTGCTGGGTGCATTGGCTGTCATTGCCGCACAGCTGGTGCTGGCCATGGTCATCCGCAGCTTTGCCGTGCCCATTTTTCTGGGGCTGCTGGGCGGCATTACCGGCATCTTTATCAGCTCCAAGGGTCATGGGCTGTTGTGGCCCTATTCCCTGATGCAACTCGGAATGAACTCCAACAGAAGTGCGGATGCTCTGGCGGGCAGCTACGGGCTGTTTGCCTTCAGCTGCATCTTCTGGCTGGGGACGATGTTCCTTCTGGCATGGCTGCTTTTACGCCGGGAGGATGTGCGGGCATAAGGCGCGGCAACACGCAGGACGATTCCAAAAAATGACCCTGTGACACAATTTTCGCATCGCTGACAGACAGAAAAAAACCTCCCCATGCAGTTATCCTGCACGGGGAGGTTTTGTTATATGGGAATAGTGATTCTGCCTCAGCGCTTATACTTTGCAGCAGTCTGCAAACGCTGCATGGCACGGTCCAGCGCGATCTTGCTCTGGTAATATTCGTGCATGCTCTGCTTATGCTGCAAGCGTTCCTCGGCGCGGATGCGGGCAGCCTCGGCACGGTTCTTGTCGATGTCCTCCGGGTTTTCAGCGCTGTCCACCAGCACCATCACATAGGCGGGGGTCACCTCAGCAATGCCGTCGCCCACCAGCACATCCCGGGCTTTGCCGTCCACTACAAAGTGGAGGATGCCCATATGCAGCGCCACCAGAACCGGGTTATGCCCGGCCTGTACGCCGTAGATGCCATCGCTGATGGGCAGGGTCAGATCCTCGCAGTCACCCTGATAGAACTCGCCGCTGGACGCTGTGATGCTCAGCATGAACTTGTTCATCAGACGGCACCGCCCTTTTCCTCAGCCAGCTTCTTTTCTGCCTTTTCGCGTGCTTCCTCCAGCGTACCTACGTTGAAGAATGCCCACTCCGGCAGATCGTCGGCCTTGCCGTCCACAATAGCGGCAAAGCTGCGCACGGTGTCCTTCAGGGGCACATACTTGCCCTTGAGGCCGGTAAAGTTTTCGGCCACGGCAAAGGGCTGGGACAGGAATTTCTGCAGCTTGCGGGCGCGCATGACGGTCAGCTTGTCGTTCTCGTCCAGCTCGTCCATGCCCAGAATGGCAATGATGTCCTGCAATTCCTGATAGCGCTGCAGAATGGACTGCACCTTGCGGGCTACGCGGTAGTGCTCCTCGCCCACGATGTCCGCTTCCAGAATGCGGGAGGTGGAGGCCAGCGGATCCACAGCCGGGTAGATACCCTTGGAGGCAATGTCACGAGAAAGCTCGGTGGTTGCATCCAAGTGGGCGAAGGTCGTGGCCGGGGCCGGGTCGGTGTAATCATCGGCCGGCACGTAAATGGCCTGCAACGAGGTGATCGAGTGACCACGGGTCGAGGTGATGCGCTCCTGGAGGGAACCCATCTCATCGGCCAGGTTCGGCTGGTACCCCACGGCGGAAGGCATACGACCCAGCAGGGTGGACACCTCGGAACCGGCCTGCGTGAAGCGGAAGATGTTGT
>ENA-OZED01001023-OZED01001023.1-human-gut-metagenome-genome-assembly--contig:-NODE-1023-length-10302-cov-110.919489_pt1 | contig 10302 bp, 10 predicted proteins | sample MGYA00245066_ERZ653605 | MGnify/ENA primary metagenome ERZ653605 (study PRJEB26926, sample SAMN06165079) | human gut metagenome | biome: ENVO:00009003; feature: ENVO:2100002; material: ENVO:00002003...
GATTATAAAGCCTGAAACCCCTCAAATTTTTGCACTTCTATTGAGAACTTGCCTAGAACATAATCATAACGGTTAGATAAGAGACTAAGTCACGAACCAACTAACATGTGTTAAACATGCAAGAATTTTGCAAGTATTCGACATTAGCAAACACGTTTTTCGAAGAAAAAGCTTATCTTTGCATCAGTATTAATAAGAAAAAGACATTGTTATGATACTTAGAGCTACATTTGAAAATATATATTCCATCAAGGATGAGACTCAAATCAGCTTTGTGGCAGGTAAGAGCAACTCACATCCGTCTCATGTTTCCCGTGCAGAGAAGCGTGACGATATTTCTGTGCTGAAGGCTGGTATCGTTTATGGAGCCAATGCTTCCGGAAAGAGTAACGTTATCAAGGCCATTGCCCTGCTCCAGCAGATAGCCAATGGAAGTTTTCCGCAAAGCAAGGTGGAACCTTTCAAGCTTGCTGATACCGAAAAGAAAAACTCTAAGGTAGAAATCGAGTTCAAGACCAAGGGTAAGTGCTTTGCCTATGGCATAGAGTTCACCATCAGAGGAATCAAGGAGGAATGGCTGTTTGAAATCAACAGCCGTACCGACAAGGAAGTTTTCACCAGAAAGGTCACAGCTGCCGGTAACGAGTTCACGTTTGGCAAGGTGGATGGAAACGAAGAAACATCCATGCTGCTGAAATTCATCGCCCACAGTACTCCTTCCGATTCCAGCTTCCTTTCAGAGTATGTGCGCAGAAACGGCAAGGGACTTGAAACCATACGCATGGCCAAGAACTGGTTTGCTGACGGCTTGAAGATCATCTTCCCAAGCACACGCCTGCAGGGAATTTCTTTCCTTACTGAAAACAATGATGAACTGCAGGAAACGACACGCTCGCTTCTTGCCTACTTCAACACGGGCATTTCAGACGTGCGCCTGTACAAAATCAAGAAAGAGGATGTGAACTTATCTTCCGATTTACTAGACAACATACTCAGCAAGGCCAAGAACGGCAAGGCGTACAGCATGGCTGCCACAGTTGGAGGCGAAATGCTTCTTTTCGAGGTGAATGCCAACGGAGGATACGAGATTTACAAGCAAAAGGCTGTTCACCGGAATCTTACTTCCGGCACAGAGGTAGTATTTGATTTGAGCGAAGAATCTGATGGCAGCATCCGGTTGCTTGACTTCATCCCAATGCTCATTGATTTGAAGCAAAATGAAGTAGATTATCTCATCGACGAGATTGACCGCAGTATGCACCCGATGCTCTCGCAGAAAATCTTAGAGTGCTATTTCTCAGGACTGGAGTCAGGAAGAGACACTCAGCTCATCTTCTCTACTCATGAATGCAACCTGCTCAACCTCGACCTTATCAGAGCTGACGAAGTATGGTTTGTCGAGAAGGGAAAGGATGGAGCGTCTCATCTTACATCCTTGGCAGAATTCAAGCCTCGTAAGGATGTTCGCAAGGGCTATCTATTAGGACGCTATGGAGCCATTCCGTTGCTTCCAAAAGAGGAGATGAAGTGGTGATGGACGGAGGGTTAGAAAACAAATTGTGAACGCATGCGTTCACAATTACCTTATTTTACCACTCCAGTTTCCATCTCATTTTCCAAATAAGAGAAAACATAAACAGCTCCTTCGTAATACAAGCCACAGGCTGGATTACACAGGCGCTTGTAGGTTTCTGAAAAATACAACTGATCCAGAGCTGTCTTTATATCCCAGCCATACTTTTGCATCAACATCTCCACCAATTCTGTAGCGAGGCATTCTATCTGAAACTGAATATCTTTATCCATAATTACAACTTGGCCATTATAAGTTCTACAACCATGACATAATTCACCCCTATTCTTTTGGATCAATGTCAAATGGAAGCAATGGAGTATCATCATCATTGCCACTATTGAATCGGTCGAAATCCGAGATATAGGAACGGTCTTGAATAACCTTATATTTCTCATACTCAGAATAAGCCTTTTCTCTGGCTTCTTCTTGCGAAACCTTACCTGCACTACTCTTAGCATCATAGTCCATTGTTTCAAGCAACAGCTTCAGGCGATTCTTCCAATCCTCCATAGTAGTAACGATGTGTCGTCTTGCACGAGATTCTGCGAGGTCCAGGAAACTTGTTGTTATTGCGTTGAGCTGAGACAATTCTTCATCAGAAAGATAGTTCTTTGCCACTATCGTATCAGACTTTTGAACTCTTCCATCCGGTGCTTTCTTCCATGTAGTCAATCCCATGTGAGGCATTTCCGCATCAGCTCGCTCATAAACAATCTCGGCTGCCGTATGATTGGTAACCGCCAGATGCATCATATTCTGCACCATCTTGTAGAAAAGTTTGGTACTTTCAGCCTTTGCGTCATAATCAGCACTACACTCTGCATAAATATCAGTTATCTTCTGGTAGTATCTACGTTCTGAAGTGCGGATTTCACGGATGCGTTCCAGCAAATCGTCAAAATAATCCTTGCCGAAGTGCTTACCTTGCTTCAAACGTTCATCATCCAAGACATAACCTTTAATGATGAACTCCTTCAATACAGAGGTTGCCCATATACGGAATTGGGTTGCCTGATAGCTGTTCACTCGATAACCAACAGCAATGATTACATCAAGATTGTAGAACAATGGAGCACGCTCGACATCACGCTCTCCCTCCAGTTGAACTTGTTGAATTTTTCTACAAGTTGCCTCTCTTTGCAATTCACCAGACTCATAAATCTGAGAAATATGATAAGTGATAGTTGCTCTATCAACACCAAACAAAGCAGCCATCCTTTTCTGTGACATCCAAAAAGTTTCGTTGTTGAAAATCACTTCAATGCGAGTCTCACCTTGTGCAGTCTTATACAGTAAGATATTGGATTCCAAAGAGTTCTGCATAAGTTCTGTTGTAGATACAGATTGAGAAAAATAGGCTCTTGCCTGCTTCACCAATAACTTCCTTGAATCAGCATTCTCAGAAATGATCATACAAGCCATACGTGATAGATGGAAAGCTTCGACCTTGCGAAACGCTCCATTACCCACCTTGAACATGTCAACCGCATGGTTGAAATGTTCGTCTATATTCATACCTTTTTCACTGGCAACTTTGATTGCTTTGTCTATTACATTCTGGAATTTCCAATATCCCGAATAGCCCATCGCATTACAAAGATCACGTGAGCTCCAGTATTCTTTCCCGTTACCATCCACTTTCCGAATTTCTTCGAATGTCGGACGCATTTCAGGCACATTATTTTCATCCATATCTCTTATCCGTTTCTTTTTGTATTGACGTTCTACAACATTGAATAGCAAAAATACAAAAAAAAGATGAAAATCGTCCCTAATCATTTACAAGATGTATGATTTTTAATGTTATTTATGCAAAAAGAAAGAAACATGTCAGAATATATTGATTTTATCGCCTATCAAGACGATGCAATAATCCAACGCCCCTTACGTTATTACAGAAGAAGAGGACAACCGCATCCGCAACCGAAGGGAGACCTTCATCAGGGAAACAGGCACCGAGAAAACGGTACTCATCACGATGATCACCTCCTTTGGACTTGCGCCGGGCGGCTATTCTGATGACATCCAATGCCAGCTGACGATGGCTGATTTATTCAGATAAAAGCCGACCTCTCAAAAAAGATAAAAACCACGTTTTAGCACGAAAATGCAGATTTTGAGTGTTTACAAAGGTTAAATATGTTAAATCTTCAACCCCTAAAAATGGGCATTTGTAAAGATATATAACATACAAAATGAATGAAATCAAGTGAAACCAAGTGAAAATACGAAAATCGTAAGTAGCTGATAATCAACATTCTTTTCATTCAGAAGGAAAGCGGCTCACAAATAGCACGTCAGTACTTAACCGATTGAGAATCAATGACATTCATTATTTGCGTGGGAAAGTGAAAGGCGTAGAAAAGGGCTTAAAAAGATACTTGAAAAAAGTAGGAAAGTAGGACTAAAAAGCACTGAATATCAGATAATTAAAGAGATAAAAATCCTTGGTTCTTCTCAAATTTTAGTACAAAGCCCCATATTTTATATGAAGGAGCAATATTTTTGAGAAAGTTTAATATAAAAAATTAGCGATTGTCTCCAAAAATATGTAAGTTTAAAGTGATCATAAAATATGACTTACAATGGATACAATCGCTAACAGATGCAAAATTATAAAAAAGATAAGAAACAACCAAATAAAATCCGATATAAATGCTTCTACGGTCGGAGAAAAACTTCTTATGGACATTTTTCCTGCCATAGATGGCTTTTTTATCGCAAGTTGTGACTTCTCTTCCACGGAACTCAAAATGGTTCTCGTGAGTACGGCTACCCATGCCTTCTGCGACCGTTGTGGCAAGAAAACCACTCATACCCGTGGCTGGCAAAAGAGAACGGTCACGATGTGTCCTTTAGGGTGTAAACGGTTTGTTCTCACCCTTTACATGCGCCGTTTTTACTGCCAGTCTGATAAACATATATTTGTAGAGCAACAGACGAAGTGGCTAAACAAATATGCAAGATTCAGTGTAAGATGCATAGAGTTGATGAACCTGCTTCATATACATATGTCATCTGTGTCGACCTCCAAGGTCATGAGAAAGATGGGAATCACTTGCTGTCCAAATACTTGCATAAATCATTTGAAAAAGATCCAAAGACTTCCAGACAGGACTGCCAGGAATATAGGCATAGATGACTTTGCCAAGAGAAAGAGACATACCTATGGCAGTGTTATCGTAGACCATGACACAGGCGAGATTTTGGAACTGATAGACTCTAGAGATTCTTCGATTGTGGCAAATGTCTTGAAACAATACAAGAAAGTCAATACTATCACTCGTGATAGGGGACGATGCTTCATTAAGGCTATCAAGCAAGGAGCCCCATCAGCACATGCTATCACAGACAAATTCCATGTCATTGAAGACTTGACGAGCGCAGTCTTTCCAAAGATTCTGCAGGAGTTTTTGCATAAGAGAATGGAGTTGCTGACTCAAGGTCTAGTTGGTCCCATTAAGCCACAAATAAGTAGAGGTTGGCTTTATAACAGCATATATGCAGTCTTGGAATCGATGTGCAAGGATGCAAGAAGAATCAAGAAAATGACTGAATGGAACACTTTCATGGATCTTTATGCAAGGCAAGGACTGACTTTGAGTGAAATCCATGACAAAACAGGGTTTGATGGATTTAAGATGGGAAAGCTAAGGAACACCAAATATGAGGACTTGCTCAACCCAACGCAACTAAGGGCTTACAAAGCCATAGAATCTATTACAAATAGGATTCTCTGTAAAAAGTCATTGGATTACTCTGTGGTTACCAAGGGGTTACATTCTACAGAGAAGAAAGAAATACTGAAAAGACTTCTTTTTCTACTGAGAGGAAAATGGAAGGAAGACTGGAAGGCATACGATGATGCCTACAAGGCATTTCTTGCAAAGACAACTATCAGGAACGAAGAGTATGACCTTTGGAATTCAATAGTTCACTTCAACTGGAAAACCAAGACGGAGACTGTCAGATTGTTTCTGCAGGACTTGCATGTTACCGATTTAGCCTATTATATAACAACATTTCAAGGCATTTTGAGCGGAGAGGTCAAAATGAACTTGTACAAATGGATTAACATGGTCATAGGATGTGGTAATGAGAAAATGGAAAAGTTTGCCAAAGGACTGATTAAGGACTATTCCGCCATCAATAATTCTATTGCTAGCAAATTGAACAATGGAATCCTTGAAGGTTCGGTCAACAAGATAAAGACCGCAAAGCGAATTATGGGTGGAAGAGCATCGATTTCTCTTTTGCAGATAAAGGTCTCCTCAAACTTAGATACATAAATGTACCAAAATTTGAGAAGAACCAAATCCTTACATTTTAGCCCGGCTTTCATATGGCTCAACCCTATACTAAACAACTGATATTCAATTGGTTACGTATGGTGCATCGGAAAATAAGTATAAATAGGGAACGCAGCGCGTTCCCTATCTGTTAGCCCCACTCCTTCTTCACATCAAAGCAGGGACAGGCTTTGTTAGCAAACTCATTGTGCCCATGAATCGTGGCTAATGGATATTCCTCCTTCAGCTGCTCAATGAGCGAGCGCATTGCCGCTTTCTGGTCTCGGGTTCTTGTATCCTTCGGCTTGCCTTTCTTTGATAAGCCGCCGATGTAGCAGACGCCTATGCTGATGGAATTATGGCCCTTGCAATGGGCGCCAACCTCCTCTATCGCACGGCCTACATGAATGCTGCCGTCACGATAAACCACGAAATGATAACCTATGCAGCGCATTCCGCGCTCCCGGTGCCAGCGGTCAATATCCGCTACGGTGAAGTTGCGACCTTCCTTGGTCGCACTGCAATGAATGATGATTTCCTTTATCTTACGCATGATAATGATTTTACGGATGATTTGAAAGGTGATAAATACTTAAGCGGAATCGCATCAAAGCCCCAGTCTCTGATAACGAGCGTGATGTGCTCCCTGTTCCTGATTGCCTCATCCACCTTCTCGCAAAACTCCGAGAAGTATTCCTCAGAATGAAGTACAAGCCCAGAAATGTAGGATCTGCCCAGAATGATGCTGCCATACATTAATTTATAAGGACCATTACCCGGAACAAAGAACGGCTTGCGGATAACAGACTTCGGAACTCTGCCGTTTTCCTTCAGAATAACAGGCATGATTCTGCTCTTCTCATCATCCCTCAGAAACTTCGGGTTGGAAACCGGCACAAGTGCCAGTCTGTAAGCATCAGCTTTCAGATAACTCTGAGGACGCTCCAATGTTCCGCAGAAAAACTTACCGTTAATGACCATTGTGCCATCAACTCCCCATGGAGTGAAACGGCGGCGAAATATACAAATATGCATGATAATTTACAATTAATAATTAATAATGAATAATTGGTTTAGGGGTGGTCATTAAGGCTGGGTTCAGACCCGAAAACCTTAATGACCTTAATGACCTTGACCTTAATGACCTTGACCTTAATGACCGGAAATGACCGGATTTAAACCGTAGATGCTACTTTCTGATAACGTGAATCGGGCAGAATATTGATGAGTCCCTGGCGCTTCCAGTTCTTCAGCATCTGTCTTACAGCCTCGTGCGTAACGTTAGCGCCCTTGATGGCAACACTCTGCTGCTGAGCCTGTTCGAAAGTGAAGGTTACGTCAAGCCGCTCAAAGATAGTATCGTTTCTTCCACGACGTATACGGTCAGCAGGTGCCTGTCCGCAATAATCCTTGGATGAGAAAGCAGCTTCGATACGACTGCGAAAGAAATAGAGTGCATTCTCCAGCTGATAGTTAGCCAGAACATCAAAGGCTGAAAGCATGCTCGGTGTCTGCATTTTCACAATCATTTCCTTCCACAAGAGAGGATTCTCCTTCAATCTTGTTTCTGCCTCTTCCGCTCCAAGTTTCTGTATCAGCGATTCTGCCACCTTGCAGAGCATGATGCACGCCATCATTCTCATCGTGGTAGGACAGATACGAAAACGCTGGCGGGCTTTCACTTTGTCATCATCTTTCATCGTCTCCAGTCTTATCTGCTCCAGCCATTCCCTGCCCTTGGCTTCCAGCTTAGGCAGTTCTACTTCGCCTGCCATCATGGGTAACAGATGTGCTATCTGCAGAATATTGCTTTGCTGGCGAGGTGTAAGCACGAAGAGGTTATCTGTGAGCGGGGTGAACGTGTTGTCCGGCGTTCGCGCCACGACAATACGGCTCTGGAAACCATCCGTATAATTGTTCACTACTCGATAAAGTGCATCTGGCGTTCCGCACATTACCACATTCCATAACAGTCTGTCTATATGGACATTCACCGCATCTGCACTTCTTGCCTCGCGCTCATAGCTTGTTCCGTCGTAAGCCTGTCTTAACATGACGGAAAAGTCGCTCATCGCCGATTTCCACTTCTGTGCTACGGTGTCAGCTTCCGGTGTAAATGAGAAGGCGTGTTTGCCTTCAGTATTCGCCAGTCTTTCAGCAAGATTTGCCACCGTATTGTTCAGTGTCAAGCATCTTACCGGCAGTTTCGGCTCTTCCGGCTGCTCCTTCTTGTTCTTAGCCGCACGCTTCTTGGCTCTCCATTCATCCTCCTTTAGCTGGTACATTTTGTCCATTGCTTTTACTTCTGAAGTCCATACATTGATTACCGGGTCAATGCTTCCCTTTCCTGATGCAAAATCACCGGCAATGTAAGAGATGAGGTTGAGCGAATTCATCTTGCCGTGAATGGAGATTTTCACGCCAGTAGCCAGCATTCCGATGACAGGACAGATAGCGGTAATCACGGGTAAAGCAAGTGTCGGCCCTACTGCATGAACCGAGTCGCGTACTCCCTGCGGCAATTTAGGCAAGGCTTTGAAATAGAACAGTTCGTCCTGGGCATTTGCCTCGTCCAGTGCATTGATCAGTTCCTCGTTCTCCTTAAGCGTTATGCCTTTCAGAGTAGCTTGCTTCAACTTTTCCTGTCTCAGCGCAGCCAGTACATCTTTCAGTCGCTTAGGCATTTGCGTAAGTTTTTCTCCGAGTGCCGACTTGATGCAAGCCATCTTCTCCTGCTCAGAAAAGCCATCATAGCAGGGAATAATCTGAGCCATCAGATTGCCATCAAAGCCACAGATGTGGCGCAGGTTCACAGCCAGCTCAAAGGTCAGCGTATTGCGGTTGGAGCGCATCGGCTCCTGCCCATCATTATACAGTTGCCACCACTTCTTAATGATTTCTCCATAAGGAATCCCGAGATAATTGTCCTGAGCAGCAGAAGTAGTTGAAGCAGCAGTAGTTGACGCAGTAGAAGAAGTTGAAGCAGCAGAGGCTGAAGTAGCAGAAGTAGAAATTCTCGAATTTTTAAATTCCTGCCCCTTTAAAACCCCTTGAGAATCCTTCTTGAATTCTTCCTTCCAAGGCTCATAATGCTTGTTTGCCTTGTGCGCTCCTTCCGGCAGTTCCTCCTGTCCGTATCTTTCACGCTCTTCCAGGACCTTCCCTTCAGCTGCCACGGCAGCCTCATCATATTCATCCTTGAAGAGTCGTGGCGAAAGGAATAGCAAATCTTCGTCATCCGATGTGGTAGTGAAGTAAACCCGGTTAATGTCGTGAGCCGAAGTATCCATTTCACACTTGAGCATCGTAGCAATCCTAACCTGATTCTCCAAGATAGTCTTGCCCTTTTCGCGCTCAAAAACCGCATGTCCGCCTTGTCGTGCGCTGCGTTCCAGCATCAGAAGTCCGTACCTGTCCGGTTCCTTCAGCAGCAGCTTGGCAGCCTTGGCAAAAGCCTCCGGCTCATCCATATCAAATCCGAAAGCACCGCTTGGCAGTTTCATTCCCTTCACCACGCCTTGCGGATAATGGCCGGAATAATTAAACTGCACCAGTCTTCTTTTCGCAGCATCGCTTCCGGCACGAGCCAGGCGAAGATTCGCCTTCTGCTCATTGCTTCCACGCAGCTGCTTATACTCCTCTTCCGAGGTGATGGAGCGGGCAACCTTGTGCCCGTTCTCCACCTTAATTAAATAACAACTCATCTATCTTTTCCTTATCGTTTTAATTGATAATCCACTAAAGCATCAGCCCCTTCTGCTGACTCAACAGTCAGCGTTTGGGCGATGTTGAGTCCCTCATAGCAGAACACCTTCAGCGTGAGCTGAATAGCCCCATCCTTGGTCTTGCTCACACGACCATGCGCCAGTTTCTTAATCAGTTCCGACTGGCTTTTCGGCTTAGAAACTGCTACGAAATCAAATGTTCCGTCTTGCATTTGCTGCGCCACGCCATGACGGCGGAACGCTTCTACAACCCCCTGATTTACAGAATCAGGACTGAAGAGGAAATACTGCTTATCATCATAGTAAGCCACACCACCAAGCTGCACATGCTGGCAGCCGTTATTATTCACCTGCTGGTTCTGAACATTGTTCTGAACCTTATTATTTTTCTTTGCATTCATAAAATCTTAAATTAAAATTGAAGATGAACGAAAGAAGTGTCGTAAGTTTCAGTTTGCGCAAATTATCCCGGGACAATTCTCACGCCACCTATTTCAATTCAAGATTAATTACTTGCCAAGTTTCTCAATGTCTGTAACGAGGATGTCTTGGTAAACCTGACCATTATACTCACGAGTCGTAAACCGGAGCGTTACCGCCACCAGTTCGCCCGGAGCAAACTTGCACTGGGCCATATTGCCGAGCATTGCCGCAGCATACTGGTTCTCATACTTGCCGCCCATCTCCTGGAGAACGATGTTGCATTTCATCA
>ENA-OZED01001030-OZED01001030.1-human-gut-metagenome-genome-assembly--contig:-NODE-1030-length-10258-cov-4.968539_pt1 | contig 10258 bp, 9 predicted proteins | sample MGYA00245066_ERZ653605 | MGnify/ENA primary metagenome ERZ653605 (study PRJEB26926, sample SAMN06165079) | human gut metagenome | biome: ENVO:00009003; feature: ENVO:2100002; material: ENVO:00002003...
GGGGACGGGCTTTCTGATGAAGAACAGGAGGACGAGGAAGCATGACCCTGTTTACCGACAATCCCTTTGAAAAGATGATGATACAAAGACCGGGCGGGCGGCGTGACAATGCGCCGCCCGTTCCCCATTCCCCGGCTTGCGCTTCCTGTCCGTACAAAGGGCAGCTCCCTTGTGTGGGCTACTGTCTGAAACAGGTACAGGAGAAAAAGGCAAGTGAGCCGGAACGCTGAAAATGGACTTTTAATTTTCGTTTGCAACATCTATGAGATTTTCGTAATGCAAAAGTGTTATGTTATTTTCATTTTGCAGTTGGAGCTTTCTATCACGAATATTCTCAAAATCTTTACGGAGTCCGGCTATCACAGCATAGTAGATTTGATAAGGGCAATATTTGTATAATTGTCTGGGTAACTTTGTATTGGAGAATGAGTGCTTTTCCAATTCTGCTACAATTACATTCCAATTTGCAGCAATATACATTTGCCAATCCCTAACCTGTTCAATCCCTTTATTGATTACTTCCCCGAAACGAGTACCTTTTTCTTTTGTTATCCGCCCGTTGGGAGCTTCTAATTCCACAAAGACAAATTGATAACCGTCTGAACTATTACCTATGAGCAGATAATCAGCCACATAAGCCGACCCGATTTTGAACTCTGGAAAGATATAATTATCGTCATGGTGTCCTGTTCTGTAATAATGCCGTAATAAGCCAAACAAATAATTCCATGCACGATTAGAAGCTATCCAATTTAGTATAGCTCTTTCTGTTGTATCGGAAGAAGTAATCAGTTGATAAAACTCTTTTGTCGTATCATATATAGGTGTGAACCTTGAATAATGGTTGTTGGGAAATAGCGAAGTAGCACACTCAATAAAGTAATCCATTTCTTTGTTTTTACCGCGCCTGTAATGCCCGCCACGTTTTTTATTCATTGCTTCTTCCTGTTCATCAGTAGGAGCAAAAACATCGAAAGTATGTATTGATTTCATATTGTCACCTGTTTCTTATAGTAATGCTTAAAGTATAAACCAATTTCAAACCTAAAACAACCGAAAGGAGAACAGAAAATGAAACTGATTATTGCAGAAAAGCCGAGCGTGGCGCAGACTATCGCCGCCGCGCTTGGCGTTAAGGAAAAGAAAGACGGATATATCGAGGGCGGCGGCTACCTCATTTCATGGTGCGTCGGGCATTTGGTACAGCTTGCGGAAGCTGCCGCCTACGGGGAGCAATATAAAAAATGGAGTTTTGAGAGCTTACCCATTCTGCCGGAGGAATGGCAGTACGCCGTTGACCCGGACAAGGGGAAGCAATTCAAAACCTTAAAGGAGCTTATGCACCGCGCCGACGTTTCCGAAGTGGTAAATGCGTGTGACGCGGGGCGCGAGGGAGAATTGATTTTCCGCTTTGTCTACGAAGCGGCGGGCTGCAAGAAGCCCATGCGCCGCTTGTGGATTTCCTCAATGGAGGACGGGGCAATCAAGGCGGGCTTTGCTTCCCTCAAAGACGGGCAGGAATACGACGCGCTCTTTGCGTCTGCCCTCTGCCGCGCAAAGGCTGACTGGCTTATCGGCATTAACGCCACCCGGCTTTTCTCCTGCCTGTATGGAAAGACCTTGAACGTGGGGCGCGTCCAGACCCCGACCTTAAAAATGCTCACCGACCGGGACGCGGCTATCTCCCATTTCCAGAAAGAAAAATATTATCATGTGCGCCTTGATTTATCCGGCGCGGAAGCGGCAAGCGGGAGGATTTCCGACAAGGCAGAAGCCGACGCGCTGAAAGGGGCTTGCGAAGCGGAAACGGCGGTATGCGTTTCCCTCACCAGAGAGAAGAAAACCGCAGCCCCGCCGAAGCTCTTTGACCTTACCTCTTTGCAGCGGGAAGCGAACCGCATTTTCGGCTACACCGCGAAGCAGACCCTTGACCTTGCACAATCCCTTTATGAAAAGCGGCTCCTTACTTATCCGAGGACGGACAGCAGCTTTCTTACTGACGACATGGGCGGCACCGCAGCGGGCATTATCGCGCTGCTTTGCGAAAAACTCCCCTTTATGGCGGGCGCGGACTTCACGCCGGAGGTTGTAAAGGTATTAGACAGTAAAAAAGTATCAGACCACCACGCAATCATTCCCACTATGGAGCTTGCAAAGGCTGACCCGGACGCGCTGCCGGAAAGCGAGAAGAATATCCTTACCCTTGCGGGGGCGCGTCTGCTTTTTGCCACCGCCGAGCCGCATATTTATGAAGCGGTTACGGCGGTTTTCTCATGCGCCGGGACAGACTTCACCGCAAGGGGAAAGACCGTACTTGCGGAGGGTTGGAAAGAGCTTCAACGCAGATACCGGGCGACGCTGAAAGATAAGCCCGAAGCGGAGGACGGGGAAAATGCAGACGTGACGCTGCCGAAGCTTTCCGAGGGACAGGGCTTTCCTAACCCCGCCGCAAAAGTAACGGAGCATACCACAACGCCGCCGAAGCCCCACAGCGAAGCAAGCCTTTTGTCGGCTATGGAACGCGCCGGGAACGGGGACACCGACCCGGACGCGGAACGCCGGGGGCTTGGCACTCCCGCCACCCGCGCCGCCGTCATTGAAAAACTGGTAAAGGGCGGCTTTGCGGAGCGCAAGGGGAAGCAGCTTATCCCTACCAAAAACGGGAACAGCCTTATCTGTATTCTGCCGGATATACTCACTTCCCCACAGCTTACCGCAGAATGGGAAAACAATCTGACGCAGATAGCAAAGGGAGCCGCAGACCCCGGCGAATTTCTGTCCGGCATTGAAGCTATGGCGCGGGAGCTTGTGCAGACACACGCCGCAGCACTGGACGGGAAAAAGGATTTGTTCCGGGAGGAAAAGCCCTCTGTCGGCAAATGCCCCCGTTGCGGTTCCCCCGTCCATGAGGGGAAGAAAAACTATTATTGCAGCAACAAAGAATGTGCCTTTGTCATGTGGAAGAATGACCGCTTTTTCGAGGAACGCAAGACCGCTTTTTCCGCGAAGATTGCCGCCGCGCTCCTTAAATCCGGCAAGGCGAATGTGAAGAAGCTCTACTCCCCGAAAACAGGCAAGACCTACGACGGAACTATCGTTCTGGCTGACACTGGCGGGAAATACGTCAACTACCGTATCGAAGTGCAGAAGAACTAAAAACTTGAATAGCAAGCATAGGAAGCGGGTACCCACTTCCGTAAATCCCCGTTGCGACGCTGACGCGCCGGACGGGGATTTTGCTTGTTGGGAAGTTTCCCAAACCCTCTTTTGCGGAGGGCTTCACCCTCTAAAAATTTTCAAAAATATTTGGCAGAAATGCGGGCGTACCCGTAGTAGACCATGCAGCCAAAAAATGCAGCTTATGACGCTGCCGCAGAGAAAGGAGGTTTTTCACTATGGCAAGTTTACGGGACACCGTAAAGGACTATCAAGACGAGCTTAGGGACGGTATCGCATGGGTGGCGTTCTGGAAACAGGGGCGTTCATGGAACGCGGAATATTTTCATCTTGATATGGACGATACGCTCTACCCGGAGGACAGGAGCCGGTTAGAGGAAATAAAAAGCATTGACCCCGCCGCCGTTATCTTAAACGGCTACTATTGCGGGCATTTAGGCGAGGACATGAGCCTTGACGAGCTGACCGCCGGAGTGCGTTACCACTACGAAAACAGCATGAACGACATTGACGGTTTTATCGGAGCGCATGACGACAGGCTTCCCCCGGAGGTTATCGAGGAAGCGAGGGCAGCCGCCCATGAAGCGGGGCTTCCCTTTTCCGAAAAGCCCTACCGGGACGGGGAGGATTTTAACCCCTATGTATTTGACGGGAGCATGAGCATTGAGGATTTTGAGCTTATGCACCGCATGATTGAAAAAGAAAGGAGCGAACAAATGGCAGAACCGATTTTAAGCGGCTATCTTTCCAATCTTGGGAAGTACACCGAGGGCAGACCCGCGGGCGAATGGGTGACATTCCCCACGACTGCCGAACATCTGAAAGAAGTCTTTGACCGTATCGGGATTGACTTCAAGCATTACGAGGAATGGCATTTCACAGAATTTCAATCCCCTATCCCCGGCTTGACGGAACATTTAAGCGAGTATTCCCACCCCGACGAGCTGAACTATTTAGGGAAGCTCTTGGAAATGCAGTTTGACGACGACCGGGAGAAATTCATTGCAGCCATTGAATACGGCGACCATGCCGACAGCTTACAGGACATTATCAACCTTGCACAGAACCTTGACTGCTACTGGATTTATCCGTCCGTCCACAATGAAGAAGAATACGGGCGTTATCTGGTTGATGAACTGGAAGAACCGGAACTTCCCGAAGAAGCGAAAAAGTATTTCATGTATGAGGAATACGGGCGGGACGCTTCCATTAACGACGACGGTATGTTTACCGAAAAGGGCTATATCTACAACAACCGCAACACCTTTACAGAATGGTACGACGGGCGCGACGTGCCGGAGGAATACCGGGTAACGCCGCAGCCCCCGCAGCCGGAAAGACCCGACCCGTCAAAGGTAGAAATGGACGCAGCCGCGCCGGGGCAGAGAACGGCGCAGACCGCAGAGCAGCCACAGGAGCCGCGCCCGGTTATCCCTATCGTGCTGACGAGCGAGAAGCCCGCCGAAAAGCTCAAAGAGATTACCGACCGTCTGGAACAGGGTATTGCGGAACTCTTTGACAGCGAGCGTTACCGGGAATATCTGAAAGTCATGTCAAAATTCCATAATTACAGCTTCCGAAACACCGTCCTTATCGCCATGCAGAAGCCGGACGCTTCCCTTGTGGCGGGCTTTTCCGCTTGGAAGAACAACTTTGAACGAAACGTGATGAAAGGGCAAAAGGGAATTAAAATCATTGCTCCGTCACCCTATAAAATCAAACAGGAAATGCAGAAAATCGACCCGCACACGCAGAAGCCCGTTATCGGCAAGGACGGGAAGCCCGTCACCGAGGAAAAGGAAGTCACCATACCCGCCTACAAGGTGGTATCCGTCTTTGACGTTTCCCAGACCGAGGGAAAGGAGCTGCCGGACATTGCGGTTGACGAGCTGACAGGCGACGTTGACCGCTACAAGGATTTTTTCGCAGCCCTTGAAAAGACTTCCCCCGTTCCTATCGCCTTTGAGAATATCGAGGGCGGCTCTCATGGCTACTACCACTTGGAGGACAAGCGCATTGCTATCAACGAGGGCATGAGCGAATTACAGACCTTAAAGACCGCTATTCACGAAATCGCCCATGCGAAGCTGCACGACATTGACCTCAACGCGCCAAAGGACGAGCAGCAGCCCCACGTTGACCGCCGCACCCGCGAAGTCGAAGCGGAAAGCGTCGCCTATACTGTCTGCCAACATTACGGGCTTGACACGTCGGACTACTCTTTCGGCTATGTCGCCGGGTGGAGCAGCGGGCGGGAGCTGTCCGAGCTGAAAAGCTCCCTTGAAACGATACGCAGCGCAGCCGCCGAGATTATCAATTCCATAGACGAGAACTTAGCGGAGCTGCAAAAGGCACAGGACAAGGAGCAGACCGCCGGACAGGAGCAGCCCACCAGAGAGGGACAGGAAGCCGCGCCGGAGAAGCCGGATCCGGAAGCAGCCGCACCGGGAAAATCCGGCGCACAGGAAAAAGCGGGCGCAGCCCCGAAAGAAGCCTTTACCCCGGAAACGATTTACAGAGTGCGCCGGAACCCTTACAGCGACAGCCGGGAAAACAGCTACCTCTTGCAAGCCTATGTGACACAGGAGAACGGGCGGGCGAAAATGGGCGACGTGCTTTATACGGGAACGCCGGAGAAATGCCGCGAGCTTATGGGGCAGCTCAAAAGCGGCGAGCTGACCGAGGGCGACGTGAAGCAGCTTTACGCAAAGGCACAGGAAACGGCGCAGACCGCCGGACAGGACAAAGACACCTTTTCCATTTACCAGATAAAGGGCGGGGACGAAACAAGGGATTTCCGCTTTGAGCCATACGACCGCCTGCAGGCGGCGGGAAATGTGGTTGACAGGGCGAACTATGAGCTTGTCTATTCCGCGCCCCTTGCGCCGGAAACTTCCCTTGAAGATATTTACACCTGTTTCAATATCGACCACCCCAAAGATTTTAAGGGACACAGCCTTTCCGTTTCCGACGTGGTAGTGCTTCATCAGGACGGACAGGACGCGGCGCATTTCGTTGACAGTGTAGGTTTTCGGGAAGTGCCGGAGTTTTTACAGGAGCAAAAGCAGCTTACCCCGGACGACTTGGAAACGGGCGAAACTGTCAAGACACCGAGGGGGACTTTCCATGTGACCGCCATGAGCCGGGAGCAGATAGAAGCCGCCGGATATGGCTTTCACCACCAGTCGGACGACGGAAAGTATCTGATTATGGGGAATGGGACGCGGGCGTTTGCCGTTGCCGCAGAACAGGCGCAGCGGGACAATCCCTTGAAAACCGCCGAGCAGACCACAGAGCAGAACGGGAACATGATTGACGGTATCATCAACAACACCCCCACCGTTGACGAACTGGAAGCAAAGGTAAAGGCGGGCGAGCAGATTTCCCTTGTTGACCTGGCTAACGCTGTCAAAGCCGACAAGGAGCGCGGCAAGGGAGCGAAGCCGGAAAAGAAACCCTCTATCCGGGCGCAGCTTAGAGCCGACAAGGAAAAGGCACAGAAGAAAAACGCAAAGCAGAAGTCACAGGACTTGGAAAGGAGCTGACCCATGCCGGAACAGAGCAAATTTGAAAACATGGATTTGTTTGCTTCCCTTGAAGCGATTATGAAGCAGAACACAGGCTTTTACCAGAGCGACTTAGACATTGACAAAGAGATTATCGCAAAGGCGGCGGCAAGCCCCCACAGGGAGGACAAAACACTTTTGTGGTTCTGCCGCCCGTCCGGGACGCACTGTTTCCGGGAGCGCGACGTTTTCCTCAAAGACACCGCGCCCCACAACACATGGCGTTTCTACATGGAGCAGACAAGCGACCGCGTTCTTGCCTATGCAATCGAGCTGACGGGAAAGGAGCGCGGGAAAATCAAGGGCAATCTGTACGAACTGGACTACTCTAAACATTATGAGCGCGTCAAGGAAAAGGAGCTGCCCGCCGATACGGTGAAGCTGATTTATGAGCATGGGGAAAGGGTACAGGAAGCCGGGAGATATTTTGACGGAACCCCAGACCCGCAGCTTGGGAAATTTGAACGCTTTGAAGCCGTACCCAACGACCCGGACGCGCTGCAATCGCTCTTACAGGAAGAACGGCGCAGCCGGGAGCAGCTTTCGCCGGGGGATTTCAAGGCGCATATTGCCGCTTTGCGGGACGGGCTGATTGAAACGGAAGCGCGGCGCATTGTGCGGGAAATGAAGCGGCATTACGAGCCGAACAGCCCGAACAAGACCCATTTCATGGCAGAGCTTTCCCCGGCGTTCATGCGGCTTGCAGCCACAAAGGACACTGACCGCCTTTTCTCCATGCTGCCCTACAAGACCCTTTCCTTTTCCAAAATCGAGGGCAGACATGGGACGTATGCGCTGATTGACAAGGGGGAGAACCGGGACAGGGAGATAAGGAAGCCCCGCCCCTCTATCCGGGCGCAGCTTAAAGCAGACAAGGCAAAGACCGCCCCGAAAAAGGCGGCGGCAAAAACAAAAAATCACGATATGGAGGTATGAGCATGATTAGACTGACTGTTGAAGAAACAAACCTTTTGAGCATTTACAACGAGGGCGGCAAGCGGGCTTTGATTGAGAATGTCAACGCCGCGCTGCCCTACATGGACGCGGATATGCGGGAGCTTGCAAAGCGCACCCTTTCCAAAGTGGACGCTTTGACCGAAGCGGAATTTGCAGAGCTTCCCATTTACGCCGCTGATGAAGTATGAACGGGGTTAAGCGGCTGACGCCGCCCCAGAGCCGGAAAGTCAACGCCCTTGTGCGCCGGACGTGCTGCAATTATGATAACGGGAACTGTATCTTACTGGACGACGGGGACGAGTGCGTATGTCCGCAGCTCATTTCCTATTCGCTTCTCTGCAAGTGGTTCCGGGTTGCGGTGCTTCCCGCCGACAGGCTGCTTTATGCGGAGCTTTACCAGACAGGGGATAAGAAGAAATGTACCGAGTGCGGCGCGTTCTTTGCGTCAACCTCTAACAGTGTCAAATACTGCCCCGTCTGCCGGAAACGTATCACCCGCAGACAAGCCGCCGAGCGCATGAGGAAAAGACGCGCCCCTGTTACGCAGTAGGCGCGGAAAATCCCTTGATTTACAGGGCTTTCCGGGCGTGAAAATCGGATAGGCGATACTTTATACCTTTACCCCCAAAAATGGCGTTCTACTGCGTAACATTCACGAAAACAGCACCCATAAAAAGACAGGGCGCGGAAGTCATATACTGGCTTCCGCGCCCTGTTCTTTTTTTGCCTATCTGACATTTCCCTTTTCCATTTCTTCAAGCGGGAACTGCGGGAGGGCTTCTATCAGCTTCTTTGTGATGGACTGGCGCATATCTTCGTTGATTTCCTGTTTCGTGCTTCCGTCTGGCTGTCTGACCGCTACCGTCGATAGCCTGTCGATTTCGTCCTTGTAGCAATCCACGACTTTCTCCACCGCCCATTTTTCCCCGGCAACGGCGGCGCGTATGGTTTCATATTCCGGCATTTTCTGGTTTTCCATGCTCAACGCTCCTCTGCTTTTTGATAGCCCTATCATAGCACAGCGGCGGGGATTTTGCTATCCTTATCCGCGCTCTGTTCCCTTTTCCCGTTCCGGCTGCCTGTCTGCCTGTAAAATGCTGTCAATGTTCTGCTTGACAATATCGTATTCCCGGACTTTCTTTTTCAGCTTCCCATAGTCGGCATAAAGGGCTTCTTTCTGCGCTTGGAGGGCTTCATATTCCGATTGCAGCGCGGCAAGGTTCGGGAGCTTTGCAATGCCCGCCGCTTTCAGCGACCTTGCGGCGGCTTCATGTAGGATAATCGCCTGTTCCTGTCCGGCGCGGTACTTCTCCCTGTTCCTTGCCTTGCGGTATGCGTCATAGACAGGCTTTGTCTTTTGATAAGTGGCGACGTGCTTCATCAGCACCGCCATATCTGCAAGCCGCTTTTCAACGCCCTTTAATACGTCTGCCGCCTGTTCGCTTTCTGCCGCCACTTCCTCAATCCGGCTGACTAAATCCGCGTACTGTTCAATCTTATGTTCCGTCAAGAAATTCATGGTCTTTGCTGCCTGTTTCAGATTGTGGATTTTCGCCCACTGTTCATAGCCCTTACTCTGCGCCGCCTTGATACTGTTCTCAATGTCGATAAGCAGCGAAACGCCGCGCTGCTCTCTGGGGGCTTTCGCCGCCTTTGCCCGTCTGCCCGCTATCCGTTCCCTTATGGCTTCCTCTGTATAGTCTGCGCCGAGGGTTTTAAGGCGGGTGAAGCGTTCCTGTCCGGGGGCGCGGCATGATACATATTTCCCCGGCTTTATCTCATAGCCCGCCGCCTGTAACCGCGTTAGCAATTCCTCAAAACTGGAAACTTGGGGGATAAGCGCGTCAACGGCAATCTTTAGCTTGCCTTTCCAACTTGTACCCGTCTTTTCTGCCTGGTACTCCGCATAGCTCTTTCCCTTGCTGCCCTTGCCGGGGACGACGACGGACAAGCCATTTTCCCGGCACAGCTTGTCGCTCATGTTCCGTATGCCGTAATAGCTCCTTTTGTTGGAATTGTATTTATGGTGGTCTACAAAGTTCACCGCGCAAAAAATGATATGGTTATGGACGTGTCCTTTGTCAATGTGCGTCGTGAGTACATACTCATGCTGCCCCTTTGTTACCGCGTCGGCAAGCTGCTTTCCGATTTCATGGGCTTTCTGATAATCGACTTCCCCCGGCTCAAAGGACTGTATCAGATGAAAGGCTAAATTGTTCCCCTTTTGGAGTGCTTGGGACAAGGTATATTCAAATTCAATATCTGCCGTTTCATAGGAGCAGCCGAAAGAGGACACAAGCATTTTTCCGTCCGTCTTGTCCGGGTTTTCGATATAGTCAAGGGCTTTGCTTAGAGTGCTTTTAATAGGCTTAATCTTTGTAACCGCCATATCTCCGCAAGCACCCCCTTTATTTCCTCTATGTCCTCTTGGTATGCGTTCCCCGTCGCGTTTACGCGGCGTGCTATCTGGTTGACGTTGACACCGATTTTCTGTATCTCTGCGGTCATAGCCTTAATATCGGCGTGGTCTATCTGAATGATATCTGTCTCTTATACAC
>ENA-OZED01001032-OZED01001032.1-human-gut-metagenome-genome-assembly--contig:-NODE-1032-length-10250-cov-7.533301_pt1 | contig 10250 bp, 6 predicted proteins | sample MGYA00245066_ERZ653605 | MGnify/ENA primary metagenome ERZ653605 (study PRJEB26926, sample SAMN06165079) | human gut metagenome | biome: ENVO:00009003; feature: ENVO:2100002; material: ENVO:00002003...
TACAGTCAATAAGGGTTATAGGTTACCTTTATCAACCTAAATACATTATATAAGGTAGTAAAAGATGATGTTAGAAGAGATTTGTTCAATATATTACATAATCTCTTGTATAATAATACTAATGCAGGGTGATAGTTTGTTAAAGCTAATTTTGAAATAAAATAAATTTTTTTAGAAATTTTTGTGCAAAAAGTCTGCGGAATTTCGTGAAACTCAGCATGGATGCGATTTACAGTATTTTTGAAAAAATAGCATACTTAAACTATTTGTACATGTTATCACCTTGCTAAAAGGAATTTGAAGTGCTATAATGAATAATTTAGTAAAATTATTAGCCGAAGATTAGATAGCCTCGAGTGTACTTGAAGCTGTTTCGCAAAGGCTTGTTGCCAGTGTCGCTGCAAGACAGTGGGGACTGAAAAACAGTAATATCGGTGCAGGACAATTAATACAATAGTTGTTTAACTTGTTTCCACGCGCGGCAAGTACTGCGTACATTATATAAAATATATTTATGTGGGAGGAATTTTTGATGAACAAAATCTTTAAAGTAGTTTGGAGCGAAGCACGCAACGCATACGTTGTTGTTTCCGAAATCGCAAAAAATCATGGCAGTAAAAGCTGCTCTACCAAAAAGCTGCTGACAATGCTGATTGCAACAGGTGTTATGACCTGTGCAAGTATGGCTCCGGCGATGGCTGCTGATCCGCCAGCAGAAGCACTCAAACATAATACTGTTGCCGCAGGTTACAACACTACTGTAACCACAAAAGATAATTCTGACGGTGGCAAGGAATATAATGTTGACCTGAAAAACGATATTTATCTTCAAGGAGATGATCCTGACGCTTTGGTAAGCATCAGCGGTAGCAAAGGCACTATCTGGGCAACTGGCAGTGTAACAGTAGGCAGCGGAGTAGATGGCAGTGTTGTCATGGATGGCACTACTGCAACTGTAAGCGGGCTTGGCAATACAACTACTGCTTATGCTGACTTTGCTAACGGCAAAGGTAAGGCTGCAACAGAAGAGCAATTGAAGGAAATCAGCGAAGTAGCAGAGAACGCAAACCAAGGCTGGAATCTGTCCACTAACGGCGGCGAAGCATCTAAAGTAGCTCCCGGTGAAACTGTTGACTTCAGTGGTGACAAGAACATTAATATCAGCAATGATGGTACCAATGTTAAGGTTAAGCTGAATGATGATATTGATGTAAAATCCGTTCAAACCAACGTATTGAACGCAAAATACAACCTGTCCGTAGGAACTGCAAATGAAAACGGCACTGTACCGTTCTTCGTAAACAGCAACGGCGCATTCTATGCTGCCAACGGCAAATTGGTTGTAGATAAAGACGGCAAAGTAACCGCAACCGAAGGCGAAATCGGCAACGTAGTTCTGAAAAATGGCGTACTCTATAAAAATACCGCACTGCGTGATGGCGAGCTGTACGTAGGCGATGCAGACGGCAACTACAGCCAAATCACTCCGAAATCCGCTAAACTTGGTCAGGTAACCATCGATGAAAAAGGCAACATTGCCGGTGTAAACTCCATCCAGACCAATGCACTGAACGCAAAATACAACCTGTCCGTAGGTACTGCAAATGAAAACGGTATTATGCCGTTCTTCGTAAACAGCAACGGTGCATTCTATGGTGCAAACAACAACTTCTCCGTAGACAAAGACGGCAAAGTAACCGCAACTGCAGGCGAAATCGGCAACGTAGTTCTGCAAAACGGCGTATATACCGGTCATTCTGCACTGCGTGACGGTGAGCTGTTTGTAGGCGATGCAAGCGGCAACTACAGCCAAATCACTACTAAAGGTGCTAAGCTGGGCAAAGTAACTGTTGCTGAAGACGGCAAGATTCCCGGCGTAGCAGCAGGCGCAGTAACCGCTGATTCTACTGACGCAGTAAACGGCAGCCAGTTGCATGCAGTAGCAACCGAAGCAGGCAAACACAGCAAGGTTGTAAATGGCTCCAACATCAATGTTGAAGAAACTGATGTTGACGGTCAAAAGATTTACAAGGTTAACCTGAACAAGGATATCATGCTTGGCGACCTGACCGGCAAATATGTAAACATCAGCGGTACTAACGGTACTATCGCAACCACCGGCTACATTGCAACTAAAGATCGCGTATATGCTGATAAGGGTGCAAAACTGGCAGATATCGACGTAACCGGCAACAAGATTTCCAACGGAGCTTCCTCCATCGTTCTGGATGGCAGCAATGTTAAGGTTAACGATAAGGTAACCATTGATCAGAACGGCAAGATCAGCGGCGTAGCTGCAGGCGAAGTAAGCAAAACCTCTACTGACGCTATCAACGGCAGCCAACTGAATCAGACCAATGAGAATGTTGCAGCATTGGATAAACGCGTAACCCAGAACGAAGCAGATATCGCTCAAAACAAAGCAGACATTGCTCAGAATAAAGCAGATATCGCTCAAAATAAAGCAGACATTGCTACCAACAAAGCAAATATCGAGAAAAACGCTAATGATATTGCTACCAACAAGCAAAACATCGATAAGCTGAATACCCGTGTAGACGGTGTTGAAAAGCTTGCTAAGCAGCATACCACTGTTACCGCAGGTGACAACATTGCTGTAACCGAAACCACCAATAAAGACGGTGGCAAGGAATACAAGGTTGCTTTGGACAAAGATATTAAGCTTGACAGCGTAACTGCTAATACCTTTACAGCTGGCCAAACTGTAATGAACAACGATGGTCTGAAGGTTGGCAAAGACGTAAGCGTAACTGCAACTGCTGTAACCGCAGGCAAGACCTCCATCAGCGATGAAGGCGTAAAAGTTGGCGACAAGACCTATATCAGCGCTGACGGCCTGAACGCAAATGACCAAAAGATTACCAATGTAAAAGCAGGTGACATCAGCGAAACCTCTAAGGACGCTGTAAACGGCAGCCAACTGTATAAGACCAATCAAGAAGTTGTTAACAACACCAACCGCATTAACAAGCTCGGCAGCCGTGTAAACAAGGTTGGCGCAGGTGCTGCAGCTCTGGCAGCACTGCATCCGATGGACTTTGATCCGGACGACAAACTGACCTTCTCCGCAGGCTATGGCAACTATGCAGGCGAAAACGCTGCGGCAATCGGCGCATACTATCGTCCTGACGAAAAGGTAATGTTCAGTGTTGCAGGTACCGTAGGCAATGGTGAAAACATGGTTAACGCAGGCGTATCCTTCGCTCTGGACCGCACCAACCATGTAAGCAACAGCCGTACCGCTCTGGCTCGTGAGGTTATCGACCTCCGCGGTCAACTGGCAGTAATGGGCGCTAAGATGGCTAAGATGGAAAAAGCATTCGGTATGCTGGATGAAACCAAGACCAAACTCTTCCCGGATGTTCCGGCTAACCACTGGGCATATGAATACATCGCTAAGCTGGCAGGCAACGGCTACATCGAAGGCTATCCTGACGGCAACTTCGGCGGTGACCGCCTGATGACTCGTTATGAATTTGCTGCAATGCTCTATCGTGCAATCGAAAACGGCGCAGCTCTGGAAGAAAAGATCATCAAAGAATTTGAGCCTGAATTGGGCCGCATCCGTGTAGACCGCATCAGCGGCGAAGACGGCGATCGCGATAAGATTGAACGTGTACGCGTAAACGATACTAAAGGCGAGCGCGACCATTACGGCAACAAGCTGGCAAAATAAATTGTCGGCAGTGACAAGTGAATAAAGCTCAGTAAACAGTAAAGGCGTTCTCCCGCAGGGGAGAACGCCTTTTGCAGTAATGAAATATGCCCTAAGTGTAATAGCACTTTTTGTTTAACGAACTATTGTTTTTAAAGCGTTTCTGTGTTATAATTACCTTAGTTGCATAGGTAGCCGCATTTTTGCGGAGCTTATGCCTGGTCGTGCGGACCAGTGGCGCCTGTCGAGCTTTCGGCAGGCGCCTTTTCTTTTATGTCAGTTGCAATCGCCGGCTTATATATTTTTGCCTGACTTTATGCTATAATCAAAGGAGGAAACATATGAAAAAGCAATTTTCTAATCTTGACAAGCTGACTCTTTCCAACGATTTTCTTTTCAAGCACGTTATGCTCAGAAAACGCATCTGCAAACATATTCTGGAAGAGCTTTTACATACCGAAATTGCAGATATCACCTATCTTGAAGCAGAGCAGACTATTGAGGTTTATCCTGACAGCCATGGTATTCGTTTGGATGTTAGAATTGCAGATACTGCCAATACTCATTACAATTTGGAAATGCAGGTAAAGAATCCTGTTAATCGTGCTACAGGAAATTTTCTGTTGCCTAAGCGTACCCGCTACTATCAGGCTATGCTTGATACGGATATGCTGCAAAAAGGTCAGGATTATGACGAATTATCTCCTACGTATATAATTTTCTTCTGTCTGTTTGATTTTTTTCAGGATTCCCAGCGTATTTATACCTTTAAGAAGCGTTGTCTGGAAAACATGAATATTGAATTGGCAGATGAAGCAGTTATTATGTTTCTCAATACCTTGGGAACCAAAGGTGATGTGTCACCGGACATTCAAAGTCTGTTTGACTACATCAACAGCAATACTATTACCAGTAATTTTACACGTGAGGTTGCTGACACGATTGTAGAAATTAAAAATGACAAGAAAGTGAGGGATGCCTATATGACTTACGAAATGCGTATGAAAGACCTGCGTGACGAAGCACATGCCGAAGGTCTGGCTGAAGGTAAGGCTCAGGGTCTCGCCGAAGGTAAGGCAGAAGGTCTTGCCGAAGGCAAGGCAGAAGGTCTCGCCGAAGGCAAGGCAAAAGAAAAGACTGCAACTGCAAAGCGTCTTTTAAGTATGGGATTATCTGTAGAGGATATTGCTAAGGCTACTTCACTTTCCATTGAGCAGGTTGAAGCAATTAAGGCGGAATGAATTGGATAAAGATTTTTTTCTTACAGTAAAGGCGTTCTCCCGCAGGGGAGAACGCCTTTTTACATTATAACGAAAGCAGTTAAGCTGTTATGGTATACGCTTTATAGACTGCTTGCGAAGCTGACACTTACCATTTTTCCGGAATTCCGGGGAAGTCGGCAATTGTCAGCATACAGCAGCTGCCGGTGGCCAGCAGTGTATTTGTATCAGTATCATATACATGAATCTGCATAGTAATCAACTGGTCATTATGCGAAACAACCTCAGCCTGTGCTTCTACCATTGCACCGGAAGGAGCGCTCTTAATGAAATCTACGGTCATCGATACCGTAACCACGCGCTTGCCCATAGCGGCACAGGCGATGCCGGTGGCATTATCCACCAGTGTTGTAAGCAAGCCTCCGTGCAACTTGCCGTTAAGGTTTGTGTGGATAGCAGGGTCGATGCGCAGGCCGACTGCAGCTTTGCCGCAGCTGATGCTGTGAACCTTTATGCCGCAGTGCTGCATAAAAGCGTTATGCGTGTAGATATCTTTTACGCTTCGGATAATTTCTTCCGGTTGCATAAATCATTCCTCCTTTAGACAGGCGTCCAGCGCTTGGGCGACGTCGTTGCATTGCTCAAGGCTTGCTACCCAATTTTGTAAACGTAATGCTTTAGCTTCACCGTAGACAGGTACGGCAAGGCTCATAAACTTGGCGCAGAGCTCCTCCCAAGTCAGAGGATTTTCCGGATCTCCCTTAGGATAATCAACCTGCATTGTAAGAGTTTGTCCGTTTTGCAGCTGGATTTCTACTCTGGAAGCCAGCTTGGAAGCATCTGCTGCATGAAGCTGTTCCATAGCCTCATCGCGGATAACCTCGATGCGCTGCATTAAATCCGTAAGCTCTTTGTTATGGATACATTCCTCACTGAACTGCGCAATGCCTACTTCGCCGAACTTCAGCATAGCAGCGGAGCAATATTGAATACTGAATTTGCCGCCGTAGGGAGTTTGCGGCTGCGGATTGTTGATCAGATAGTTGGTAATATCGTTGACGTACAGTTTAATTTCAGCGATGCCCTCAGGCTGCAGGGAATGAGCCTTACGCAGCTCCTGAATGGCGTAAAGAGCGGCATGGGCATGCTTGCAGCAGGCGTAGGGCTTGAAGGAGTTGATGTCGATTTTCAGTTTATCAGTGCTCATTTTTTCGGTAAGTTTTTCCAAATGCGGTTCTTTGACCATGGCACGGCAGAAGCCCTTTTCGCCTTCTAAAATTTCACTGGCTGCAGTAAAACCCTTCTGCGACAGATAAGCGCTGAGGACACCGCTGTAGGAAGCCTTGCCTGTGTGCAGCGGCTTGCTCATGGCACCCTCTTTTAAAAACTCCCACAGACCTGCTGCCTGGGTACCGGCGCTGCCGTAGCACATCAGTGTCTGCTGTGCGTTAAGTCCAAGAGCGTTGGCGGCAGCAGCACCGGCGGCGATGGTGCCTGCGGTACCGGTAGTATGCCAAAAGAAGTAGGATTCCGGGATAACCGCTTCGCCTACGCGGCCGCTGGCTTCGCAGCCTGCGCAAATTGCTGCGATGAGCTGCTTGCCACTTTTATGTTCGGCCTCGCAGACAGCCAGTGCGGGAGCAACAACAACGCAGGCCGGATGGATAATAGATGGGTTATGAAGATCATCGAAGTCCAGACTGTGGGAAGCAGCACTGTTGATAAAGGCTGAGTTCAGGGCACTGGCCTTTTTGGCGGGAAGGCTGCCGAAAATATTCGCCTGTGGTGCATCACCCTGCAGGATAACATCATGTATAATACGTACCGGTTTTTCCTGCGAACCGCGGATAGCAATTCCCAGCCAGTCCAACAGACATTTTTTAGCCATTTCGATACTGTGAACAGAAAGCTTTTCGTAGCACAATTCTGCGGTAAATTTTGCTAATGCTTTAGTTGTCATTGTAAATACCTGCCTTTGCTTTAATTTTAACTATTGCCATGGTATTCGCCAAATGCAACGTAAACACCTGCCTTAGCCTTAAAACAAATTACCTCCCTGCTGGTATTCTCCGAATACCTCGCGCAGTACACCGCAGATTTCGCCTAAGGTTGCATAGGTTTTGACAGCATCAATAAGATAAGGCATAAGGTTAGCTTCTCCCTTGGCAGCTTCCTTCAGAGCTTTCAGGGAAGAATCTACTGCTTGCTGGTCACGGTGAGCCTTCATTTCATTTACACGGGCAATCTGACGTTCCGCAACGCTTAAATCTGCCGTAATAACATCATTTGTTTTGACAGCCTTATTGTCTGCAAATTTGTTGACGCCGATGACTGTACGCTTGCCTTTTTCAATATCTGTCTGATATTCGTAGGCATGGGCAGCCATTTCACCTTGCATATAGCCTTGTTCGATAGCAGCAACCGCACCGCCCATGGCATCAATTTTTTGGATGTATTCATAAGCTTCTTTTTCGAATTTGTCAGTGAGTGCTTCAACATAATAGGAACCGGCCATGGGGTCGATAGTGTCGGCAACACCGCTTTCGTAAGCGATGAGCTGTTGGGTACGCAGTGCAAGCGTTGCACTTTCTTCTGTCGGGAGGGCAATGGCTTCGTCATACGCGCAGCAGGCCATCGACTGAATGCCTGCAAGTACAGCGGACATAGCCTGCCAGGTAATGCGGGCAACGTTGTTCAAAGGCTGCTGTGCTGTAAGCACGCTGCCTGCGGTATGAACGTGTACGCGCAGCATCTGTGCCTTGGGAACGGTGGCTCCGTAACGCTCTTTCATGATGCGTGCCCACAAGCGGCGGGCAGCGCGGAATTTGGCTATTTCAGAGAAGAAATTAAGGCCTGCGGTAAAAATCCAGCTGATACCGGGAGCAAAATCATCAACCTTTTGGCCTGCTTTGATTGCAGCATCAATATAGGCCATGGCATTAGCGAAGGCAAAAGCGATTTCCTGTACCTCGGAAGCACCTGCTTCGCGGATGTGATAAGCACCAACGCTGATAGTATTCCATTTGGGGATATTCTGCGAGCAATAAGCAAAGGTATCTGTAATCAGGCGCATGGAAGGACGTGGCGGAAAGATATAGGTCCCACGGGCGATATATTCCTTGAGAATATCGTTTTGAATAGTGCCCTTCAGCTGCTCCGGCTTTACGCCCTGCTTTTCGGCAACAGCAACATACATTGCCAAAAGTACGGCTGCCGGACCATTGATGGTCATCGAGGTGCTGACCTTGTCCAGGGGAATCCCTTCAAAAAGCTTTTCCATGTCAGCGAGAGAATCAATAGCTACGCCAACCTTGCCGACTTCGCCTTCGGATAACGGTGCGTCGCTGTCCAGACCGATTTGTGTCGGTAAATCCATAGCTACGGAAAGACCGGTTTGGCCTGCCTGCAGCAGATATTTGTAACGGGCATTTGTTTCTTCGGCAGTGGCAAAGCCTGCATAAGCACGCATAGTCCACAAGCGGCCTCTGTACATTGTGGGCTGCACACCACGGGTGAAGGGATACTGACCGGGAAAGCCGAGTTTACTGTTATAATCAAATTTTTCATCGATATCTAAGGGTGTATATAAGCGCTTTTCGCTTAAATGCTGCCGTTCGGGGAATTTTGCGATTGCCTTGGCAACCTTGGCATCATAGGCATCTAAGCTAAGCTGTAAATCTTCTCGTGTAGTCATAATGATCTTCCTCCTTGGATTGCTCTTTCATCGTGCCTGTTTTTTCTAACGCTATGTGCATGTCGAAGGCGTGTTCCAGGTCAACAGGCTCATGGCCGTTTTTTCTTTGCGCCATTTTCAGGTAATCATAAAGCTGTTCCCTGAAATCGGGGTGGGCGCATTTTTCGATAATCAGCTTGGCCCGTTTTAGAGGACTCAGACCGCGGATATCGGCTACACCTTGCTCGGTAATAAAAATCATCGTATCATGTTCGGTATGATCTGCGTGTGAAACCATGGGAACTACGCTCGAGATATTACCGCCTTTGGCAGTTGACGGGGTGGAGAATATTGTCAGGTAACCGTTGCGCATATAATCTCCGCTGCCGCCGATACCGTTCATCATACGGTTGCCCATAACATGGGTAGAATTTGCCTGACCGTAAATATCAAATTCAAGCGGTGTATTCATGGAGATAACGCCGAGGCGGCGGATGACCTCCGGATTATTGCTGATGTCGAGCGGGCGCAGAACAATGCGGTTACGGTAGAGCTCGGGATCTTCTTTATACATCTCCCAAACTGTCGGCGATGGTGTGAAGGCACAGCCGGAGGCTTGGGTGACTTTACCGCATTTTATCAGCTTAAAAACAGAATCTTGCAAAATCTCTGAGTACATAGTAAGATTTTCAAATTTAGATTCTGCCAAACCCATTAATACAGCATTGGCTATGCTTCCTACGCCGGACTGCAACGGCAGCATTTGCTGCGGCAGACGGCCGTGGCGCTGCTCGTGCTCCAAAAAATCAACCAGGTTAGCGGCAATTTTTTTGCTTGTTTCATCAGGAGCGCTTAAATTGCGTACATGGTCGACAATGTCTGATTCGACGATGCAGGTAATTCTGTCAAGTCCGCAGCTTACATAAGGAGAACCGATGCGGTCACCGACATGATAAATAGGGATTTCGGTGCGCTCTGGTGGTTTGCTGCAGATGTAAATATCGTGCATTCCCTCCAGCGTCAGCGGGATAGATGTGTTGACCTCAACGATAATTTTTTTTGCATGCTTTACAAGCATAGGCGTGTTGCCAACACCGGAACCGAGAACAATGCTGCCGTCTGCATTAATAGCAGCAGCTTCAACGATTGCAACATCAACATCGCCGTAAAAGCCGTAGTCGATTTGTTGGGCAAAGTGGCTTAAATGCTGATCAATATAGGTTACGCTGCCGGTGTTGATCTGGCGGCTGAGTGTTTTGTTGGAGGCTGCATAATAAGGCATGCGTCCGCTGATACCGCCGACTTCGGCAAGTGCTTCTTCGATTTCCGGTCCGACGGAAGCACCGCTCCAAATATTGATACGGCATTTTTTGCCGGCCTTGATGGCTTTAGCGAGAGCAAGTGTAGTTTTCTTAGGATAGCCAGAGGGGGTGAAGCCGCTGACACCGACATTCATACCGTCGGTAATCAGTGTGGCTGCTTCGTCCGCGCTGACTATTTTGTCAAATAGGCAGGGGGTGCGCAAACGTGTTGCATCCAGCATTTCAAAAACCTCTTTTCTTTTTTGGAAATTTCCTTATCTGCTTACAGTTTAAATCTATCAACATATAAAGTAAAATACGAAAAATACATTCTGTCTCTTATACACATCTGACGCTGCCGACGAACTCTAGGGTGTAGA
>ENA-OZED01001035-OZED01001035.1-human-gut-metagenome-genome-assembly--contig:-NODE-1035-length-10243-cov-5.023557_pt1 | contig 10243 bp, 8 predicted proteins | sample MGYA00245066_ERZ653605 | MGnify/ENA primary metagenome ERZ653605 (study PRJEB26926, sample SAMN06165079) | human gut metagenome | biome: ENVO:00009003; feature: ENVO:2100002; material: ENVO:00002003...
CGAGATAGGAGTCCGTCTCGTGGGCTCGGAGATGTGTATAAGAGACAGGGTCTACCGTCTGCTTGCCGGGCAGGGCGGTATCCGGCAGCTCTGGCTGGAAGGGGAGCGCATCGGCATCCGGCGCTGCACCGTTTCGGTCACCCTGCAAAAGGCGCAGGTGCTTGTGCGGCTGGACTGCCAACGTGCCGCCCACAGCCCATTGCCCATGCAGGCGCAGCGGCAACAACTTGCGGCGCAGTGCACCGCACTTTTGCAAAGCTGCTGGCAGCAGGGCGTGGATGTGCTGCATCTGCAAGCCCGGGAAGCGCTGCGGAGCGGCAGCGGCGCAAGCTTTGATCCAACAAAAAACGCCTGCCCGCAATGGCGGACAGACGTGCATTTCATGCCGTATTAAGAGGCAGTAGGAAAGGTGACAGTGATGGTGGTGCCAACGTCTACCTGACTTTCCAGCTTGATGCGGGCGTTGTGGATGCGGGCAATGTGCTTGACGATGGCAAGCCCAAGCCCGGTGCCGCCGGTGGCCTTGCTGCGGCTCTTGTCCACCCGGTAGAAGCGCTCGAACACGCTGGCCTGAGCTTCCAGCGGGATGCCGATGCCGTTATCCGTTACGGTCAGGGAGCAGTGTCCGTCCCGGTTGCAGGCGGTAATGATTTGTACCTTGCCGCCCGGGCGGTTGTAGCGGATGGCGTTATCGCACAGGTTCTGGCACAGTTCATCCAGCAGCGCGCGGCTGCCAAGCACCGGGGCGCTCTCGCCCAGATAAGTCAGGGAGATATAGGCGCGGCGGGCGTTCAGTTTCTGGCGCTCCACGCACTCCTTGGCAACCTCCAAAAGGTCTACCGTTTCCATTACGGGGGTGTCCCCGGTCTCACTTACGGTATCCAGCTTAGAAAGCTGCAAAATATCGTTGACCAGCTGGATCATGCGGGTAGCCTCGCTGTGGATCTTGCGGCCGAAATCCGGCACATCCTCCGGCTTTGCAATGCCGGTCTCAATCAACTCTGCATAGCCGGAAATGCTGGTCAGCGGGGTCTTGAGCTCATGGCTGACATTGGCAGTAAACTCCTGCCGCATTTTCTCGTTGTTTTCTCGCAGAATGCGGTCGGAGTGGATGCTCTCTGCAAAGGGGATCAGTTCCCGGTAGGGCACATTTTCCTGAATGTGATCCAGATCCTCAGTCATGTTCAGCACCGGCTGTACCAGTGCTTTGGTCAGCAGGGCGGCCAGCACCGCAGCAGCCAGCATCAGCGCCACGCAGCTCAGCACGATGGCCGGGATGGTGGCATCATAGATGGACCACACGGTCTCGGCGTCCTGTGCCACGCGCAGCACATCCCCGCCGGAAAGCCGGAGCGCATAGTAATAGGTCTCATAGCCCATAGTCTGGGAATCGCGGATGTCCCGGCCCTCGCCGTTTGCAATGGCATCGCGGATCTCCGGGCGGGTCAGATGGTTCTCCATGGGCTGGTCGGTGGCAGATTCAAACAGCACGCTGCCGTCCCGACTGATCAACGTCACGCGCAGATCATCGGTCACAAAGGCACTCAGCTGTGTGGGGTCTCCGGTCTGCTCGTACCCGGCGCGCACAAGATCGGTCTCGCGCTCCAGCCCAGACCATGCCTGCGCCGTAAAGGCTTTATGGAATACAAAAATGCACAGCGCTGCGGTGAATATAAGCCCCAGAAAGCCCATCAGGAACAAACGGTAGCTGATCTTTTCTTCCATGCTGCGCAGCTTCATTCTTCTTCGGCCTCCTCATCGGTCAGCTTGTAGCCCACCTTGCGCACGGTACAGATGTAACGCCCCGCATCACCCAGCTTTTTGCGCAGGGTGCGGATGTGCATATCCACGGTACGGCTTTCCACCGAGATGTCGGTGCCCCACACTACCTGCAAAATGGTCTCGCGGGTCACCACCAGACTGGTGTTTTCCAGCAGCAGACGCAGCAGGCAGTATTCCTTGTAGGTCAGCTCCACAGGGGTGCTGTTTACCGTAACGCTGTGGCGGGCGTTATCCAGCTGGATCTCGTGGAAAACCAGCACATCCGGCCTTACCTCCGGGGCAGAGCGCCGCAGCGCCACACGCACCCGGCTGAGAAATTCCATAATGCCGAAAGGCTTTGCAATGTAGTCATCCGCGCCGCAGTCCAGCCCGCGCACGGTGTCCAGCTCGCTGGATTTTGCAGTGACCATAATGATGGGCAGCTTACGCAGGGAAGGGGTGTTGCGCAGCTTTTTCAGGATGGAAAAGCCATCCTCGCCGGGCAGCATCACGTCTAAGATCACCAGCTCCGGCTCGGCAGTGCGCATGGCCTGCCAGAAGGGCTCGGCGCTCTCAAAGCCCTGCACCTCGTAGCCGTTGGATTGCAGGGCGTACTGCTCCAGTTCGCGGATGGAAGCGTCGTCCTCTACAATATAAATCATAACTCAGTTCTCCTCAGCAGTCTGTCCGTCCGGGAACAGATACCGCTCACGGTAGCGGCCCAGACGGCGGTGGAATTCTTCACTTTCCTTGGTGTCGTTGCCGTGGCGCAGATCGTTCAGGTAGGCGTGGGTGTCAAAGCTGTCCTGTGCCACCTCGATCTGCGCAACTGCCACGTTGCTGCAATGGTCGCATACACGCTCGTAGTTGGTCAGCAGATCGTCCAGCACAAAACCGTACTCAATAGAGCAGCTGCCGGCCTGCAGGCGGGCAACGTGCCGCGCCTTGATGGCGCGCACCAGCTCGTTGACCACGGCCTCCAGCGGCTCCACCTTGGAAGCAAGGTGCAGATCCCCCTTGCGGAAGGCATCGGTGGTGCGGCTCAGGGTGTCCTGCACCGCATCCTCCAGCACCTGCAGCTCCTCCTGTGCATCCTTGGAGAAGTGAATCTCCTTCTGGTGCATCTCCTCGGCGGATTCCAGAAGGTTGACGGAATGGTCGCTGATACGCTCAAAATCACTGATGGTGTGCAGCAGGGTGTTCACGCTCTGGCTGTCGGTGTGGTTCAGTTCCCGGCCGGACAGCTTGACCAGATAAGTGCCCAGTGCGTCCTCGTACCGGTCCACCCGGCACTCCTCGTCCCGCACCTTCTGGGCAAGTTCGTCGTTCCATTCGTGGGTCAGGCTCATGGCCTGCACAACGCCCACCCGGGCAAGCTCGGCCATTTCAGCGGTAGCGGCGCGAGCACGCTCCACAGCCACGGCGGGGGTGTTCAGCAGACGGTCATCCAGCAGCGCAAACTCCTCTTTTTCCGGGGAATCGGGAATGGTCAGGATGGCCAGCTTTTCCAGCCCGGTGGCAAAGGGCAGCAGAATGACGGTGGCCAGAATGTTGAACACCGAGTGCACGATTGCAATGCCCCAAGCCTCGATGGTGGTATTCACAAAGGCAAAGTGGCAGACGGCGTTGAGTCCGTAGAACCCGAACAGAAAGATGGTCACACCGATAATGTTGAAGTACAGGTGCACCATGGCAGCCCGGCGGGCGTTCTTATTCGCACCCACAGAGGACAGCAGTGCGGTCACACAGGTACCGATGTTCTGACCCATGATGATGGGGATGGCACTGCCGTAGGTGATGACGCCGGTGGCGCTCAGCGCCTGCAGGATGCCCACGCTGGCGCTGGAGCTCTGGATGATGCCGGTGACCAGTGCGCCCACCAGAACGCCCAGCAGGGGGTTGGAGAAGCGGGTGAACAGGCTGGTGAACCATGTCTCATTCTGCAGCGGCAGCACCGCGTTGGACATGGTGGTCATGCCGGTCATCAGCACAGCAAAGCCGATGAGGATGGTGCCCACGCCCTTTTTCTTCTCACTCTTACACATATACAGCAAAATGCCAATAAATGCAAGCACAGGGCTAAAAGAAGTGGGCTTGAGCAGCTGGATGAACAGGCTGTCGCCCTGCAAGCCGGAAAGACTCAAGATCCAGCTGGTCACGGTAGTGCCCACGTTGCTGCCCATGATCACGCCAATGGCCTGATGCAGCTCCATGATGCCGCTGTTGACAAAGCCTACCACCATAACCGTGGTAGCGCTGGAGCTCTGGATTACGGCGGTCACGCACAGACCCAGAAAAAAGCCCTTGAGGGGGTTATCGGTCAGCTTGCTGAGAATTTTCTGCAGCTGGCCGCCGGCCTGCTTTTCCAGTGCCTTGCCCATGATGTCCATACCGAACAAAAACAGGGCCAGACCTCCCAGCAGCGAAAAGACATTAAAAATGGTCATAAGTGTTTTCCTCACTTTTCTTGACGTGTTTTTCCTGTGCTTTAAGTATAGAAAAACAATGTAAAATCTGAAATCGCCGAAATGTAAAACCCATGTAAAGTAAGAAAAATGTAAAAATCCTGTGCACACGCTGCGATGCAGCGTCGGTTTCCCGCCGTGGGTACAAAAACAGCGCCCCGGGCGTTGTATTTGCCGCCGAATTTTATTATAATATGAATAAGAGTGCCCGCAGCACAGCGCGGCAAAAGGATACAGGAGGAACCAGGATGGGTACGTTCAATGTTTCGCTTAAAACGCTGACCGACCGCGTCAGCATGGAAGTGGTATACACCCCCCGGGCGCTGGATGAGATCAGCGTAGAGATCGCCGAGGTCAACCGCCCGGGTCTGTTTCTGGCGGGCTATTATGATTACTTCGATAAGCTTCGCCTGCAGATCATGGGTCTGGCAGAGATGAACTTTCTGTCCGGCCTGACGGCAGAAAAACGCTACGAGGCACTGGAGCAGCTGTTCCGGCAGCAGCCCCCGGCGGTCATCGTCTGCCGCAGCGAGGAGCTGGCGCCCTTCCCGGAGATGCAGGAACTGGCGCAGAAGCACGCGGTTGCCCTGCTGCGTTCCAACGAGACTACCTGCACTTTGATGGGCAGCCTGATCAGCGTACTGAACCTGGAGCTTGCGCCCCGCATCACCCGGCACGGCGTGCTGGTGGAGGTGTACGGCGAAGGCATCCTGATCCTTGGCGACAGCGGCATCGGCAAAAGCGAACTGGCCATTGAGCTGGTCAAGCGCGGTCACCGTCTGGTGGCAGATGATGCCGTGGAACTGCGCAAGGTGTCCAACCGTCAGATCATGGGCACTGCCCCGGAAAATATCCGCCACTTCATTGAGCTGCGCGGCATCGGCATCGTCAATGTGGCCCGCGTGTACGGCGTAGGTGCTGTCAAACTGAGCGAAAGTTTGGATCTGGTGGTGCAGCTGGAGGCGTGGGACCCCACCAAGAACTACCAGCGCACCGGTCTGGAAAGCGAATACTACGACATTCTGGGCGTGAGCATTCCCAGCACCAGCATCCCGGTCTCTCCCGGCCGTAATCTGGCTGTGGTGCTGGAGACTGCAGCCATCAATAACCGCCAGAAGAAGATGGGCTATAACGCAGCCAAGGAGCTGCTGATCCGGCTGGGACTGGATGACAAAATGGATTGAACCTCTCTATAAAAAGGAGCCTGACCCTATGGAACAACTCAAGCAGCTGCTCACCGCAGCAGGCATTGCTTATAAAGAAAACGAGCCGTTGGCAGCGCACTGTACTTTTAAGATCGGCGGCCCGGCGCGGCTGTTCGTGCAGCCGGTGGACCATGCACAGCTTTGCCGCGCCGTTGCCCTGTGCAAGGCGCAAAGCGTCCGGCACTATCTGCTGGGCAACGGCAGCAATATCCTGTTTGCCGACGAGGGCTACGATGGTGCGGTATTGGATATCTCCTCCATGCAGGACGCTGTGGAGGTGCACGGAACACAGCTCACCGCCGGGGCGGGCGTGCGGCTCTCGGCGCTGTGCAAAACGGCGCTGGAACACGGCCTGACCGGACTGGAATTTGCCTACGGCATCCCCGGTACAGTGGGCGGCGCAGTCTACATGAACGCCGGAGCCTACGGCGGCGAGATGAAGGATGTGCTGACCACGGTGCAGTACCTTACCGCCGAGGGCGAAGTAAAAGGGGCTGCTGCAGCGGAGCTTGACCTGCGCTACCGCCACAGCATTTTTGAAGAAAACGGCGGCTGTATCCTCTCGGCGCAGTTTGCCCTGACCCCGGGCGAGCCGGAGGTCATCCGCGCAAAGATGGACGAGCTGATGGCAAAGCGGCTGGATAAGCAGCCGCTGGATAAGCCCAGCGCAGGCAGTACCTTCAAGCGCCCGGTGGGCGCTTTTGCCGCAGCCCTCATTGACCAGTGCGGTCTGCGGGGCTACCGACACGGCGGTGCCGCCGTCAGCGAGAAGCACTGCGGCTTTGTGGTGAACCTTGGCGGCGCCACCTGCGCAGACGTGCTGGCGCTGTGCGAAGAAGTACGCACCATCGTAAAGGAAAAGACCGGTTATGATCTGGAAAAAGAGATCCGCGTAGTCCGCTGAACTGCGCAAATAGAGGGAGTGTGGAACACAGATGGAGCTGTTGATCGTCAGCGGGCTTTCCGGCGCGGGAAAGTCTGTGGCTATGAATGCGCTGGAAGATATCGGTTTTTTCTGCATCGATAACGTCCCGGCGGGGCTGCTGCCCAGCATTACGGCGTTTTCCAAGGCGGGCGACAACCAGCTGGAGCGGGTGGCGCTTTCCATGGACGTGCGCGGCTGCCGCAGCAGGGAACAGATCGAGACTGCCCTGCAGCAGCTGGACGAGCAGAAAACACCCTATAAGATCCTGTTTCTGGATGCGCCGGACGATGTGCTGATGCGCCGCTACAGCGAGACCCGCCGCCGCCACCCCATCAGCATTGCAGAGGGCATCTCTACCAGGGATGCCTTTTTGAAGGAGCGGCAGATCTTACAGCCCTTAAAGGAACGCGCAAACTATACCATCAATACCGGTCTGCTTTCTACCTCTCAGAATAAAGAGCGTATCTGCGATTTGTTCATGAAAAACGGCGGGGCAAAAAATGCCATGCGTCTCACCATTATGTCCTTCGGGTTCAAGTTTGGTCTGCCGCCGGAGGCCGACCTTGTGCTGGATGTGCGCTGCCTGCCAAACCCCTTCTATGTGCCGGAACTGAAGCACAAGACCGGACTGGATCAGGAAGTGGTAGATTTTGTCATGGGCTACCCCGAAGCACAGGAGCTGCTGCGCCGGTACGAGAACTTTTTGCAGTACGCCCTGCCGCTCTATGTCAAGGAAGGCAAAAGCCAGCTGACCATTGCGGTGGGCTGCACAGGCGGCAAGCACCGCTCCATCACATTCGCACGCAAGCTTGCGGAATACTGCACCTCTCTGGGCTACGAGCCCGGGGTGCAGCACCGGGATGCCGTGCGCTGAAAACAGAGGAAATACTATGAGTTTTGCATCCAGTGCGCGGGAGGAAATCGCGCAGCGCAGCCCCACCAAGGAATGCTGTGTACGTGCAGCTGCCTATGGCATTGCCTGCTTTGCCAAATACTTTGATGCCCGCGGCCTTGTGCTGCAAACCGAGCAACCCCATACGGTGCAGCTGGCGCAGCAGCTGTTTGCCCGCTGCGGCATCCGGGGCGAGATCCTGGAAAAGCCCCGCGTCAGCGGTGTGCTGTACGAGTTCAACATCCGCGATGCGGAGCAGGTCACCCGCCTGCATGAACTGTTCGGCACCACCGGCAGGGAGACCAGCTTGCAGATCGACCCCGGGCTCATCCGTTGTCAGACCTGCGTCAGCGCCTATATCGCCATGGCCTTTTTGTGCAGTGGCACGGTCACCGACCCGCAAAAGGAATATAACCTGGAATTTCTCACCTCCCGGACGAACCTCGCCCGGGATTTTGAAGCGCTGCTGGCCGAGCACGAGTTTGCGCCCCACCGCACCCGCCGCAACGGCGTGAACCTGATCTACGTCAAGACCGGTGCCAATGTGGAGCGCTTACTCCGCTTTATGGGTGCTGCGGATGCTGCGACCCAGATCAGCGTCCTCAAGGCGTTCAAGCAGGTGCGCAATCAGACCAATCGGCAGACCAATTGCGATACCGCAAACCTTGGCAAAACCGCGCGGGCGAATGCCCAGACCCTGAAAGCTATCCGCTATTTGCAGGAACAGCACGCACTGGAGACCTTGCCGGAGGTGCTGCAGCAGGCAGCAGCCAAGCGGCTGCAATACCCGGATCTTTCGCTTACCGCGCTGTGCGGCTGCTTTGATCCGGCTGTGAGCAAATCTGGCCTATCACACCGGATGAAAAAGCTGGAGGCGCTGGCGGAAAATCTGCGCCAGCGCCAGCAGGAGGGACAGGAGGCAGTACAATGAGTGAACCTACCGCAAATACCCGTCCCTTTGCCCATTTGCATATCCATACGGAATACAGCCTGCTGGACGGCGCCTGCCGTATCGACCAGCTGATGGAGCGGGTGAAGGAGTGCGGACAGACCGCCATTGCCTGCACCGACCACGGCGTAATGTACGGCTGTGTGCAGTTTTATAAGGCCGCCAAAAAGGCGGGTATCAAGCCCATCATCGGGTGCGAAGTGTATGTTGCCACCCGCACCCGCTTTGATAAGGTAAATAAAATAGACGGCAATAACCACCTGATTTTACTGTGCAAAAACGAGACCGGCTATAAGAACCTGATCAAAATGGTCTCTGCCGGTTTTGTGGAGGGCTTTTACTCCAAGCCCCGTGTGGATAAGCAGCTTTTGGAGCAATACCATGAGGGACTGATCTGCCTTTCGGCCTGTCTTGCAGGCGAGATCCCGCAGGCCATTCTGGCAGGGGACTACGAGCGCGCAAAGGCGACTGCGCTGTGGTACCGGGATCTATTCGGTGCAGAGAATTACTACATCGAATTGCAGGATCACGGCCTGAAAGAGGATTCCACCGTTCTGCCGCAGCTCATCAAACTTTCGCGCGAGACCGGCATCCCCATGGCAGCCACCAACGACGCCCATTATCTACGCAAAGAGGACGCCAAGATGCAGAGCATCCTGCTGTGCATCCAGACCGGCAAGACCATTCAGGATGCCGACCGCATGGAGTTCCAGACTGATGAATTCTACGTCAAGACCACAGACGAGATGTACGAGCTGTTCTCCATGGTACCGGAAGCCTGCGCCAATACGGCAAAGATTGCCGAGCAGTGCAATTTTGACTTTGAGTTCGGTCACACCAAGATCCCTTACTACAAAGCCCCGGACGGCATGGATAATCAGGCCTACTTTGAAAAGCTCTGCTGGGACGGCTTGGAGCGCCGCTACGGCCCGGACGTGCCGCAGGCCAACATCGACCGCCTGAAATACGAGATCAGCGTGGTCAAGACCATGGGGTATACCAACTACTACCTCATCGTGTGGGACTATATCAATTTTGCAAAAAGTCAGGGCATCCCGGTGGGGCCGGGACGCGGCTCCGGCGCGGGCAGTATTGCTGCCTACTGCGTGGGCATCACGGATATCGACCCCATCCGCTACAACCTGATCTTCGAGCGCTTTTTGAACCCTGAGCGCGTCAGTATGCCGGATTTCGACGTGGACTTCTGCTACGAGCGCAGACAGGAAGTCATCGATTACGTCAACCGCAAATACGGTGCGGACCATGTGGCGCAGATCGTCACCTTTGGTACCATGGCCGCCCGCAACGCCATCCGGGATGTGGGCCGTGTGATGGGTATTCCATACCAGCAGGTGGACGTGGTAGCAAAGCTTGTGCCCATGGAGCTGAAAATGACCCTCAAGCGGGCATTGGAGGTTTCCAGCGAGCTGAAAAAGCTCTACGATACCGACCCGCAGGTGACCGAACTCATCGACACCGCACTGAAGGTGGAGGGCATGCCCCGGCACGCCTCCACCCACGCGGCGGGCGTGGTTATTACGCCGGAGCCGACGGATTATTATCTGCCGCTTGCCACCAACGACGGCCTGCCGGTGACCCAGTTCAACATGACCGAGATCGAAGAGCTGGGTCTTTTGAAGATGGACTTTCTGGGTCTGCGCACCCTGACTGTCATCCGAGATGCGGAGGTTGCGGTGCAAAAGCAGCACCCGGAGTTCTCCATCCGTGATCTGAACTATGACGACCCGGATACCTATAAAATGCTGGGACAGGGCGATACCGAGGGTGTGTTCCAGCTGGAATCCTCCGGCATGAAACAGGTGCTTGTGGGCTTGCAGCCCCAGAACCTTGAAGACGTCATCGCTCTGATCAGCCTGTACCGTCCGGGCCCCATGGACTCCATTCCCACCTATCTGCGCAACCGGCACGAACCGGACAAGATCAGCTACAAGACCCCGCAGCTGGCGCACATTCTGGATGTGACCAACGGCTGCATCGTCTATCAGGAGCAGGTCATGCAGCTGTCTCTTATACACATCTCCGAGC
>ENA-OZED01001047-OZED01001047.1-human-gut-metagenome-genome-assembly--contig:-NODE-1047-length-10163-cov-5.468540_pt1 | contig 10163 bp, 9 predicted proteins | sample MGYA00245066_ERZ653605 | MGnify/ENA primary metagenome ERZ653605 (study PRJEB26926, sample SAMN06165079) | human gut metagenome | biome: ENVO:00009003; feature: ENVO:2100002; material: ENVO:00002003...
GCGCAGCTGCAATTGCTTTTCGGCGGCTTCCCAGCTGCGCTGTCCCAGCCGGTTGTCGGTGGTCAGCTCGTCAAAGCCCGCCGCCAGCGGGCCATCGCTCTCTTTTTTGCCGCCCACCGCCGCCTGTGCGGCGATGACCGGCGGGGTATGGAACAACAGGGTATCGCCCCGGCGCTCTGTCATAAAATTTTCTCCTTTTTTCTACAAAAAATGCCCCGGCACGTGCTATACTGGTGCTGTGACGCTGCAATATCCGGCGGGGCTGTTCCGTATTATAGGATAGAAGCCCCCAGCAGCCAGAGCACTGCGCCGTACACCACCGCCGCCAGCGTGCCGTACACGATGACCGGCCCGGCGATGAGGAACATCTTGGCGCCCGTGCCCGTCACCCGTCCCTCGGCCTTGAACTCGATGGCCGCGCTGACCACCGCGTTGGCAAAACCGGTGATGGGTACCAGCGACCCCGCCCCGGCCTTTGCTGCCAGCTTCTGGTACCAGCCCAGCGTGGTCAGCACCGCCGAGAGCAAGATCAAAGTGCAGCTGGTCAGGGTGCCCGCCGCTTCGGCGTCCGCGCCCTGCCGTAGAAACAGCTGCCGCAGCCCCTCACCCAGCAGGCAGATGCCGCCGCCCACGCAGAACGCCCAAAGGCAGTCTGCCAAAAGCGGCGAATGCGGCCCCGCCTTCTGTACCCGCCGTGCGTATTCCTGCGCTGTCATCTTCATCTTCCCGCGCCCCCTTTTGCGGATAGTCTGCCCGGGGCGGCGGGTGCTTATCCTTTTTTGTGAAAGAAGGTAGGTTCTATGCGTTCTTCCCATCACCATAAACATCACGCCCGCCGTCTGCTCTGCCTGACGGCGCTGGCCTGCTTTGTGGCAGGCGGCACTGCCTACGCCTGCACCCGCAAGGCTGCGGTACCGCAGCTGCCCGAGCTGCCTGCCGAGAGCCTTGCGCAGCCCGCCGAGAACGGCACGCAGCAGAGCCTCCTTACCGCCGCACAGGCGCAGGCGCTGCTGGACGACCCCCGCATGATCCTTGTCAACCGCACCCACAAGATGCCGGAGGACTACCCTGTCGAGACCAAGGAATGCGGCTCGGCTACCGCCATCAACAAAACCTTGCAGACCGAAGCCGCCGAGGCCTTTCTCTCCATGCAGGCCGCTGCCGCCAGGGACGGCGTGGACGTGCGGATGCAGAGCGGCTACCGCAGCGTCAGCTACCAGAAAAAGCTGTACGACAACAAGACCCAGTACTACCGTGATAAGGGTCTGAGTGAAGCCGCCGCCCGGGAAAAGGCCGCTGTCATCGTCAACCCGCCGGGCTGCTCGGAGCACAACTGCGGCCTTGCCGCCGACCTGAACAGCCCGGAGCACACCACCCTTGACACCGGCTTTGCCGACACCGCCGCTTTCCGCTGGCTGTGCGAGAACGCGGAGCAGTACGGCTTTATCCTGCGCTACCCCAAGGAAGCCGAAAGCGTGACCGGCATCACCTACGAGCCGTGGCACTGGCGCTATGTGGGCCCGGAAAACGCCGCCCTGCTCAACCAGAGCGGCCTGTGTCTGGAGGACGCCATCGCCGTTTTGCAGCGCATTGCCGCCGGGGAGACCGTGACCGGTTAAAATCCGATGAAAACTGCCGGAAAACCCTGCGGGGTGCGTTGCAATTTACCTGCTGTTATGGTAAGATAAATACAGTCTGCCCCGGTGCGCGATACCGCCCCGGGCTGTGACAGATGAATTCAACAAAAGAAGGAATATTTTATGATAAACCGCACAAAACTCTCTGTGATCGCCGTCAGCGCCGTGCTGGCTGTTGCCCTGACCGGCTGCGGCGGCAGCGCTTCTTCCGCACCGTCCTCCGTGTCCGGCGCCTCTGCCTCTGCACCGGCTTCCAGCACTGCCGCCCCGGCAGCGGATACCGCTGAAAACGGCACCGCCGATCTGGACAGCGCCGTGGAGACCCTGCTGGCTGCCAACCCCATCTCCAACCAGTTCGAGATCTCTGCCATGAACATCGAGTACGACTTCGGCCTGAAGGCGGAGGACGTAGCCGCCTACAAGGGCGTAAAGAGCAACGACAACGGCGACGCCGGCCTTGTGCTGGTGGTGGAAGCCGCTTCCGGCAAGGCACAGGACGTGGTGACCGCGCTGGAGAGCTACAAGCAGGATCAGGTGGCTTTCTACGGCAACTACGCCGAGTTTGCACAGGCACAGAGCAACGTGGAAAACGCCATCATCTCCTCCAAGGGTGACCGTGTGGTCATGGTGATTGCCTCCAACGAGTGCACCGCAGACCTGAACAGTGCTGTGGACAGCGCCCTGAACAGCTGAATCTGATCTTCTGAGCCGGTGCCATCTGCGGCATCGGCTTTTTTCAGTAGAAAGCCCCTGATGATGGGTATTTCTGCTGAAGATGCGCCCGCATCCGTCATGCCACCTTCCCCCGGCCGGGGGAAGGCTGGATTTCCCCTTCATCCTGTGTAAAAAAGGAGGCTGACCCCTTGGTTTTCAGCACCATCATCTTCCTGTTTCGTTTTCTGCCCATCACGCTGGCGCTGTACTATCTTGCCCCCGCAAAACTGAAAAACACCGTGCTGTTTCTGTGCAGTCTGGTGTTCTACTGCTGGGGCGAGGTGCGCTTTTTCCCGGTCATGGTGGCGCTTATCCTCATCAACTATCTCAGCGGCCTTGCCATCGAGCACTTTGATGCAAAGCCCGCGCTGCGCCGCTTTTTTCTACTGGTGGCGCTCATTGGCAGCTTAGGGATGCTGTTCTACTTCAAGTACGCAAACTTTGTGCTGCGCAGCGTGAATGCCCTGCTGGGCACCGCCTTTGCCGAAATTCAGGGCATCGGCACCTTGCCGCTGGGCATCAGCTTCTACACCTTCCAGACCCTTTCCTACTCCATCGACGTCTACCGTCGGGATGTAAAAGCCGAGCGCAACATCATTGATTTCGGCGCTTATGTGGTCATGTTCCCGCAGCTCATCGCGGGGCCCATCGTCAAGTACCGGGACGTCTCCGACCAGCTGCACGTCTACAAGCACCGCTATAATTTAAAGCAGATTGAAGAGGGCATGACCCTGTTCACCTTCGGTCTTGCCAAAAAGGTGCTGCTGGCGGACGCCGTGGGCGCGCTGTGGACGGACATTATCGGGGTAGCCGACAGCCCCTCCACCACCTTTGTGGGTCTGGCAAACGCTTCCACCCCGCTGGTGTGGCTGGGCATCATCGCATACAGCTTACAGCTGTACTTCGATTTCTCCGGCTACTCCCTCATGGGCATCGGCATGGGCAAGATGCTGGGCTTCGACTTCCCCGCAAACTTCAACTACCCCTATATCTCCGCTTCCATCACCGAGTTCTGGCGGCGCTGGCACATGACCCTGTCCGGCTGGTTTAGGGAGTATGTATATATCCCGCTGGGCGGCAACCGCAAGGGGCTCAAACGGCAGATCTTAAACCTGTTCATCGTGGAGCTGCTCACCGGCATCTGGCACGGCGCGAACTGGAACTTTATCTGCTGGGGTCTTTACTACTTTGTGCTGCTGGCGGCTGAAAAGCTGTTCCTGCTGCCCTACCTGAAAAAGGGCAAGGTGTGGCCGCATTTCTACACCCTGTTCCTCGTGGTGGTTGGCTGGGCAATGTTCGTGGGCAACGACACCGGCGTGTCCTTCGGGCTGCTGTTCCAGAAGCTCTTTATCCCCTCCGGCGGGGTGTCGCCGCTGTATTTCCTGCGGAATTACGGCGTGCTGCTGGCGGTAAGCGTGGTGTGCTGCACCCCGCTGATCGAAAAGTTGTGGGATGTGCTGCGCAAGAACGTGGTCACCCGCTGCGCCGCCATCCTGACGCTGCTGGTGGTCTCCACCGCCTATGTGGTGGGCAGCACCAACAGCCCGTTCCTGTATTTTAACTTTTAAGGAGGCGGGAAGATGTCCAAACACGAGAAAAAGACCTCCTCCCTTTTGCACTACCCGGTGCTGGTGGTGTTCAGCCTGTTCTTCATCGGGCTGTTCGCGCTGGATATGGTCACCCCGGACCGCAGTTACAGCGAGCTGGAGAACACTACCCTGAGCCAGCGCCCGGCGCTGACCCAGTTCACCGCCAAGGGGCTGAACAGCTACTTTACCGCCTACACCAAATACGTCAAGGATCAGGTGGCGGGGCGCGACCAGTGGATCAGCCTGCAGAGCGTGGTGGAGACCAGCCTGCTGCAAAAGCAGCAGAACGGCGGCATCCTGCTGGGCAAGGAGCACATGATGTTCCCCCGCACCTACGGGCTGCTTTCCAGCGAGGAGCGCACCCTGCCCAAAAACACCGCAGCGCTCACCAGCCTGTGCCAGCGCTACCCGGGCAAGGTGAATGTGCTGCTGGCACCCGCCGCCAGCGATATCTACAAGGAGAACGTGCCCGCAAACGCCCCTTTGCTGGACGAGGACGGCTACCTTGACCAGCTTTCCGCTGCGGTGCAGGCGGCCGGCGGCAGCTTTGTGGACGTGCGCCCCACCCTTACCGCCCACAAGAGCGAGTATATTTATTACCGCACCGACCACCACTGGACAAGCCTTGGCGCCTACTACGCTTACAGCCAGCTGTGCCAGACCCTTGGCCTTACCCCCTTTGATACCGCCGCCCACACTGCGCTGACTGCCGATGGCTTTTACGGCACCCACTACGCCAAGGCGCGCACATGGAACGCCGTGCCGGACGTGATCACCTACTACGACCTTGCCAACACCCTGACGGTATGGAACGTAACGGCGGCAGGCCAGCCCACCGAGGGGCAGACCACCGGCCTGTACGACACGGAGAAACTCACCGTTTATGATAAATACGCCATGTTCCTGCACGGCAACAACGGTTTAAGCCGGGTGCAGGGCAACGGCAGCGGGCGCATCCTTGTCATCAAGGACAGCTACGCCAACTGCTTTGTGCCCTACCTGACCGCCAACTACGCCGACATCGACGTGGTGGACTTCCGCAACTACAACTACGGCTTGGATCAGCTGATCGCCGACAACGGCTACGACCAGATCCTTGTGCTGTACAACTTTGACAGCTTCAAGAGCGACCCCTACCTCTACCGCGCCGGAGTACAGGGGTAAACAGTCAAAAGCCTAAATTATTGCAGTCTATTTTCACAAATTTATAGCCGCAATTTCATGCGTCCCGCCAGTTTTTGCACAGATGTGCCAAAACCCCTTGATAAAATCCGACCACTGTTGTAGAATGACCGTATAGAGAACAATGCTCTATCAGCCTTTGGGTATAGACGCCGGGGGATCGGGATGCAATGCGGCATTTCCCTTTGACAAAGGAGTATTGATGATGAAAAAGATGAATTATCCCGCAGATTATGCGGTACTTTCCAACGAAGAAATGACCTATACCACCGGCGGCGGCGCAGTGGATGATGCTGCCAGTCTCGCCACTACTGCCGCAACGGTCGTAGGTGCTGTGGTGCTGGCCTCCAGCTATATCTGGGGCATCAAGCAGGCACGCACCTGGCTGCAGCAGGACGGCAACAAGGACGGCAACTTCTTTACCGTGATGGGCCGCGCCACCGATGCCATTGCCGCCGATATGAGCAAATCCGCCGGCAACTTTGTGCGGGATGCCGTTTCCACCACCATGGTGGTGGCGCTGGCTCCCCTGAGCGCCGTTCTGCTGATCGTGCGCTGACCTTTTTAACCAGATAAAACGGTGCGTTTTTGGATGCACCGTTTTGGATAGCTTTGTTTCAAAAGGAGTGTTATTATGGAAAAAATGATGATGCCCGCGTATTACAACGTCCTGTCCACTGAGGAAATGACCTACACCGAAGGCGGCGCTACTGCTACCATGTCTGAGGCTCTGCTGTGCTGGCTGATTCCTCCGTACGGCTGGTTCAAAGGCGTGACCGCTGTCCGCGACTACCGCCGTAAGAACCCCAACACTTGGATGGAGAAGGGTCTGGATGCTCTGGCTACTGATATGGAGAAGAGCACTGCCAACACCATCCGCGACCTCGCCTGCGCTGCATGGTTCGTCACTTCAACCGCTTCTGGTGTCGGTCTGGTCATCAACGCAGCGATCATCCTGCTCTGATCCATCTTATCTTATAAGACCGGTTCGGAGTACACCAAAGAACAAAGCAAGCGGAGGCGCTGCCCGAAAGGGCAGCGCCTCCGCTGTTTTTGTAGGGTTCACACGCAAAAAACGGCGGCACGCTCCGATGGAACGCGCCGCCGTTTGGTTTTTATGCGTTGAACATATCCTTCAGCTTTTTGAAGAAGCCCTTACGCTTTTCGTAGTTTTCTTCTTTCAAAGTGCCCTCAAATTTTTTCAGGGCATCGCGCTGCGCCTTGTTCAGCTTTTTGGGGATCTCCACCTCGCACTTGACGTACATATCGCCGCGGCCGCGGCCGTTCAGGTACTGGATCCCCTTGCCGCGCAGGCGGAAGGTGGTGCCGCTCTGGGTGCCCTCGGGCACGGTGTACTCCACCTTGCCGTCAATGGAGGGCACGGTGACACTGTCGCCCAGCACCGCCTGACTGTAAGTGATGGGCACGGTGACCCACACATCGTAGCCGTCGCGCTGGAACACCTCGCTGGGGTGCACGCTGACCATGACGATGACGTCACCGGCAGGGCCGCCGTTGATACCGGCATCGCCCATGCCGCGCAGTGCAAAGCTCTGATCGTCGTCGATGCCCATGGGGATGGACACCTCCAGCGTCTTTTTGGTAGCCACCTTGCCGCTGCCGTGGCAGACCTTGCAGGGGTTCTTTACCAGCTTGCCCTTGCCGCCGCAGCGGGAGCAGGGCTGCTGGGTCTGCATCACGCCAAAGGGGGTGCGCTGCTGGCGGATGACAAAGCCGCGTCCGCCGCAGTCCGGGCAGGTCTCGGGGCTGGTGCCGGCGGCACAGCCGGAGCCGTGGCACTCAGTACACTCCTGCTGGCGAGTGATGGTAATGTTCTTCTTGCAGCCGTGCACGGCCTCGTCAAAACTCAGGGTGATGCGCACCCGGATGTCCTGCCCCTTGCGGGGGGCGTTGGGGTTTGCCTGACGGGACGAGCCGCCGAAGCCGCCAAAGCCACCGCCGAAGATATCGCCAAAAATGTCGCCCAGATCCACACCATCGCCGCCAAAACCGCCAAAGCCGCCGGGGCCGCCGCCGTTCTGTGCTGCATAAGTGGGGTCAACACCGGCAAAGCCGTACTGGTCGTACAGCTGGCGCTTTTTCGGGTCCGAAAGCACCTCGTTTGCTTCGTTGATCTCCTTGAACTTTGCCTCGGCGTCCTTATCGCCGGGGTTATAGTCCGGGTGGTACTTCATGGCAAGCTTGCGGTATGCCTTTTTGATCTCGGCATCGCTTGCGCCCTTGGATACCCCCAGCACTTCGTAATAATCACGCTTTTCCTGTGCCATATCCACTCACCTCTCCGGGAACGCCCTCTCCGGGTAACGCCCCGGTCGGTTCCTCCTGTTCAAAAGCTCCCGCTTTGGTCTTTCGCAGCTGTTGTCTGCGCCCTCATCCGTCATGCCGCTTCGCGTCATGCCACCTTCCCCCGTCCGGGGGAAGGCTTTTGCGGCAGCGAGAACTCTTTTACTTATAAACCAGCAAGAGCCGCTCCGGCCTAAACCGGAGCGGCTTTTGCTCTATTGCGCGTATGCCCGCCGGTTTGGCCGGACACAGCGCTTTGTGTCAAACTTAGACTTCCTTGAAGTCGGCATCCACAACGCCGTCATCGTTGGGCTTTTCGTTGGTTGCGCCTGCGTCAGCACCGGGCTGTGCACCGGCGGCCTGCTGTGCGGCAGCGGCTGCCTGATACATCTTCTCGAACACCTGGCTCAGGGCTTCCTGCTTTGCCTTGATGTCGTCCACGTTGCCGGACTGGACAGCGGTCTTCAGGTCAGCAAGCTTTGCCTCGGCATCGCTCTTCACGTCTGCGGGCAGCTTGTCGCCGTTCTCCTTCAGCATTTTCTCGGTCTGGAACACCATCTGGTCGGCACCGTTGCGGATATCGACCTCTTCACGCTTCTTCTTATCGTCGGCAGCAAACTGCTCAGCTTCCTTCACAGCCTTGTCGATGTCCTCCTTGGACATATTGGTGGAAGCGGTGATGGTGATGTTCTGCTCCTTGCCGGTGCCCAGATCCTTGGCGCTGACCTTCACGATGCCGTTGGCATCGATATCGAAGGTAACTTCGATCTGAGGCACGCCACGGGGAGCCGGAGCAATGCCGTCCAGATGGAACACACCCAGACTCTTGTTGTCGCGGGCAAACTCACGCTCGCCCTGCAGCACGTTGACCTCAACAGAGGGCTGGTTGTCGGCTGCGGTGGAGAACACCTGGCTCTTGTGGGTGGGGATGGTGGTGTTGCGGTCGATGATCTTGGTGCACACGCCGCCCAGGGTCTCAATGCCGAGGCTCAGCGGGGTGACATCCAGCAGCAGCAGACCCTTCTTCTCGCCGTTCAGAACGCCGCCCTGAATAGCAGCACCGACAGCCACGCACTCATCAGGATTGATGCCCTTGAAGGGCTCGCAGTTCAGTTCCTTCTTCACGGCGTCGTAGACAGCGGGGATACGAGTGGAACCACCGACCATCAGGACCTTCTTCAGGTCAGAAGCGCGCAGACCTGCATCCTGCAGAGCCTTGCGCACGGGGGTCATGGTGCGATCGACCAGATCAGCGGTCAGCTCGTTGAACTTTGCGCGGGTCAGGGTCATATCCAAGTGCTTGGGGCCGGTAGCATCGGCGGTGATGAAGGGCAGGTTGATCTGGCTGCTCATTGCGCTGGACAGCTCGATCTTAGCCTTCTCGGCAGCTTCCTTCAAGCGCTGTGCAGCCATCTTGTCCTTGCGCAGGTCGATGCCGTTCTCGGTCTGGAAGGCGTCTGCCATCCAGTCAATGATGCGCTGGTCGAAGTCATCGCCGCCCAGATGGGTATCACCGTTGGTGGCCAGAACCTCGGTAACGCCGTCGCCCATCTCGATGATGGACACATCGAAGGTGCCGCCGCCCAGATCGTAGACCATGATCTTCTGGTCGTCCTCTTTATCCACACCGTAAGCCAGAGCAGCTGCGGTGGGCTCGTTGATGATACGGCGGACGTTCAGGCCGGCAATGGTGCCTGCGTCCTTGGTTGCCTGACGCTGGCTGTCGTTGAAGTAGGCAGGCACAGTGATGACAGCCTCGGTGACGGTCTCGCCCAGATACTTCTCGGCGTCGGCCTTCATCTTTGCGAGCGTCATGGCGCTCACCTGCTCGGCGGTGTAATCCTTGCCCTCGATGTCGACGACGGCACGGCCACCCTGGCCCTCCTTGACCTCATACGGCACGGTCTTGATCTCGGAGGTGCACTCGGAGTACTTGCGGCCCATGAAGCGCTTGATGGAGAACACGGTGTTCTTGGGGTTGGTGACAGCCTGGTTCTTAGCGGCCTTACCCACGACGCGGTCGCCGTCGGCACGGAAGCCGACAACGGACGGGGTGGTGCGGTCGCCCTCGGCGTTCACGATAATGGTCGGAGAACCGCCCTCGAGAACGGCCATAGCGGAGTTAGTAGTACCAAGGTCGATACCAAGAATCTTACTCATTAGAAATTCCCTCTCTCTTTTGCGTTCGCGCCGCCTCGACGGTCTGTCGCGCGGCGCTTCGGCTTGTCTTTCAGGATGTAGTGTATCCCCTTATGGACCGGAATATACAAAATCTAAGTCAATTCATATAAGATTTCTTATCTCTGAGAGTTTAGGTTCTTAAATGCGCAGGTAGATGCGCTGATTGAGTTCTCGGCAAATCTATTGAGATCTATGTAGAGATGGCTGAGATTTTGGCCGGAGTCACACGGAGCGGTCTTGGGGCGACCCCGAGGAAGGCGTGACCCGTTTTGAGCGTCAATTCCGGGATGCGCTTTCCAAAAGCTCGCTCAATAGCTCAATATTTCAAGTCACCTTTAGCTAACATTTGCGCAGCTCAACGGCCCCACCTGCGCGTTTTTTAGTAAACCTTGGCATACTCGGCGAACGGTATGAAGATGCCGGCCAGAGGGTATTGCAAACGGTCGCTCCCGTGGTATGTTTTTGCCCGAATCAAACCGGCGCGCATCGTCTGTAGCGTCGGTCAACCTGTCTCTTATACACATCTGACGCTGCCGACGAACTCTAGGGTGTAGAT
>ENA-OZED01001061-OZED01001061.1-human-gut-metagenome-genome-assembly--contig:-NODE-1061-length-10028-cov-6.796851_pt1 | contig 10028 bp, 9 predicted proteins | sample MGYA00245066_ERZ653605 | MGnify/ENA primary metagenome ERZ653605 (study PRJEB26926, sample SAMN06165079) | human gut metagenome | biome: ENVO:00009003; feature: ENVO:2100002; material: ENVO:00002003...
GTCGGTCCACGCTGCACGGCGGAACTGGTGGGGCATCTTGTTGGCTTCCCGGTAACGCTTGGCGGTTTCAAAGTCGATGGTGAAGGTAAGGATGGGCTTTTCCGATACAGCCATCAGATCGGCGCGCTCCTCTTTGGACTTCTTGCAGCCGGTGTTCAGCTTCCAGCGGTAGGAGTAATCGGCAATGGGGGTGACCACTTCAACGAACTGGTCAATCAATTCGGGAGCAAGACGGGCACCGTGCACATCGACCTTCTGAGAGAGAAAATCGTAGATCGCTTTCATGTCCGAAGAAACCGTCTGCGGTTCGGACGCAGGGGAGAGGGCTTTCAGCTCTTGCTCCAAGTGTGCAATCTCGTCATCTGCCTGTTTGCAGAGGGCTTGATATTCTTCTCGTGGCAGTTCGCCGTCTGCACGCATGGCAGCGTAGTTCAGCTTGCGTTTTTTGATTTTTTCGATCTGGCCCTGAATCGGTGCAGCGGACATTCGTGTGGCGGCTTTTCCGTTATGGCAGCTTTCAATCATCTTGCAGGCACGAAGGATGGCTTTATTCTGATTGCCCCAGACCTTTTCAAAGATCTTCTTCGCCATCAGTTCCAGCTTCCACTCCGGGATAGAAATGGCATCACAACTGAGCTGTTCGGTCATGTTGTGCTCCAGAACGAATGAACGGGTCGGGTTGACGGTTCGCATATTGCACTGGTAGCCAAAGACCGGCGTTCCGTCCTTCAGTTTGCGCCAGTTGAAAATGCGGTAGGAAGAACCGCAGCGGCAACGAAGTTTTGCGACCCATAAATATTTGGTGCTGTCAATGCCCTTGCGTCGTGTTTCTCCATCAGGAAGACGCAGATTGACAATACGGCTTTTACGGATGCGCTCACATTCATGCCAGAGGGCTTCTGATACGATTGGTTCAAAGTTGCCTTTTACATAGACGAAGGAAGTTTCGTCCAGATTGTTGATGCGCTTCTTTTCAAGATAGTTGTTGACCTTGGACTTGTTGTAGCAGACATAGCCCATATACGTTGCGTTACGAAGGATACGGCTGATCTTTGTACAGGACCAACTGACGTTTCCGTGCCCATCCTTACGGCCCAGCCGGGAAAGTTCATTGACGATTGTCTTTTCACCGTAGCCCTGAGAATAGAGCGTGAAAACCATCCGTATGGTTGCAGCCTGTTCCTCGTTGATAACGTATGTACGGTTGACCTTATCCCGGTCATAGCCGATAATGTTGCCGCTGCCGTAAAGCACGCCGTTCTGCCGGCTTATCTTCTGCCCGGCAAGAACACGCTCTGAAATCTTGCGGCTTTCCTCCTGTGCCATGGTTGCCATGATGGAAAGCCGGAGTTCGCCATCGCCGTCCATCGTCCAGATGTTGTCGGATACGAAAAAGACCTCTACGCCGAAATTGCGGAGTTCGCGGGTGAGCTGAAGGGTATCGACGGTGTTGCGGGCAAAGCGGCAGACCTCACGAGTAACGATCAGGTCGAATTTTCCGCATTTGGCATCGGAAAGCATTTTCATAAAGGCCGGGCGCTTTTTAGCGGAGGTTCCGGTGATGCCCTCGTCGATGTAGCGGTCAACGACCTGCCAGTTGGGATGATACCGAAGCTGGTCATCGTACCATTGCATCTGGTTGCCAAGCGCATCGACCTGTGCTTCATGCTGGGTGGAAACACGACCGTAAAAGACAATGCGGCGGTCACGGTCTTTATCCAATGGGAATGGCCCAAAGTACATTCTTTGCGTGATGTTCATATTGCTGTACCTCCTTTGCCCGTAGTATAGAAGATTGGGAAGAGAATATGTAGGATGTCGCCGGTGTCAGCGACATCCTTGACATTACGCAGAATATCTGCTAAGGACCTGATGATAGACCTCAGCAGAGATCAGCTTGTTGTCAAATAAAATAGAAATCAGCTTTAGTGCAGTTGCATCGATGCTGAAAACGTTGGGAGGAACAGCGGGGGAAAGGGGAGAAGAAACGTTCTTATTGATATTATCGACCTCCGTTCAAATCCAGACTGTTCATCAGGGCTTCGTTGATCTGGTACATTTCGCCCGGCGTAGTTTGCCCTAGGAGACGCTGTATGCGTTCTTTATCGATGGTAAAGATCTGTTCCAGCAGCACCATAGAGGGCCTTGAAAACGCTGGATTTCGGTCAATGAGAACATGGGTAGGCTGGTTTGGCTTTTTGGTGACTTTTGAGGTCACAGCAGCCACGATCACAGTCGGCGCAAATTTATTTCCGGTATTATTTTGAATCACAATAACAGGACGTTTACCTCCCTGCTCGGAGCCATAGTGCGGGTCAAGGTCTGCATAGTAGATCTCGCCCCGGAGAAAACCAAAGTCTTTTGTTACATATACGGTGGCAGTCAACCCCCTTTTCCTTATGTAGGCAAAAGCCGCCCTTGCGGACGGCTTCTGCGATGTGAAAGGAAACCAACATGAAGAAGTAAGGTCACTGCTTGATGGGCAGATTAAAGCGGCGGCTGGAGCCGTTGTAGGTGCGAAGGATCAGCATCATATACTTGTAGCTGACGGTGCCGCTCAGGGATTTCTCATCCCGCACCAGCGTCATGGGGTGAATGGTTTGCAGACGCTTCACCAGACGTTCCGGGTCATACTCACCCTGATACGGAGCCACAAAGCGAACCATGCCTTGCAGGATGCCGGAGCGGAGGGAATCGGGGTCACCCTCCCAGCCCTTTGCCAGCATGGTCAGGGCTTCTTTGTAAAGGTCTGCGCCGTAGGCTTTGTATTCCTTGAAAGCCGTGCGGATGCAGATGATCTTCCACGGGGCACGGTAGCTGTCCAGACCGAGCTGCAGACCGGTGCTTTCGGTGGCTTTCACGAATGCGAGAGATTCCGGGTCTTTGCCCACCAAAGCGGCGCGCAGCTCTGCGCCAGCGGTCAGCGGCGTGGAAACGCCCGTCTGCCGGGAAAACAGCATGGCTTCTTCTTCCTCTGTCAGTCCCTCGTACACTTTGCAGATAATCGGAAGATCCTGCCCGCCGTTCATCGCCCGACGGGTCACGATGGTATGCTGACCGTCAAAGACGAAGTAGTGACCGTCCCGGTAGCTGACCTTGGGCGGGTTGGCGATCAGTTCGGTGAACTCCGCCGACATCTTTTCGACATTGGGGATGTTCAGCTTGCGCTGATATTCCGCAGGGATTTCGAGAAAGGCACTGTTGATGACCTTTTCTTCGTAAGGCCGCTGAGCGAAAAGGGCTTCGATGATGGCTTCATCGGTGACTTCGGGAATGATCTCAGGCATAGTGCTGACGCAGTTCATATTTTTCATAGCAGTTCCTCCATTTTATCTTCCAGATTTTTCAGGTAATCTCTCAGCTTCTGAATCGTTCGCTCTACGGATGCACGGTTCTCTGCATCGGACAGAATATCGGGATAATCCCGGAAAACGCTTTCCCAGCGGCGCATCATACTGTTGGCGGCTCCTGATACCTCACAAAGCATCGCCGCACCATTGGCAAGTTGCTTGACATGGTAGCGATTGTTTGCGATCTCAAGAATCTGCTGACGGTCTACTTTCAACGGTTCATTCTCCTTTTGTGGAAAGATTGGCTCGGATGGAGCAGGAGCGGACGTTGGTTCTTCGTCAGGCGCTTCTTCATCGGATGTACTGGCATCGGGCAGCGGTGCAGCTATGGCTGGGGGAGCTTTCTGCTTTTGTGCAAGCGGTTTTGGGGGCTTCGGTTTGCAAATCTCAGCCACCAGCGCAGGACGTTCTTCGGGAGGGGCACGGGCGACGGATGCAATCTCGGCGGCGGTCGGCTTGACCTCGCCGGAAAGCACTTTCTGCCGTGTGCCGGGAACGGCTTCTTCGGCAGCGTCTACGCCTTTTGCAAAATGTTCAGCCCTTCGTACAAAGCTGTCTGTTGTATTCGTTTCACGAGCGATTCTTGCACGAGTTTTTTCGTTTTTTGGTTGGTGGTCATTTTGACCACCAACCAAACTTGTATATTGGTTAGTCCCTTTTTCATTTGGTATCAAAGCCTTTTCAGCTTCATATTGCTTTCCTACAAGGTACTTCTTCTGTTCCGGTGTGAGATTGCGCCGCCCCAACTGGTTTTTGCAGATCCAGATGATTGCTTCATAGCGGCTTGCAAACTCTTTCTCGTGGACGGTGAAAGGGATCTCCGGGTGCTTCTTGGCGATGGTGTAGCGGTTGTGTCCATCCACGATCAAGCCCTGCCATACGATGATGGGATTGATGATACGGCCATCCCGCAGGATGTTGGCTTCAAGCTGGTTCAGCTCCTCAAAGGTCAGCGGCGGAATCTTGCCCTGAAACTCCGGGTCGATCTTAAGCGCATTCAGATTCATCATCGAACCGTCCCTTCTTAAAGTAGGTGGATTTCGGGCTGGTGGGCTGGATGTAGTAGTCGTAGCCGAAGTTGGTCTGGCAGTAGGTGCAAGGCTCCTTGGTGAGCTGATAGGGGTCTGCACGGCGGACACGGATACCACGCGTGTTCCGAAAGGCATTCAGGCAGCGGGGGCAGAGGGTGGTCAGGGTCGATTCGTCGGTCTTATGGGTAAAAGTACGGCTCATAGTCATTACCTCCGTGTCATCAGAATGAATATTCGGTATGGAAAAAGCCCACTGCCTTGATTCGAAAGAATCCCGGTGGTGGGCTTTGAAGTTTTTGTTTTAAGTGTCCCACCCTATTTGTCCTCGACGCCCGGTGGGGGTTGGAATACACCTCGGTGAGGGGGGACTGCACCCTTCCTCTCATTGGCTTTTCAGCCACCCCGCCTTCTTTATGGCCGGGCCGCGAATTACGGAAGTTTCATTGTTTTGTCCGAGGGAATGATATTCAGTTTTCAAGGTACGGCTTCCAGCTTTGGGTATCTCCCCGTCTGGGGTGTTGCCCTTGCTGTGACCATAGTGTACCTGAAAACTGAATGCTTTTTTAGGAGGTCGTACCTCCGGTTTTTTGGTTTGAAAAACCGGAAGTAATGCTTCCGGTTTTGATATAAAAACAACGATGAATCGATACTTCACTTTTGTGAAAAATACGATAAAATTGAAATTTTTCAAAAAAGTTTTTTGAGCACAAAACAAAAAACGCCCCTCTGAACAAGCAGCGCAATGCTGCCTGCCCGGAGGGGCGCAATTTTATATAGAGTTAAAGTTCTTCAGCGATTGCAGACAGTTTCTGCATAATACGCTGCAATTTCAAACGGAGCTTTTGATTTGTCAAACGCTTTTGCTGCAACTTGTTTCGTAAGCTTTCTTCTTGGTCAGATAACGACTTTCCCATAATCAAATGATCCAGTGTTACATCAAAAAATGCAGCGATCTCGATGAAAAGGTCAATAGAAGGAATATACTCCCCACTTTCAAGACTGCGGAGGTGGCGGTCGCTGACATTCAAGCGGACGGCCAGCTCTTCCTGCGTCAGGTAGCGCTCTCTGCGCAGCTTTTGAATACGCTTTCCGGTGTTGAACTGATCATAATACATCATATGCCAGCCCTCCGACCAAGCAGGTAGGCAGCCACAAGCTGCGCCACAAGGTCAGAGCGCAAAGATACAGTCGGCGGGTCAGATTCTGTTTGCCGGGACTTGGTTTGTACTCGATGATTCTCCTTTTCATGTTTTTGTCCTTTCGTTTTCAATGGTGGAAGGCGGGCAGAGCGCAAAAAGCGCGGTGCATCTTTAATAACAGAGAAAAATCTCTATATTATAGGGCAAGAAGAAAAACGTCAGGGCTATAATGCAGGCGTTGATAAATAGCAGCGGCTTCGTACAATGCTGATACATTTCTAATAGGGCACATAAACCGATGTCAATGTGTTATTTATCGAATTTCCTGATCGATTGCAGTGAAAATCGAGGCGTTAAAAAAATCTACAAGCGTAATTCCAAGGCCATCACACAGTTTTTTGACGGTTGGAACGGTGACGCTCTGCTGGGAGGAATCAAGCATACTGTAAACGGTGGACGGAGTGACACCGGAACGGACAGCAAGGGCATTGGGACTTATGTTGCGTTCCTCGCAAAGCTCTTTGAAACGTAATGCAACGGCATCTTTTACTTTTGTATCTTCATCGGTCGCTAATATCATATGTCTGTTCTCCTTTTTTGTAGATATTAGCGGAAATAGGTTGTTTTTGTGTACGGCGCGCCGTATATTCAAGAATGATGTTCCCGAAATTTTGCCACGAAAATCAACCGACAGAAAGACAAGAAAAGGTATCCTCCATTTGGTTAATGGAAGGAGATGTTCAATAAGCTACGTTTTATCGAAAGTTTTGCAAATGTTTGACCACAAATCGCCCCTTAAAAGTTTTCGAAAATACGATTTATTTCTCGTCGTTTGCGTGTCATATCAGAGTGAACATATTTTTTTAACGTGACTGCAGCATCTGCATGACCCAACAGTTCGCTCAAGGTTTTAATGTCGCAATGTGCCTGCAAGCAGGTCGTTGCAAAGGTGTGGCGAAGCGCATGAGGATGCGCCTGATGGACACTGGCTTTTTTCAGATAGCCATAAATGCTCTTACGGTAGCATCGAGGTTCGACTGGCTTTTCCTCATTGCCAGAAAGAAACCAAGTTCCGCTGCTGAAATCTTCCGACAGCTTCTTCAGAACACGAAGCAGCGATTTTGGAATGGGAATCTCACGATGGGAGTTTTGGGTCTTAGGGGATTGAACGACGACTTTTGTGTGGCCATTTCCACAAGAAATCCGAGTCACTGTCCGTTGGATCGTCACAGTTCCTGCCGATAAATCAAAATCGCCCCATTTCAATCCGCAAATCTCGCCGATACGCAGCCCCAACTGAAAACCAAGCAGTAGACCTATTTTCCGGGGCGTAGGAGAATCCATCACGAACGACTGTAATTTCTTTTGTTCTTCTATGGTAAACGGCAGCAGCACTTTGGAGGATTTTTGCGGCAGCTTTACCGTGATCTCTAAAGGACGAACGAGATGAAAATGCGCTGCATACTTGCAGATGCGCCGCAGCATCGACAAGCACTCCTGTGCCATGGTTGCCCCTAAAGGCTTTTGCAGGCCGTTGACTGGTGTTATCACTGCCAAGAGTCCTTGCTCCAGAATTTTTTCGCTTAATGCACTCACTTTGAAATCCCCGAAAACAGGCTGGAGATAATGTCGTAGAGTATACTGATAGTGTGCGAAAGTCGATTCTTTTACACCCTGCCGGACAGAATACAACCATTGCTCTGAAATTTCCGAAAAAGTAATATCGGTGCTGTTCAGGTTATAAATGCCGTACTCTGCTTTCTTGCGGGCAGAGATTTCCCTTACTTCGGTATAAGTCGCCCCATATACATAGCCCCAGCAGGGCTTTCCGTCCGCAGAACGGCCTTTGATATATCGACCCTCCCACCGTCCATCGCTTCGCTTTCGGATGTTTTCACCTCGTCTTGCCATATAAAGCCTCCTGCTGACACCTTATTGACCACTAATGATTTGAAAATTGAAGTTGTGGCTGATTATCTGAACAAATTGGACAACAAATCACAAAAAGATTGACTATATCGCTGAAAATTCTCCGGGGGGGGGGAACAAAATGATGCCGAACCCTCTTTACTCAATGGTAATTCAATGGTAAAATAGAATGGTTAAAATAACAAGATTTGTCAAACACATGGTATCTTCCATTAACCAAATGAGAGATACCCCTTTATGCGGGAAGGGGTGAACAAGGTGGCATTGCGCCTGTTTGAGCACAACGAGAAAGCATATCATGCGGCAGTCCGGATGATGGAGCAGTATGGCAAGGCTGCCATTGTTCATCCGACCGGCACTGGAAAGAGCTATATTGCGTTCAAGCTGATCGAGGACAACCCAGAGAAGGTCGTAATCTGGCTTTCTCCCAGTGAATATATCTTTAAGACCCAGCTGGAGAGCCTGAAAAGGAACGACCCGGATTTTCCGTTGGCAAACGTTCACTTTTATACCTATGCCAAACTGATGTGCTGCACGCAGGCGCAGCTGGACGAAATAGCGGCGCAGAAGCCTGCCTATATTATACTCGATGAATTCCACCGTGCCGGTGCTGAATGTTGGGGCGAAAGCACGGTGGCTTTATTAAAGTTATGCCCGGATGCAAAGCTTCTGGGGCTGACAGCGACAAACATCCGGTATCTGGATAATAACCGTGACATGGCCGAAGAGCTCTTTGATGGGCATACGGCGAGCGACATGACCCTTGGCGAAGCAGTCGTCAGGGGCATTTTGCCTGCCCCGAAATATGTAACTACGGTCTACCAGTACCAGAAAGCCCTTGCAAAGTATCAGGCGCGGGTGGATAACCTGCGGACACCGGGCATTCAGGACGCCAACCAAAAATATCTGGATGCGCTGCGCCGGGCACTGGAACAGGCGGACGGTCTGGACAGGGTCTTTGCCCATCATATCACAAACAAATCTGGCAAGTACATTGTGTTCTGCGCCAACAAGGAGCACATGGACGAGATGGTATCCCATGTGCCGGAGTGGTTCGCCGGGGTCAACCCAGATGTGGTGGTGTACGAAGCCTACTCGGATGACCCGAATACGGACAAGGCGTTTGCGGACTTCAAAACGGACACAAGCGACCGTCTGAAGCTGCTGTTCTGCATCGACATGCTCAACGAGGGCGTCCATGTGGAGGGCATTTCCGGCGTCATTTTGTTCCGTCCAACGATTTCGCCCATTATCTACAAGCAGCAGATAGGGCGTGCCCTGACCGCTGGGGATAATACAACGCCGCTTATCCTAGATGTTGTCAATAATTTCGAGGGCTTGACCAGTATTTCCGGTTTGCAAGGCGAGATGCAGGAGGCGGTCCACCGGCTCTATGCCAACGGTGAGGGCGATAGGATCGTCACCGAGCGATTCGAGGTCATCGAGCAGGTGCATGACTGCCGGGTGCTGTTCGAGCAGCTGCAGGCGAGCCTTTCGTCCGGTTGGGAGCACTACTTCTCCGAGGCAAGCATCTACTATGCGGAACACGGCAACCTGAATGTCCCGAAACTGTATACCACGCCCGGCGGTCTGAGCCTTGGCGTGTGGCTGGTCACTCAGCGCCGGGTGCGCGAGGGACAAATTCAAGGCATCCTGACCGAACAACAGATTCAACGGCTGGACAGCATCGGCATGGTCTGGGGCAACCGGAAGGAAATTGCGTGGCAGCACGGATTTGAGGTCGCAAAGAAATACCACGACACCTACGGAAACCTGATGGTGCCCGGAAAGTATGTGGATCCGGACGGCTATCCCTTAGGACAGTGGATCATCAAGACCCGGCAGCAAAAGCTGAACGGCCGACTGAAGGAAGAACGCATCGCACAGCTTGATGAGATCGGCATGGTGTGGAACATTTTCGATGCCAAGTGGGAAAAGGCTTATGCGCTGGCTGCGGCTTATTATGAGGAAAACGGCAACCTGAATATCCCACGTTCCTATGTGACAGCGGCTGGCGAACGGCTGGGACAATGGGTCGAAAGCCAGCAATGGGCGTACCCGAAAGGAAAACTGACGGAGGAACAGGTCGAGCGGCTCAGCCGGATCGGGATGTACTGGGGCAATCGCAATGACCGCAAGTGGAACGAGGGGTATCAGGAGGCAAAGCGCTATTTTGATGCCCACGGCGACCTGAACGTCCCAGCAGAATATGTGTCACCGGGCGGTTACAACCTCGGAAATTGGGTCAAACGGCAGCGGTATACCCGCCAGAATCCTGAAAAAAGCGGCGCTGTTTTGACAGAGGAACGGATCGCAAAGCTGGATGCCATCGGGATGCGGTGGGGGAAAGCGGATTCGAGGCTGCGCCGGTTAGAACTGGCACAAGAGTCCAAGGGGAAAAGCGAAAAGCTGAATGTTTCGGCTAAGCACAAAACGGAGGAAGAGATCGTTTTGTGTAGTTAATAGCTCGACCCCAAACAGTTGCTGTAATGTGGGTCGGAGAATTTGAGTGAATCGTAAAAAATCTAAAGGAGTTATTGGAGAGGATTATGTCAAAGTTTCAGCATGATGTGATGTTG
>ENA-OZED01001063-OZED01001063.1-human-gut-metagenome-genome-assembly--contig:-NODE-1063-length-10011-cov-7.455504_pt1 | contig 10011 bp, 8 predicted proteins | sample MGYA00245066_ERZ653605 | MGnify/ENA primary metagenome ERZ653605 (study PRJEB26926, sample SAMN06165079) | human gut metagenome | biome: ENVO:00009003; feature: ENVO:2100002; material: ENVO:00002003...
TCTACACCCTAGAGTTCGTCGGCAGCGTCAGATGTGTATAAGAGACAGCTTATATTGAAATATCTTTTGGCATTGCGCGAGTTTTGCAGCATTTCGTCCTGGTTCCACACGAAATTTGCGTTGTGCCCTTTGGCACGGGAAAATTTTTTCTGAGCGTAATGATATATAAATTACGACGCACTAATACTAAAGCATTCTTAAATCTTCTACTTGTTTTTCTTTTAAGAGGTCCTATATATGAATTTCAAGAAACTGATATGTTCTGTTTTTATGCTGGCTGCGCTGTGTGCTGCTCCGATCGCGGCGAGCGCCGCTCCCGTCACAGCGGTGCGCAGCAGCGTGAGTCCGGCGCGTGTGCGTCTGGTGTTCGACAGTACGGAGCCAATTAAATATACAGCTGAAAAAAATGGCTTGCAGATTGTAGTTAATCTGCCGGAGGGTACGGCGCTGACGCAGAAGCCTGTCTTTAAGCAGGATGCGGTGATTAAAAGCATCACTGTACCTGTCAAAAAGAAGAAAAAGGCTCAGGTGGTTATAGATTTAACCAAAGATTGCCAGTACAAGCTGTATAACCTGAAAAATCCTGACCGTCTGGTGCTGGATATTTACCGCATTCCTATCAGCAAAACAACGACGCAGCTGGCAGGCGGCGTTACCTATACCTATGCGCAGGAGGAGCTGAACGGCAGACCAATCGTAAGCTATCTGGTGAGCGTTGCGCCTGCGGTACGCCTGGAGCTGAGGCCGTTTTCTGCCGCAGGCATGTATAACGGACGCGGCAGCTTGGCTAAGCAGGCGGCGGAAAGAGGTCTTGTGGCTGCCATCAATGCGTCGTATTTTGATACCGACGGCTGGGTTATCGGCAACGTTAAGGATAAGGGCAATTTTGTCGCTATGGATGCTACGCCGCGCAGCGGTTATGTAGTGCAGGGCAACGAGCAGAAGATTGTGCGCGACATTGCCTACACCGGCAGCGTAACACTGCCTGACGGCAGAGCGCTGCAGCTGAAGGGCATGAACCGTGCGCGCATTGCCAATGATTTGGTGCTGTTTAATTCCTATTACGCTACGTCGACCAAAACGAATCAGTACGGGCGTGAGGTGAAAATCAAAAACGGTCGCGTTGTTGCTGTTTCCACAGCAGGCAATATGTCTTTGGAGCCGGGTTGCGTAGTGCTTTCCGGTCATGGCACAAATGCGGCTGCTCTGGCAGGCCTGCGTCTGGGCGACCATGTAATACTCACGCAGAGCCTTGGCAGCAGCATTGCGGATGCGGCAACGACTGTTGTCAGCGGCGGTCCGCTGCTGGTAGAAAACGGCAGGGTGAATGTGCGTACTGCGGAGGAGCAGATGGCTCCCGATATTGCGCGTGGCAGAGCACCGCGCACTGCGGTAGGCCTGAAACCGGACGGCACGCTTTTAATGCTTGTTGTTGACGGCAGAAGCAGTGCTTCCGCAGGCATGACACTTGCGGAGCTGGCGCAGTATTTTGTGAAGCTGGGTGCGGTGAACGCTGTCAATTATGATGGCGGCGGCAGCAGCGAAATGGTCATCAACGGCAAAATCGTCAACAAGCCTTCGGACGGGCGCGAGCGTTTGGTGAGCATCGGTCTGGGATTGTTCATCAAATAAGCTGGTTATATAGGCAAAATAAAAAACAAGGGGCGGTCACGCGTTAGCTGTGACAGCTCCTTGTTTTGTTGTTGCGGGTTATAGCTTAATCCTCGGTGATGATAACGCCGGTGCCTATGCCGCCGTTATCGCTGCAGACAAGCTCCTTCAGGCTTTGGATATCCGCATTGCGCAGGCGGATACAGCCTTCGGAGGCCATGGTGCCGATAGAAGCTGGGTCATGCGTACCGTGCCGATGCCTATCCAGCCGGTGTCCAGCGAAAGGAACCAGGGACCGTAGGCGCCTTCAATTACGCCCTTGCCGTCACCGAAATCGTGCGTCCAGTAATGCGCCGGGCAAACCTCCTCGATGCGGAAGGGAACCTGCGCCGAAGGCACGCCTACTGCCGCACCTGTGTAGTAGGAGGGAATTGCTGCTGCACTGCCCCAGGAGGTGGGAGTGCGGTTGTCGCCGGTGTACTGCTTGTCACCGGGGTTTTTGGCAACAGCGATAGGATAGCTGCAGACTGCTTCCTCCACACCCTGCTGATAGACGTCAAGGCGGTAGCTTTGCTTATGGATGCAGATGAGATATCTGGCGTTGCCGAACAGGGCGGACGCAGGCGCCGCAGCTGCTAAGCCGCAGCTTAGCAGCAGGCAGACGCTAAATATTAAGCCTAAAAGTTTTTTGAGCATTGCTGATACTTCCTTAAAGCTTATTTAGCAGGCTACGCGTACAAAATCTGCACTTACATAGCCAACCTCGCCTTGAGCGTTAATAGCCTTCCACCATTGGCGGCCTTCGGCTTCAAATGAGCCTTCTAACGGTGCTATTTCTTCGCCGGACATCAGCGAATCAATTACATTGCTGCCTGTGGAGGGGGCGGTACGGAAGTTTACATAGTCACCGGTTAAAACCAGTTTTACGCCGGGAGCCCAATAGCTGTCCATGTTTTCAAATTTGCTGTAGAGGTTGGATATTCTTTGATTGGAGTATTGCAAACTTTCGGCAGACATGCTGTCACCGTATTGAGCATAGCCTTTGCTGGCAGGGATAGAGTGTGCATTTTCGGTGCGGAGCTCGTCGTAGGTACTGATAAAAGCGTTGATATATTTTTTGTTGTCATAAATAGTAGTCAGCCAGTAATCACCATCACCGGAATCGGCTTCGCCCTTGGCACTGAAGCTTACTGTGGCACCGTTACTGCTTTGCTGCACATCATACATCTGCAAGGCGGCAAAGGCAATAGCTTTGGCCTCCATATCACTGATGTAGATGCCTTTGCGGCTGAAGCAGGGAGCGACATATTCCTCGGCATATTTTTCGGTCATGGTATGCTTTACATCAAAGCGGGTATTTTTCAGCAGAAAGGCTTCTGTTCTGCCGCAGCGGGAGTCAATATCAGTAGGGAGCCTGCTTGCGGAGGTATTATAGACTGCTGCCTCCATAACAGATGTGCCGGTGAAGAGCATTGCTGCTGCCAGTGCTCCGATAGCAAAATTTTTGATTTTCATAACAACATCTCCTTTCCAGATGTGGAAACTTATCCTTTGATGTTTATATTATAGCCAAAAAAATGCTTTTGCACCCCACCCCAAAGGGTGATTTCGGGTAGGATAGGCAAAAAAAGCGTAAAAAATTATGCGCCGATAATTTTTAACTGCAGATGATTTTCATAATGTTTTATTTAAGAGCTGTTTACAGTCTGTTCACTTGTCAAAATATTGCTGAGGCTGTATAATTTATGTTAGAGAAATATATCTGAAATGAGGTGAGTCACATGGGTAAAAAGTTGATAGTGATTTTGACTATTGCCGCTTTGGGCATCTTTACGCTTGCTGCCGTTGGCTGTGCTGCTGTGACTGACCAGCGCGCCGCTGTCAGCGGTATTGTAGTTGCCGATGGACTGGCGCAGGAGGGCACTCAGGTTAAGCAGGGTGACATTCTGGTAAAGGTAAAATCTATAGCTGGCGGCAGTATTGCTGCTGCACGTGCTACAACTGCAGGTAAGGTTAGCCAGGTACTGGTGAAACCCGGTGATAAGATTGAGGCACAGCAGGTTGTAGCTAAGGTGAGTGAATAACGGTAAAGAAAACCGGCGAGCTTCTTAGCCGCCGGTTTTTGTAGTATTATAGAGCAAAATACCGGAAGCGGACCGGTAAATATTTTATTTTTAGGAGCGAGTATGAGAGTATTTTTATTAGCATTATTGTTTTGCTGCCAGCTGCTGACGGCAGCTGCCGCCAATGTTCCTCTGATGCCGGTGCGTGACCTGCGCGCAGGTATGCAGGGCATAGGCAAAACCGTTATCAGCGGTGATACTATTGAAACCTTCAATGTAGAAATTTTAGGTGTCAACGGCAGTGAAGCTATGGGATATAGTATTTTTGTGCGCCTTTACGGCGATCTGATTGAAAAGACAGGCGGTGTTGCTCAGGGCATGAGCGGCAGTCCTGTTTATGTAGACGGCAGACTTGTCGGTGCTGTGGCCTTCGGCAAGACCTTCAACGACCCGCATTACTGCTTCCTGACACCAATCGGCAAAATGCTGCCGCTGTTGGACGAACCGAGAGAGCTGCCGGCAGACTGGATTCCTAAGGGAACGGCGCTGATGGCAGGCGGTTTTACGGAATACGGCATGGAATATCTGCAGGAGAAGCTGCAGCCCTTCGGCCTGACTGCTGTCAACAGCGGCGGCACAGGAGCTTCCAGCGATAAACCGCTGGAGCCGGGCAGCAGTGTCGGCGTGGCTCTGATGCAGGGTGATATGACTCTTGGCGCTCTCGGTACCGTTACCTGGACCGATGACAGCGGTAAGATTCTGGCCTTCGGCCATCCCTTTATGCAGCGCGGCAGCAGCAATTTCTTTATGAATAAGGTGTGGGTGCTGGGAGTAGTGCCTAACCTGCAGAGCAGCTATAAGGTAGGCAATCTGGGTGAAGCTATCGGCAGCATTACGCAGGACCGTGCCAGCGGTATCGGCGGTGTAGTAGGCAAGCAGCCTGCTTCTATTCCGATGTTTGTTACGGTCAACGATAGCAGCCGCGGACAGGCCAACAGCATGCGTATGCGCTTAATTGATGATCCGCAGCTGGTGCCTTCGATGGTCGATGCAGCAGTAGTCAATACTGTGAGCAAGACTGTGGACCGCAACGGCGGCGGTACTGCCAAGCTGCATTTTACCATTACCGGCGTGGACAGCAAGAAGGAAATGCTGACGATTGACCGCGAAAATATGTATTATTCCAATGACGCGCTGCTGAAAAATCTGGATGCGGAGCTGACGGAGGCTGTAACGATTCTGATGCAGAACAAATTTGAGCCTGTGCAGATTTACGGCATTAACGTAGAGGCAGAGGTCAGCAATGCGGTGCAGGTGGCGGAAATTCTTAACGTGCGCACCAAGAACGCCAAGGTTAAGCCCGGTGATAAGGTAGCCATTGATGTTACTATGAAGCCTTACCGTGGCGAAGAATTTACCAAGACGGTTTATTTCAAGGTGCCCAAGGATCATCCGGGCGGCAAGTTGGCGCTGAACGTGCGTGGCGGCAGCAGCATGGCATGGGCTATCGAATTGCTGCGCAAGCAGCAGTCCGAGGGTGTTCCTACTGCCAAGAAAAAGGAAACACGCCACAAGCTCAGCGATTATATCAAGAGCGTGAATACGGCCGACAAGAATAATGAGCTGATTATTGATGTAGCGATGGGACAAATGCAGCCGCCGAATCCGGAGACTGCTGCTAACGATGCAGGCCTTGCGGGTATGCTGCAGGGCTCTCCGTTCAAGCAGAAGTATCCCTTTGATTTTATTATTGATGGCGAGAGCGAAATCGTGCTTACCGTTGACAAGTAATTTTGTCGAGTGATATTTCCGTTCACGTAACAAAATTTTTCATATTACTGTATCGGGATGGCTGTTTTGTGTCATACATTCGCCATAATTTGGCGGTATAATGATTATGTAGAAAAAGCTGAAGATAAGGATGTAAAGATGCTGAAATCTATCTGTGAAGCAATGGGCAACAGAATATTGGCCTTCTGTGCTGCCAGCGGCAAGCTGACGCTGCTGTTGTTGGCAACGCTGCGACGTCTGAAGGATGCCAACGCTAAGGAGGTTGTGCGTCAGATGGCACTTTTGGGAGCGGATTCGCTGCCGATTGTGATGATGACGATTCTCTGTACCGGTATGGTATTTTCCGTACAGACGGCCAAGGAGTTCGTGCGTCTGGGTGCGTCCTCTTCCGTAGGCGGCATTGTAGCTATCGCTATGGCGCGTGAGCTGGTGCCGGTGCTGACAGGCGTTGTTGTTGCCGGCCGTATAGGTGCGGCGATTGCGGCGGAGCTTGGCACGATGAAGGTTACCGAGCAGATTGACGCGCTGCGTGTTATGGCTGCCAATCCGGTGAGCTATCTGGTGGTGCCGCGCTTTATCGCGCTGGTGCTGATGATGCCCGTACTGGTTGTTTTTGCCAACTTTATCGGTAATATCGGCGGCTGGGTTGTGGCGCATTATTACGCCGGCATCGGCAGCTTTACTTATGAAAATTCTATCAGGACACTGGCAGAGTTCTATGACGTATTTGGCGGCATGGTCAAAAGCTGTGTCTTTGGTGCGATAATTGCAATCGTGGGCTGCTATAAGGGCCTGAACGCTCCGAACGGCGCTGAGGGCGTTGGTCTGGCGACCACTGCCTCGGTAGTGCTTTCGATTATTCTGGTGTTTATCACCAACTATTTTCTTTCTATCGTTTTGTATGTGTAAGGAGTCGGCAGAATGTCAAACGAAGCTATGATTCAGCTCCGACAACTTAAAATGGCCTTCGGCAGCAAGGTGATTCTTGATAATCTTGATTTGGATGTACGTCAGGGTGAAACGCTGGCGGTTATCGGTCCTTCCGGTACTGGTAAGAGTACCATTATCAAGCTGCTGACAGGACTGCTGCCACCTACTTCCGGCAGTATTGTTATCGACGGGCAGGAGGTAAGCGCCTTCACCGAGGATGAATGGGATGGCCTACGCCAGCATATGGGCGTAGTTTTTCAGTATTCCGCTTTGTTCGATTTTTTGAGCGTAGGGGAGAATGTAGCCTTTGGCCTGCGGCGGCACTTTAAGCTGCCGGAGGAAGAAATACAGGAGCGCGTCGGCAAGCTGCTGGAGATGGTAGGCATGCCGAATACGCAGTACATGTTGCCGGCAGAGCTTTCCGGCGGTATGAAAAAGCGCGTTGGCCTGGCGCGGGCGCTGGCCATGCAGCCTCAGATGGTTTTTTATGACGAGCCCACCTCAGGTCTGGACCCGGTAATGACGATGACCATCAGCAGGCTGATACGCAAAACTCAGCAGACGCTGGGAGTAACTTCAGTTTTGGTAACACACGATATGGAATCGGCCTATTACGCCGCAGACCGTATCGCTATGCTATATAATGGACGCATTGTGCAGATAGGCACGGTTGCGGAGATAAAGAACAGCACTAATCCTATCGTTAAAGCATTTATTAACGGTACGGAATTGAAAGAGGAGGAGAAGGATGAGCAGCAGTGAGGTTAAGGTAGGTGCCTTTGCATTAGGCGGCGCTGTGGTGCTGGCCGGCATTATTACCTTTATGGGTGCTTTCAGCTTTGGCAAAAAAGGCTATGAGCTGCGCATTAACTATCCTCAGGTAAGCGGACTGATGCCTGGGCATGTTGTGCGCTATGCGGGCGTGCAGGTAGGCACGGTCAAAAAAATCAATGTGGCACCGGATAAGGTAGAGGTTATCACAGAAATCAACGATGATATCAAAATACCGCAGGGAGCAACCTTTACGATTTCTTCCGACGGTATTATGGGCGAAAAATTTGTCAGCGTTATTCCTCCTGCTAAGCAGGGTAACGGCTATGTAGCCGAAGGCAGCACGATTAACGGTGTTGCCGGCGGCGGTATGGATGAATTCTTTGCTTCCTCCGGTGATTTGGTAAAACGTATGGAAAATATAGCCAATGCCTTTGAAAATGTTTTTGGCGACAAGGAAGTACAGCAGTCCATGAAATCCGGCTTTAAGAATATGAATGATATCGCCGAGAACATGAATACCTTCACGAAGGTAATGGCTGATGTGGCAGTGGCCAACCAGCAGGATATTACTTCAATGATTCATCAGATTAATGAGCTGAGCCATCGCATGAACGGCACGGCGGCCCATATCGAAAGCATTATGGCCGGTGTGGACAATAACGGCAAAACGGGCCAGAATGTGGCTGCCATTGCCCAAAATATGGCAGACACCAGCCAGCGTATGGAAAATATTGTCGAGGTGCTGGAAACGGTAGCTAAGGATCCCGTGACACAAAAGTCGTTGAAGGAAACACTGGTTAACGTCAAGGAAACGAGCGAGCGTGCCAACAGGATTTTGGGAACCCTCACCGAGGCGAAGGTTTCGACTGACGCCGGCTTTGCTGCCAAGGGCGGCGACTGGCGCGGCAGCTTAGGCGTAACGCTGCATCCTGCGGATGATACCTTCCTTTATATGGGCGGTTATGACATCGGCAATGCCAATAAATTCGATTTTCTCGTAGGCCGTCAGTATGGCAACGTTGCCTTCAGTATGGGTGCTATGCAGGGTGACTTCGGGGTCGGCGCCAGCTACGATTTAGGCAGGGATTTCAGATTGTATTCCCAATTATACGATTTTGATGATCTCAAGGTGCGTCTGGGCGGCGAATTCCGTTTGCATGATAACCTGTCGCTTTACGGCGAAACCATGGATGTGCGCGGTAATAAAGCTAATACTTATATGGGTGTGCGTACTTATTTCTAAAAAATATTTGACAAACAGCCCTAAATAAATATATAATTTTACTGCTGACTGATTAGTCAGTTTTAGAAAATGGAGGTTTTTCGGATGAATAGAAATAAATTAACAAAACGTTTCTTGCTTTTATCTGCAGCGCTGACCATGGCACTGGGCCAAAGTGCTTTTGCCGGTGAAACTGTAGCTTTAAATCTGGATGACGCTATGCTGCGTGCTTTCCAGACCAACCCGACTGTAAGCATTGCCCAATACGAGCTTGACAGCGCCCGTGCCAGCTACAATGCTGCCCGCCAGAGCCGCGGTATCAGCATCACTGCTAACCATACTACTCAGCGCGGCGGCTATGATGATGCTCATGAAGCTGCTCCCGGCATTTGGACCAAGGGTATCGGCAACAATCATGCCAACAGCCTAAGTGCTTCTTTGCCGATTTTTACCGGCGGTAAATTAAGCGGTACTATTAAACAGGCAAAGGCTAACTATCAATACAATGAGGTTGGCGTACAGCGTACCTATAACGAAATGCGTTCTACCGTTACCGACGGTTATTTTAATATGCTGCAGGCAGATAATATCCAAAAGCTCAGTGCGGAATCCGTTACCCGTCTGGAGGACCATCTGAAAAATGTTCAGGCACAGTATGACGTTGGCGTGGTAGCCAAGGTTGACGTGCTGCGGTCTCAGGTTGAGCTGGCAAACGCTAAGCAGACCCTGATTCAGGCTGAAAACGGCTATCAGGTTGCTGAAGCGAACATGAACAAAATCGTCGGCCTGCCGATGGATACTAATCTGAAGCTCGATAATCTGCTTGTTTATAATGCTTATGATAAAAACATGGATGACTGCCTGGCTTATGCTGCCGAGCACCGTCCTGAGCTGATGCAGGCTAAATATGGCGTGGATGCTGCCAAGGGTGCTTTGATGGTTGCCCGCAGCGGTCATATGCCGCAGGTTGCTGCCAGCGCTACTCAGCAATGGAGTGACAGCAGCTGGCCCGGTGATGACAACGGCAAATGGGGTGTCGGCGTAAATGTCAGCATGAATGTTTTCGATACCGGCGTAACTCTGTCCAAGATTCACGGCGCCGAGGCTGATTTGAAAAAGGCTGAGGAAACCTACCGCAATACCGTGGACTCTGTAAATCTGGATGTCCGCAGCAATTATCTGGGACTGCGCGAAGCAGAAAAACGTATCAGTACCACTAAGCTGGCTGTAGAGCAGGCTGATGAGGATTACCGTATCGCTCAGCTGCGTTATATGTCCGGCGTTGGCACCAACACTGATGTACTCGATGCTCAGGTTGCGCTGACTCAGGCCAAGACCAACTATACGCAGGCTCTGTATGATTACAATACTTCCAAGACAGCACTGGAAACCTCTATCGGCGTGCCGATGGAAAATCCTGTAACTGCTGTAAAGGTGCAGGCTGCCAAAACTGCCGAAGCAGCAAAAGCAACTGAAGAAGCTGCCAAATAATTAAGGCTTAATTTAATATTTGATGATACAAGTAAGCTGGTGAGGCATAAGCTTCACCGGCTTTTTTATATATTTTTGGTTCTATGTCAACTTTTGGGGTCTTCAATAATTTAATATCCTAAGATTTGT